>Ga0209443_1001632_pt1 | contig 13856 bp, 11 predicted proteins | sample LauGreBMM110DCMD_2_FD_187571 | JGI IMG/M metagenome (GOLD analysis project Ga0209443, IMG submission 187571) | Freshwater lake microbial communities from Lake Michigan, USA - Su13.BD.MM110.DCMD (SPAdes) (version 2) | ecosystem: Environmental > Aquatic > Freshwater > Lake | place: Lake Michigan... | reverse complement strand
ATCCTCAATATAAATATTTAGTTCAAGGCGAATATGTGGATTTTGATTTAGTACGATTAGATAGCGATAAACATGAGTTTCATGCGGTTAATGTCACTGGTGTTAAAGGTGGTCATATTTTATGCGAAACGCGGGTATCCTTGTCTGATACGCGAAAATCGTATCAGACAAATAAACCATCTGAATCACATTTGGGTTATAGTGAAACACCCCGCAGAACAGTTTCAAATAGAGGACATTCTAACGTAGGTCATGAAAATACAGACCAAGAACGATTTGAAAGAGTTGTGAAAAAGAGAGAACGTCGAAATCCTCCGCTATAAGATGTTTGGATATTTAATTTGTTAGCATATTTTTTACAGGTATAAATGTAATACTTACTATAATATAACACTATTCCGTATAATATATATTTTAGAATAATTAAAATATATATACATGTATTTATCGCAACTTGAGTTTATAGAATATTTTAATCGTACGAATGAATTACTTATTGAAGACTTTTCCGTGAATGTTGGAAAAAAAACACATAAATTAAAAGATTACATGGAAAAAAAAAATATTAGTTTAGACAAAATTGAAATGATAGTTAACCATATTAAAAATAAAAATGAATATTTAAGTCGTTTTTTTGCGGTTTCTTTAAAAATACTAGAACCCCCCAAATTACGAGAGATAGAACCAATGAAATCAAACGAAATGAATAACAATAAATTAGTGAATTATAAAAATATAATACGAAATATGTTTTGGTTAGATATTTTAAAAAATACCAAATCCGGATTTGCTAATAATCCATCCTATTTACACGTATTAGAAGATTTATATTTTAATAATATAATTGATTACAAACTATTAACCCCATCAGCAATTTATTATATAAAAAATAATCGCATAGGGAGTGTATTTTCATCTTATTACTTTAGAGCATCTATTATGAATCCATATTTAGTATATTCTATTCACAAATCAATAGTAAAAGGTTCTCGTATATTTACTCCCACGTTAGGATGGGCGTCATATTGTATTGGGTTTTTAGAATCGGATGAAGTGGTTGAATATGTAGCTACGGATGTAATTCAAACAGTATGTGAAAAAACAAAAGAGTTTGCAACCATAAATTATCCGAATAAAATAGTCGATATTTATTGTTCTCCATCAGAAGATTTATTGTTAAACTCAGAGTTTATAAATAAATATACAGATTATTTTGATACTGTTTTTTTTAGTCCGCCCTATTATTGTTTAGAATTATATGAAGGCGACCAACAAAGTACATTTAAATATAATACATATGAATTATGGTTAGAAACCTATTGGAGAAAAACGATAGAGTTATGTCAAGTTGTTCTCAAAACGGGTGGCAAACTGTGTTATATTTTATCAGGATATGGGTCAAAAACGCATTCTTGTAACAAAGTGAGTTTTTATGATTTATTACATGATATGAACGCAATTACTGACGAATATTTTAGTAAAATAGATACACAAAATCTTTATAATAAAAATGTATTTGTTACACAATCAAACCATCGCGAAACTGCTGAAAAAATAATTATTTATGAAAACGTACATTGAAATATATAATATTATGTTATATTATATTTATGAGTATAACACAGACAATTAATTTAGAACGAGATTATTTAATGGCGGAAGAAAAACTTTCGGCTATATATAATTATTATTATCAAGACCAAATAAAACTGTTCCAAATAATACATTTTCAAATGTGTTTTCTAGTTCTGATAAAGATTTACGTATATAGCCCGTTAAAATAAAACAAAAATTAAAAGTATCTCGTAAATCTAAAGTAAGCAAGCGAATGAGTTTTTTCAGTATTGGTAGTGGTAAAAAAACCGAATATGATAAACATTCGAAAACACAAAAAAGAGATAATAAAATAAATAATTTGCATACACGTAAAATATAAAATTGAAGTAAAATAAAATAATAAACTTAATAATATAACATATACTAATTATGGAATACTCATTCATATCAACCGAATTAACGCGTACATTGTGTAAAATTGTTAAAAAAAATAATGGTATTTATTTTACACCACCATCTTGTGTGAATCATAATATAGAATTATTACAATCATACATAGTAAATATAAAAAACGTTCTTGAACCATCTTGCGGGTCAGGTGAGTATATTACCGCATTACATAATCGGTTTCCATATTTAGATATTACCGGCATTGAATATAATGAAACTATATATGAATCAATCATACAACTAAACAATGAAAACATAAAAATTATAAATATGGATTATTTGTTATATAATACAAATACTAAATATGACCTTATTATTGGTAACCCACCATATTATGTAATGAAAAAACAAAATGTTAATAAATGTTATCATAATTATTTTGAAGGAAGACCGAATATATTCATATTATTTATAATCAAATCAATTCAATTGTTAAATGATAATGGTATATTAAGTTTTGTATTACCGAATAACTTTTTGAATTGTTTATATTATGATAAAACACGAAAATATATAGCAAAGCATTTTCAAATATTAAATATAATTCATTGTAAAGATGATAAATATATTGAAACGCAACAAGATACTACAATTTTAATAATACAGAAAAATCAAAATCGTAATAATACAATGTTTATTTTAGAAATGAATGATTATACTATTTTTTCCAATGAAGAAAACCGAAATAAAATTATGAAATTATATGAAAACTCTACATCATTATTAGAATTGGGATGTAAAGTAAGTGTAGGAACAGTTGTATGGAATCAATGTAAAGATATATTAACCGATGATGATACGAAAACACGTTTGATATATAGTTCAGACATTGAGAATAATACTATTATTAAAAAAACATATAATAATGCTGAAAAAAAAAACTTTATAAAAAAAATCGGAATTAATCGTCCGATGATAATTATTAATAGAGGGTATGGGGTAGGCGAATATAAGTTTAATTATTGTTTAATTGAAGAAATGAAAAATTATTTAATTGAAAACCATTTAATTTGTATAGAGTATAAACGTGAATTACCTTGCGATGAATTAATTAATTTATATAAAACAATCATACTATCATTCAACGACAAAAGAACTGCCGAGTTTATTCGTGTTTATTTTGGAAATAATGCTATCAATACAACTGAATTGAATAATATTTTACCAATATATCAAGATATTTGAAACGCCGGAAATGCGATTCCGTTTCCATTCTTCCATCTTAATAAAATATTAACTGTTTTACCTGATTTACTTATACATTCATATCTATATTTATTCGCATTTTTATGTACCTTATCTATATGATAATCATCTATGTTATATTTTTGTAATATAAATGATTTACCTGAATACAGCATATATATTTTATTCTCTTGGGTGTTGTATAAATATTTTGAAATTAATTCGATATCTAATTCTGTATTATTTATAAATGAGGATATACTTTCATTTGATAATTCTTTGGCGAAATGATAAAAATGAATATCCTCTTTTTTATTTGTAAAACGACTACTTACACTACATCCCCTATAATATAAATCTTGATATGGTTTCATACATTTTGGGGTATTCGAATGTATTTGTTTTAAGTATTCTTCTTTTGTCGGCATTACAATTTGCGAAAACTCGGATAATCTTGTAAGATAATTATCATAGTAATATTCTTCATAAGAATTATTCAAATATTGACTAGGTTTCATAGGTGAAACAAATTGAGGGGTGTTATCGATTGATTCCGCGTTAAATTTTAATTCGAGTTTAAATTCTTCCTTGTTTCCATCATTGTAATAAAATATAACTAAAAAATCATAATGATGATTTCGACCAGACTTATGAATACATTCAACCTTTATATACGGTTTATCGCATATTTTTTTTAAATATTTAAATATAATATCTTTCATATACAACCAATTATTCAATATATAATAATTTTCGGGTACTTGATTATTAATGATTGAACCAATAATATGTTCTCGTATTTTATTATTTTTATCATTATGTTGTTTTTTTGATAACTTAAACGCATCAATGCTTTTAGAATTTAAAATAATTTTATTATACGTAAATGGTTGTAGATTAAATACTTTATGTAATATATCATTTAATACATGTTTTTGTGCGGTTAAATCGTTGGTTGGTTGAATATTTATATTATGTTCTGGTAAATAATATTCGGTGTTGGTATTTATATTTGCTACCAGTTCGGTTATTTTTCTTACGGGTGTTTTTTTTTTCTTTACTTTAAAATTATAAGGTGTTCCATTCATCAATTCACTTCTCATTTCGTTGTGCTTGTATATTTGTATTGTAATAAATGTATTTCAATTTTTAGATTTTAATATTATCACAATGAAACTCTAATTGAATGATTACAATATTTCCGAAAAATAATTATATAACGTTTTTATAAAAAATTGATTAAAATAATATGAACACAACTATTATAATAATTACAATACCAAATAAATGGAATTAAATAAAATGAATAAACTACAATTATTAAACAAATGTAAAGAACTTGGTATATCTAAGTATTCTTCAAAAAATAAACCGCAGTTAATTGAATTAATTAATCTTCAATATTATAATAATATTAAAGAACCAGTGATAATACTACCAGTTATTGAAGAACCAGTAATAATACTACCAGTTATTGAAGAACCAACCACTATAAATATAAGTCAAAACCAACAATTAACGTATATAGATTTATTTTGTGGAATTGGTGGATTTCATCAAGCATTAAATAAAATAGGTGCGAAATGTTTGATTGCTTGTGATATCGATAAGGACTGTAGAATGGTTTATAAAGATAATTATGGAATTGAACCGGTTAGTAATATTAAAGAAATAGATGAAACTACTCTACCAGATTTTGATATATTATGTGGAGGATTTCCTTGTCAAGCATTTAGTAATGGTGGAAAAAAAAAATGTTTTGAAGATAATCGAGGATTATTATTTGATGAGATAATTCGTATATCTAAAGTTAAAAAACCCAAGTTTATTTTTTTAGAAAATGTAAAACATATATTAAAGGTAAGTAATGGAACTGTAATTAATTATATAAAGGAACAAATTGCGAATATTGGATACCATTTACAATTATTTCAAATATCTCCACATAATTTTGGAATACCCCAACAAAGAGAACGAGTATATTTTGTATGCGTTCGTAATGATATATATAATGGTTGTCAAATTGTATTACCAAATTATACAGGTAGTATTACATTCGAAAATTATTTAGATAAATTGGATGATATTGCTGAAAAATATTTTATTAAAGGAGACACTCTACAAGTATTAGAAGCGTGGGACAAAATGATACATAAGTTTAATGTTGGTGAAAGAATATCGCCAACCATTTTAATAAATGATGCGTTTAAAATATATTCGCAAACCGAGTTTGATAGTTTTCCTGACTGGAGACAAGATTATATTACAAAAAATAAACGAATCATTGAAAAATATAATTTGGATTTTAAAAAATGGTATAATGAATATAGTGAAATTATACAAAAAAGAGAGATATATGGAAAACTAGAATGGCAAACAGGATTAATAAAAGAAAACGATAGTATATTTAATCATTTTATTCAAATACGACAATCAGGTATACGTGTAAAAAAAGCACATTATTTTCCTACATTAGTTGCTATATCACAAATACCTATTTATGGAAAAGAAAAACGATATATTACTCCAAGGGAATGCGCGAGATTACAATCATTTCCAGAATCTTTTAAACTATCAAAAGATGATAAAAAAAGTTATAAACAATTAGGTAATAGTGTGAATGTAGACAATGTATATACAGTCATTCAATCAACCTTGACAGGATACAATATGTAATATAAATTATATTTCTTCGTGTATTTGAAATTGTGGCGATGCATTATAAATATTTCCCTTCCATCTTATTTCTACTTTATATATTTTTTTTTCATGAATACTTAATTTATAAAACAATTTAGCACACTTGCGAATAACCATATGTGAATTATAATAATACGGAATATGTTCTTCCAATGTAATATTTGATAGATTATATTCTGAGTTTAATTTAACTAAAGATACCCCGTTAAACTCATATATATTATAATGAATATTACAACAAGTTAAATAATCAACAATTTGTTTTATTATTTTCAACTTATTTATAATTATTTGTGTTTTTAATTCTCTCCAGTAAGGGTTATTTGTATGTATTGGGTAAAATAATTCATTTATTGTATTTCTCTGCGTTTTATCAAAACGCAGAATCATATTATTTAATAAATATGTTTTTTTAATTTTTGTAAGATTATTATCGGTTGCTTTGTCGAAAAACTTTTGAACGCTATAATTAGATTTAGTTGCGGTTTCAGATTGTTTAATTGAAAATCCAATAAAATTACCAGAAATTAATTGAATATATAAATCTGATTTTTGTATTTTGTTATTAATACCAATGTTTAATTTATAAATCTCTTGATGTTTATTATGTTTTCCGGATACAAACACCTTTTTTACATTATCATAAATATAGACAGCATTATTTATATTTTCATTTAATAAACTAATTTTAAAATTGTCTATATAATTGGGTATAATATGTGTTTTATTTAATAAATCTTCTTTGTATTTATATAAATCATCATTTGAATTAAATACAATATTTGAATAAATATTTTTATTATTAATATTATCGATAAGTATTGTCAAATTATTTATATTTGGGTTTGTAATTAAAATTGCTACAAGTAATTCCATACCATTATAATCGGTAGATTTGCGTTTTTTACAAGATTGTTCGCATAACATTTGTATATTGATTGAGTTATTATTTTTATTATCAAATATTATTTCATTTTTTAATTGTATAACCGGTATTTTAATATTGGCATATTCTTTAATAATATTCCATATATTAGCAGGTAAATGGTAAATAATGAGATTATTTGATTGAGTCGTTACTTTTCTTACGGGTGTTTTTTTCTTTACTTTAAAATTATAAGGTGTTCCATTCATCAATTCACTTCTCATTTCGTTGCGGTTGTATATTGTTTATAATAATTGTATTTAATTTATTTTCAAAAATGTATTTCAATTTTTAGAGTTAAATATTTTAAAAACAATATAAATAAATGTATCTTAAATATAACAATGAAAAAGATAGCATTTTGTTTTGTAATTTATGATATTATAAATCACGAAGAATTGTGGAATAAGTTTTTTCAAAATGTAGATACAAATAAATATAATATTTATATACACTATAAAACGAATACACCTTTAAAATATTTTGAAAAGTATAAATTAAATAATTGCATTGAAACCGTATATGCTACATATACACTACCATTAGTATTTAATATATTATTTCGCGAGGCATACAAAGATATAGATAATTATAAGTTTATAAACGTATCTGGTTCTTGCGTTCCATTTAAAAACTTTAATTTTATATATAATAAATTAACAATGGATAATTTTGGATATTTTAATATTAGTGATAAAAAACAATGTTTTCCAACATGTAATAGTTTAATAAATAAAATAAATATACAATTTATATCGAAATCACATAGTTGGTTTATTTTAAACAGGCTACTTGTATCAAAACTATGTTTTGATAAAGATGATATTTTAAAAAGTGTTTTCCGTTTAGTTTATGCCACAGAAGAATATTTTTATTACACATTTATTAAAATATTAAATCTTGAAAATAATATAATCGCAACATTAAATGTTTCAAATGACGCTACTACATTTACAAATTGGAAAGGAACTGATTATAAATATCCATCCAATTATGAACTAAAAAATTACGCATATATCACAGAAGATGAATTATACTATTTAATGAATAGTAAATGTTTATTTGGAAGAAAGTTTAATAAAGAATGCACGAGTTTATATAATAGTAAATATATTGATTTTATACAATCAACTTAATATAACTTAATGATTACACAAATGGAAATAACTCGGCATTCATATATCATATGTTAATTTGTATTTTATAAATTAACATTTATTTGTTACATCATTACGAATATTATCAATAATTTCAGAAGGGTATTCTAATTGTTTTAATATTTCAACCGCACCTTGTATTTTAGAAATACCCGGTTTTAATGTGTATGTATATGTAAAAGACCCATCCGATAATACTTCAACTTTCATTTTATAATTTGCGATACTTTCATTATTTGCGAATTTTTTACAAACAGATAAATAATGTGTAGTTAGCATATAATCCACATTATTATACTTATTTAAATATAATAAAAACGCGTATGCGGATTTTGTAGCGTCGGTAGGATTTGTTCCAGAATACAATTCATCAAATATACAAAAGTGCCGTTTATATTTAATATCAACCGTATTTTTAGAATTATTCTCGGTATCATTAATAATATCAATAATTTCTTTACATCGGCGAGATTCTGCTTGAAACAAACTATCTCTAGCAGAAGTATCGGGAATATTTAAATATGAATGAATATGTGTATATGGATTAAGAGAACACGATTTAAAAAATCCGTATCCAAATTGTTGAGAAAAAATAATATTAATAGTGGTGGTTTTTAATAATGTTGTTTTACCGGATGCGTTAACACCAGTAATAATCATATTCTTTTTTAAAGAACACGTATTTTTTTTATGTTTCACATTTAATTTATACGGTGGATAATATTGTTTTACAAATGATGTTTCATTTTCAATATTAAAGATTACATTGGATATATGTTTTTGTTGTATATTATCGTATATTCCCAAAACATTATTTAAATATCCTTCAAACCCAATTGAAAATGATAAACTGTTTTCGTATTCTTTGTTTAAATGTAAATCATAAAAACATTTTAACATGTATCCAATATCATTCATTTTTGAAATATTCATATTAAATGGCGTAATCGCATTCAATTCGTCGCTGTATTTTTTTAAAATAATTATATGTGTTTTTGTTTTTTCAAAAAACCCATTATATGTTTCGGCAATGGGTTCATTTATATTTACAAATGTATCCATACTTACAATGGAATACCTAACATATTTTCGTATTGTTAATAATTGTTCGTTCATTTTTTTAATATTGTTATAAAAACGATAACAAGAGTTTAAGTTTTGGTAAATTTGTATTGCATAAAACAAAATCGTAATAAAAATGTATCCTATTTTATCGATTGTAAAATTATCCATACTTAATAATGTTTTTCCAATAAAATGATTTTTAGCTAATGTTTTCAAAACTTCAATATAAATAGTAAATGTAATTGGAATACCTTGAAACTTTAATATAATAAACGGAAGAATTAAAAAAAGAATTGGAAGTATTAATGTAATTAACGGAGATATTATATTAACTAACGAAATGCTTTGTAAAAACGTGGTAGAATTGTTTAAATGTGATAGTATTTCCCAATCCATATAATTATATTTTTCCAAAAAATGGTTGTCGCATTTTACATCGTTCCAGATTCCTATTATTTTTTCGCAGTCTACTTCCGCGGTTTCATTATATTTTTTCATATTGTCTAAATACAACTGTGAGTTTTGAATAACTTGTTGGGTATCTTTTAAATATGGTATATTTGTTGTATATTGTTTTACCCATTGAGTAATCATTTGTTTTGCAAAAATATGCTTAGGTGTAAATATATTATCATACATTGAAACATTATTTAGTTGAGAGCAATATTCCACACATGATAAATCTAAATTATTGGGGGTATGTAGATTTAATTCTAAATCATTCGCAACAGTTGATGAAAGTGGATGTATTAATGAAGGTGTTAAATATGTAATCGGTAATTCAAAATCCGATATAAGTTTATTTACCGTATTTGTTATTTTCGTTTGTTGATGTATATAACTATTACGAATGGGTTCAGGTTCCAATACTTGAGAATGTTTTATTTTGCGTGTAATATTATCAATAAAATCGTTCATGTGTATTATTTTATTATAATAAAATAAAATAATATTTTTTTAATGAAATACAAACTAAATATCAATGTATATTATTTATGTAAACTTGTAATTATTCGGTAATTCTTGAATGGTCGATTTATAATGGTTTTCAATATTTCGCATATAACAAATGTCACGACGAGTTACAAAATTAATAGCTAATCCTTTTCTTCCCCACCGACCACTTCTTCCAATTCGATGTAAATAATTATGCACACATTGGGGAATATCATAGTTTATAACTGTGCTTACTTGTTGTACGTCAATACCTCTTGATGTAATATTGGATGAAATTAATACACGAGAACCGCCATTTTTAAAGTTTGAAAAAACTTGTTCTCTTTCTTGTTTATTCATATTACTATGAATGCAACATACCGAAAACCCGTCGGTTATCATATTATTATAAACATCAATCACTCGTTGGACGCTATTCGCATAAATAATACATTGCGAAACATTGAAATATTCAAATAACGTTTTTAACATTTCATATTTAGAAGCATCATTTTGAAGTGCTATATAAAATTGTTGTATGCATTCTAGGTTTAATTCTTCGTTTTTCATAATAATTTTTACTGGATTCTGCATAAACTTATCCGTTAATTGTAATATTTCAGTCGGCATAGTAGCACTAAATAATGCTACTTGAACGGTTGATGGTAAATATTGAAATATATTATATATTTGGTCTTTAAATCCGGCTGATAATATTTCATCTGCTTCATCTAATACAAATATACGGATATTATTCATAATTAATTGTTGTCTTTTTATAGTATCAAATATACGTCCGGGACATCCTACCACAATATGCGGTGGATTTGTATTTAATAAATTAATATCTTCATATACCGAAGTACCCCCTATTAATAATTGAACTACTAATCCATTCATTACATTTCCGATTGTTTTTACCACATTTAATATTTGAGTTGCTAATTCATGTGTTGGAGCAAGTATAATTGCTTGTGGTACTTTTATAGAAATATCAATTTGTTGTAAAACGCCTATAGTAAATGTTCCCGTTTTACCACTACCCGATTGGGCTTGTCCGATGATGTCGCGTTTCATTATAATTGGTTTAATTGCTTTTTGTTGTATAGGACTTGGTTTTTCAAACCCCATATTATATATACCTCGTAACAATTCTGGTTTTATTTCAAAATCTTCCCATTTTTCTGTATAAAATTGAGATAAATCATTTTCATTTAAACTTGTATTTAGTTCTTTTATAGATGTATTTTTTTCAATATTATTATTATTAATACGATTCATTAACTTAATAATATATTAAACAATTAATGTTTATATTATTGTTTATATATACAATACTTTATTATATGAACGGATTGGTAAAGATGTATATAAAATAACAATGTCTATGTTGTATGTAAAATAATATAAAGGAAACAAACGAATATATATCAAAGAATTAATTATATAAACATTCATAATGACTATAAACACATGCAATTATTATACAATGGCTGAATATAATGATATTATTTTTAATAGTATAGAATATAAGTTGCCCGAAGACGTCCTGCAAATAATTAAATATTTGGAAAACGAACCATCTATTAATGAGTCAAATGCAAACAATACAAATTTAACAAATAATTCTACAAAAGTATTTTCAAAAAATACTACAAATCACAGTAATAATGATTCGTTCAATAAACATCAAAATAATAAAAATACTTATTATGGAGAAAAGGGATGGAATGGAAGTATTAAAAAAACCCACCGCACAAATAATGTCATTACATCACAATCAGGGTTGGCAGAAAATAACAATGAGGATTGGTTTGGATCGCGCAATTTTAAAACCACTAAAATTGAAATTAAAGAAGGAATTAATAAAAAAATCGGAGAAATACGTATTATTTTAAATAAAATATCTATCAAAAATTACGAATTGCAAACTGAAAAAATAGTTGAAATTATAACAGATTTTTATACAGTAAATGATAATAACGAATGCGAATATTTTAAAGAACACCTTTCCAAAATTACGAAATATATATTTGATATAGCAAGTTCAAACAAGTTTTTTTCCGAATTATATGCAGAATTGTATAAGACGCTTATCAATAAGTTTGTTGTTTTTAAAGATTGTTTAAATGATTTTTTAGATTCATTTACAAAAACAATTGATAATATTCATTATGAAGACCCCAATAAAGATTATGATAAGTTTTGTGAATATACTAAACAAAACGATACTCGCAGAGCAACGTGTTTATTTATTGTGAACTTAACCAAAAAAATGTGTATAGTTCCTTCTGTTTTATTACATATTATCCAACATTTTTTAAATTATAGTATTATGTATATTTATGAACCAAATCGTGTAAATGAAGTAGACGAAATAACTGAAAATATTTTTATTTTGGTTTCACAAAGTCATAAACTGTTATGTGAATATAATAAAGATGAATGGAATACACAGATAATGACGATTATTTATAAAATATCGCAAATGAAATTAAAAGAACATCCTAGTATTTCTAACCGAACTATTTTTAAATATATGGATATTTTACATTCATTAGAATAATCAATGTATAGTTTATGTTATTTTATATACACCATTTCCAAAACATGGTAAATTGCTTCATATATTATATTAGAATAATAGATATATTAATAATTATGGGTTTGCACGTTCATTAAAAAATGATAAACAACTATCTCGTTAATTATTATCAACGCGTGTTTATATGATTTATAAATCGTTTATGGTGTATTTATTTACTGTAAATATATATCATTTGTCTTTGTATTACACCTTTTTACATTTCAAACGCCGATTTTTATATAGTCCTAAACCATATAAAAATCATTTATAGTTCTTTTTTATTTTTATTGTTTTATTCTTTGGAACATATTTTTCTGGTCTTTCATAAGCACCTTTAAATATATTTTCATATTTTTCTTTCGGTATTTCACTTATTACTTTTTGTATATTTTCTTTTAGGTTTTCATACTAATATCCTTAAAAAAACTTGAAACCGTAGTCATTTTAAATATTATATCGGTTATGTTGTAGGAGGTACTTATTTGTATTGTTTATACATCAAACTTTTATTTTATCATTCAGTTTATTGTATAAAAAAAGTATTGAACCAAAATGTTCTCATTTTTTATATAATTAATTATAAATGTTTCTAACTAAATCTAAAATTATTGCTTACATAATCATTGATAATCTACATCTACAAATTAAATGAGGAGCATTTTCAATAGTGAGAACATTACACGGATATATATTACATTCGGAATATATATATACTGGTTCGCGATAATTTCCACACTTTAAACAATTTTTAGAGTTGAAACAAATGGTTGCGTTTTCTTTAAATTGTAAAACATCTTTTATATATGTACCTTTTATGTATGTTCCCATTATACTATTAATGTGTTTAACCCACCATCCATCATTAACCCCGCTATATGATTCTATATCGTCTGCGTCCATATATTCCCACATAGTAGAAATAATTGATAGTATTTGTGTTTTAGATTGTTTAACACATTTTTCGGTTTCGTTGTATGCGTACGATTTAATTATTTCAATAATATCGCTAGATAAATTCATTTTATTCATTATGATACATGATTTTGTTGCTGATTTATAGGTTGCCATTTAATATTTGATTATTATAAATTGTTGTTTGGAATATCATAATAATATTATAATAAATGTATTTCAATTTTTTGATTATTTGACACAGTATAATATATGTAAAATAAAAAAAGTTATATTTATTAAATGTTATTGTATATTTATTAAATGTTATTGTATATTTATTAAATGTTATTGTATATTTATTAAATGTTATTGTATATTTATTAAATGTTATTGTATATTT
>Ga0209443_1001631_pt1 | contig 13866 bp, 8 predicted proteins | sample LauGreBMM110DCMD_2_FD_187571 | JGI IMG/M metagenome (GOLD analysis project Ga0209443, IMG submission 187571) | Freshwater lake microbial communities from Lake Michigan, USA - Su13.BD.MM110.DCMD (SPAdes) (version 2) | ecosystem: Environmental > Aquatic > Freshwater > Lake | place: Lake Michigan... | reverse complement strand
AAATAAACTTCCGCTTAGGTTTAAGTTATTAGTAACATAATCAGTTTGTTTAAATATTTCCTCTTGCCAATCTGTATTGTAGATAGTTCTACTTTCGTTGATATTTGGTGTAGCAGGATTATCTGCAATTCCAGAAGGTACCCCAAGAGATCCAGCTTGCGCAGGATATAATTGTTGAACTTTAGCTACAAATTCATCTGAACTTAAAACATCAATTTTTCTGTAGTGTTTACCGCTTCCATATTGGAAATTATAATCTACTTTCAATTTTTTACCTCCTTTTTTGGTCGTAATGATAATTACACCATTAGAAGCTCTAGATCCATAAATTGCAGTTGCAGAAGCATCTTTCAATACAGAGATAGACTCAACAGTGTTTGGGTCTAAAGTTGCCAAAAAGTTTCTTGAACCTGCAGGAGACTCATTAGAAATTGGCAAACCATCCACAACAATTAAAGGGTCATTGGTTGCTGTTATTGAAGCACCACCTCTAATTCTAATAGCAGAACCACTTGCTGGTCCTCCACCTGTGTTAATTTGTAAACCAGCTACTCTACCATTTAATAAATTTTCAACAGTTGGTGTAGCACCTTTGTTAAAATCTTTAGCAGAAATTTGTGTTACTGAGCCAGTAGCGTCTTTTTTCTTAACTTTACCGTAACCTACTACTAAAACCTCTTCAATTCCTTGTCCGTCTTGTTGTAAAGAAACCGAAATGTTTTGTTGATTAGTGTAAGCAATAGTTTCTGTTTTAAATCCCAAAAATGAGAAAGAAACATTGTCTCCAGATTTTACATTTTTCAAAGTAAATGTTCCATCTGAATTAGTGAATGTTCCATTAGATGTTCCAGTAATTACTACTGAAACGCCAGACATAGCTTGATTGCTAGATGCGTCTGTTACTTTACCTGATAAGCTGTTTTGAGCCAAAACACTTAAAGGTAAAACGAGCATAAAAAACAGTAATTTTTTTAGCATTGTTTTCATACATTTTGTTTAAATTAATAGTCAGTTTTTTGCTTATATATTCACTTCAAAGGTTAAATTTATGTAAATTTTTCATTAATCAAAATCAATTAAAATATATTACGCTACGAAAACGTTTTCGTGTTGAAAACTTTATTATTTATGCGTCTTTTTTGCTGAAAATGAATAGGATAAATAATTTTATTATCATAAAAATTCCATTTTCATAATTTCGAAAAAAAACGCCACTTTTCTACTAAAAATAAAAAATGTATATTGTAGCCGAAAATCATCTTTAATTCAAAATTATAATGAGAAGAAAAGTAACTTTAAAGCAAATAGCAAAAGAGCTTGATATTTCCATTTCAACCGTTTCTAAATCATTAAGAGACAGTCATGAAATAAGTGAGGAAACGCGATTAAAAGTGAAAGCTTTTGCCAAATTGTACAATTATAAACCTAATAATATTGCGTTAAGTTTAAAAAATAAGAAAACAAAAACAATCGGAATTATTATTCCAGAAATTGTACATCATTTCTTTGCTACTGTTATTAGTGGGATTGAGCACGTTGCTAATGAATTTGGCTATAATGTTATTGTGACGCTTTCGGACGAATCTTTTGATAAAGAAGTGATAAATCTTGAAATGCTTGCCAATGGTAGTACAGACGGCTTTATTATGTCACTTTCTAAAGAAACGCAACAAAAAAAAGATTTTCACCATTTAGAAGAAGTAATTAATCAGGGGATGCCAGTGGTGCTTTTTGACCGAGTTACAAATGATGTTTTTTGTGACAAAGTTATTATTGACGACCAATTGGCAGCTTATAATGCAACTGAATTTTTTATCACTAACAAATATAAAAATATTGCCCTAATAACTACAGTGGATTATGTAAGTGTAGGAAAACTGCGTACAGAGGGCTATCTAAAAGCACTTACGAATTATGATATTAAAATTAATGAAAATTTAATCTCAAAAGTAGAAGATATTGAACATTGTCAAGATCAAATTATCGATTTAATTACAAATAATACAATTGATGCTGTTTTTGCAGTGAACGAATTATTTGCCGTAACAGCCATTAAAGCGATTAATAAATTAGGCAAAAAAGTGCCAGATGATATTGCAGTTATAGGTTTCACAGACGGAATTATTTCTCAATTTTCAACGCCAACAATTACTACTGTAAGTCAAAACGGAATTAAAATGGGTCAAAAAGCAGCAAAAATGCTTATTGAACGACTTGAAAAAGATGAAGATGACGAACAATACACTACAGAAATTATTGAAACCGAATTAATTTTTAGAGAATCTACGACAACGTAATAGTTTTTTTAATAAATTGAAATTCAAGTATTTAAAATTTATTAATAAAACTTTTCACATTTTTTTGATGCACAAATTTTAGATTATTTAAAATAATTTGCTTTAATTTGTGTCAATCAAAGCTTATATTTCACTTCAAAAATTAAGTATAGTTTTGATAAGCACATAAAAAACGCTTATCGTAGTATTAACAACTAATTACGATAAATGGAAAAGCGTAAGTTACATTTCTGGGAAATATGGAACATGAGTTTCGGATTCTTAGGAATACAGTTTGGTTTTGCCTTACAAGGAGGCTTTATGTCAAGAATTTTTCAAACCCTTGGTGCCGAAGTAGACGACATTCCAGGTCTCTGGGTTGCCGCACCTTTAACTGGTTTGTTGGTGCAACCAATTGTTGGATATCTATCTGACAATACTTGGAGTCCAAAATTCGGAAGAAGAAAACCATTTTTTCTTATTGGAGCCATTTTAGCTTCTATTACTTTATTTTTTATGCCACATTCTCCTGCATTATGGATTGCAGCAGGTTTGTTATGGGTTTTAGATTCTTCCATTAATATTAGCATGGAACCTTTTCGTGCTTTAGTGGCAGATAAACTACCCGAATCTCAGCGTTCAAACGGATTTGTTATTCAAACATTAATCATCGGAATTGGAACCTGGATTGCCAGTAACTTACCGTGGTTAGTTAATAAATTAGGCGTAACTAATGAAGCGAAAGCAGGTGTCATTCCACAATCAGTAATTGTAGCTTTTTCTGTTGGCGCATTTGTATTTTTTGCAAGTATTTTATATACTATATTTACTACAAAAGAAAATCCACCAGAAGATTTAAATCAATTTCATGCCGAAAAAAAAGAATCTCGCTTTATTCCAGATTTAATAATTAGTTTGAAAGAAATGCCTTCAACCATGAAAAAATTGGGATTAATTCAATTTTTTAGTTGGTTTGCATTTTTTACCATGTGGAGTTTGTCCACACCAGCACTAACAGAACATGTTTTTCACTCTCCAAAACCAGATGTAAAAGAATTTGCAAAATTGGACGATAAAGGAGCTGTTCTAAAAAACAACAAAGAAGAAGTTGTTTTTCTTAGCACATTAAAAGAGCAAGAATATCAAGCAAAAGACAAAGTATACAATAATGCCGCCGATTTAGTAGGTTCTGCAACAGGAGTTTATGGATTGTCTTCAATGTTTTTTGCATTATTCCTAACATTTTATACCCTGAAAAACAAAATAAATAGAAAATATATTCACATGGCATCTTTGATACTTGGTGGATTAGGATTTATTTATATGTTTTATGCTACACCAGAAACCTTAATGTATTCCTTTATATTAATTGGTTTTTCTTGGGGAAGTATCTTATCGATGCCATATGCCATGTTGTCTAGTTCAGTCAATCCGAATAAAATGGGAATGATGATGGGGCTTTTCAATATGTTTATTGTAATTCCTCAAATTATTGCAGCACTTGGGGGAATCAATTATTTGTATAAACTAATTGGTGAAGCACACATTAATGCCATGCTTTTGGCTGGATTATTATTAATTATTGCTGGATTATGTAATTTCTTTATTACAGACAAAAATGCAATTTCAGGTTAAACAAACAGAATGAACAAAAAAGCATTTATATTCGATTTAGACGGCGTAATTGTTGATACAGCCAAATTTCATTTTTTGGCATGGAAAAAATTAGCCGATAGTTTGAATATTAATTTTACACACGAAATCAACGAACAACTAAAAGGAGTAAGTCGCGTTCGTTCTTTGGAAATTATTTTATCTCAAGGCAATGTTCAAGCTTCCCAAGAAGATAAAAACAAATGGTTAATTCAAAAAAACGAAGATTATTTAGCCTTTGTACATAAAATGGACAAATCTGAAATTTTACCTCGGGTAGAAGAAGTGCTTCAATTTTTAAAAGCGAATAATCAATATGTAGTATTAGGTTCGGCAAGTAAAAACGCACGACCAATATTAGAAAAAGTAAACATTTTGCATTATTTTGATGCGCTTGTAGATGGAAATGATGTAACTAATGCCAAACCCGATCCAGAAGTTTTTCTGCAAGGGGCAAACCAAGTGCATGCGGCTTACAAAGACGCCATTGTTTTTGAAGATTCAGTAGCAGGTATTCAAGCGGCAAATTTGGCTGGAATGACAAGCGTAGGTATTGGCGAGAAAGAAATTTTACACGAATCGGATTTTTGTTTTAGAAATTTTACAGAAATGAATAACGATTTTATTACACAATTAATTAACAAATAGTAATTGTCAAATCGACTTATTGAGTGTTGACAAATTAGAAAGAAAATGAATCAGGATTATATCGTACCAAATAATTGGTCAATCATAGAAGAAGGATTTGAAGCAAATAGAGTAAAATCTTCCGAAAGTTTATTTAGTATTGGAAATGGCGCCATGGGGCAACGTGCCAATTTTGAAGAGCATTACTCAGGTGATACGTTTCAAGGTAGTTACATTGCTGGGGTATATTATCCAGATAAAACGAAAGTAGGCTGGTGGAAAAACGGCTATCCTGAATATTTTGCCAAAGTACTAAATGCGCCAAATTGGATTGGAATTAATCTAGAAATTAACGGCGAAAAATTAGATTTAGCAACTTGTAAATCGGTAACAAACTTCAGACGTGAATTGAATATGAAAGAAGGTTGGTACCAACGTTCTTTTCAAGCTATTTTGCAAAATGATGTAGAAATTAAAGTACACGTAACTCGATTTTTATCATTAGATATTGATGAATTAGGTGCGATAAAATATAATATTACGCCCTTAAATACCGACGCAAAAGTAGTTTTTAAACCCTTTTTAGATGCCGGAATTGAAAATGAAGATACCAATTGGGAAGAAAAATTCTGGGAAACTTTAGAAATTAAAAACGAAGAAAATAGTGCATTTATCGTAGCTCGAACTTTAAAAACAAAGTTTACAGTTGCCACTTACATGCAAAATCAAATTATTGTAAATAATGAAATTACCGATGTAAAACCTGTTGAGGTAACAAAAGAACCATCAAAAATTATGTTTTCTTATGAAGTTGCTGCCACACAAGGGCAAACTGTTAGTATTCAAAAATTTGGGGGCTACACGATTTCAACAAATCATAAAGAAGAATACCTTATTTCTTCAGCAAAAAAAATATTGGTTCAAGCCACTACTTTAGGATTTAATGCCTTGTTGGAAAATCAAAAAGTAGCGTGGGCTAAAATTTGGGAAATGAGCGACATCACTATCGAAGGTGATACCAAAGCACAGCAAGGTATTCGTTTCAATATATTTCAATTAAACCAAACCTATTTAGGAAAAGACACTCGATTAAATATTGGACCAAAAGGCTTTACAGGCGAAAAATACGGAGGCTCCACCTATTGGGACACCGAAGCGTATTGTATCCCGTTTTACATGGCAACGAAAGATCAAAATGTAGCCAGAAGTTTGTTAGAATACCGATACAATCAATTGGATAAAGCCATCGAAAATGCCGAAAAAAACTTGGGCTTCAAAAATGGAGCTGCATTATATCCGATGGTAACCATGAATGGTGAAGAATGTCATAACGAATGGGAAATTACTTTTGAAGAAATTCACCGAAATGGCGCCATTGCATTTGCTATTTATAATTATTACCGTTTCACAGGCGATTACAGTTACATTCCAGAAAAAGGATTAGAAGTTTTAATTGGAATTGCTCGTTTTTGGCATCAAAGAGCCACTTTTTCAACAGACAAAAATCAATTTGTAATTTTAGGGGTAACAGGACCAAATGAATATGAAAATAACGTAAATAATAATTGGTACACCAATTATATCGCAAAATGGTGTTTAAATTATACTTTAGCTCAAATTGAAAAAGTAAAATCAGAATATGATTCAGATTATTCTCGAATTATGAGCAAATTAAACTTAAATGCTGCCGAATTACAATCTTGGAAAAATACTGCAGATAATATGTATTTCCCATTTTCAGAAGAACATGGGGTATTTTTACAACAAGATGGTTTTTTAGATAAAGAATTAATAAAAGTTTCAGATTTAGATAAATCTCAACGACCAATTAATCAAAAATGGAGTTGGGACAGAATTTTACGTTCGCCATACATAAAACAAGCAGATACACTTCAAGGTTTTTATTTCTTTGAAAATGATTTTACCAAAGAACAATTAGAAAGACATTTCGATTTTTACGAACCTTTTACGGTTCATGAAAGTTCACTTTCTCCTTGTGTGCACGCTATTCAAGCTGCTGCTTTAGGAAGAATGGATCAGGCCTATCAGTTTTATTTAAGAACGTCTCGATTAGATTTAGATGATTATAATAAAGAAGTGCACGAAGGATTACACATTACTTCAATGGCAGGAACTTGGATGAGTATAGTAGAAGGTTTTGGAGGTATGCGAGTTAAAAATAACCAATTGCACTTTGAACCAAGAATTCCAGAACAATGGAAAGGCTATTCTTTTAAAGTAAATTTCAGAAATGCAATCGTAAAAGTTGAAGTCACCCATCAAGAAGCCAAAGTTACTGTTGAAGGGAATCAAGAAGTAGAAGTAATCATTAATGGCGCATCGCAATTAGTAAAAAATTAATAAAATGCATTGTCACGCTGAACTTGTTTCAGTATCTAAAAAACACTAAATATGAAAAATATTTTTTCGGTTATCCTTGTTTTAACAGCTATTTTTGGTGCTTCTGCTCAAGAATTTCAATCGCCAAACGGTAATTTTAAAATGTCGTTTTCTTTAGGAAATGATGGCACACCTATGTATCAACTTTTTTTCAAAAACGAAGAAGTAATTAAAAAAAGTAAATTAGGGTTAGAATTACAAAAAGATAAAAAGTCGTTACTAAATGATTTTAAAGTGATTGATTCGAAAGAAAGCACATTCAATGAAACTTGGAAAACGGTTTGGGGCGAAGAAACACAAATTCAAAATCACTACAACGAATTAGCCGTAAAACTAAAACAAAATGAAACCGACAGAGAAATCATCGTTCGTTTTCGTTTGTTCAATGAAGGTTTAGGTTTCCGATACGAATTTCCACAGCAAAAAAACTTAATTTATTTCGTAATTAAAGAAGAAAGAACTGAATTCGCCATGACTGGAAATCATATCGCGTTTTGGATTCCAGGAGATTACGATACACAAGAATACGATTACACTGAAAGTAAATTATCTGAAATTAGAAGTTTATTCAGAGGTGCAGTTTCAGAAAATGCTTCACAAAAACAGTTTTCAGATACAGGCGTACAAACGTCTTTAATGATGAAAACAGCTGACGGATTATATATCAACATTCATGAAGCGGCTTTGATTAACTATTCGTGCATGCATTTGAATTTAGACGATAAGAATTTCGTATTTCAATCGCACTTAACGCCAGATGCAAAAGGAAATAAAGGACATATTCAAGCACCAAGTGTTTCGCCTTGGCGTACCATTATCGTTAGTAATGATGCAAGAGAAGTTTTAGCATCAAGAATGACATTAAACTTAAACGAACCTTGTAAAATTGAAAATACCTCTTGGATTAAACCTTTAAAATATGTTGGGGTTTGGTGGGAAATGATTACTGGAAAAAGTTCTTGGGCGTATACAGATGGTTTGCCTTCTATTCAACTTGGTGTAACAGATTATACTAAAGTAAAGCAAAGTGTCAAACACGCGGCAAATAACAAACATGTAAAAGAATATATCGATTTTGCAGCATTACATGGTTTTGATGCCGTTTTGGTAGAAGGTTGGAACGAAGGTTGGGAAGATTGGTTTGGAAAAGAAAAAGATTATGTTTTCGATTTTATTTCCGCTTATCCAGATTTTGATGTGAAAGGAATTCATGACTACGCGAAGTCAAAAGGCATTAAAATGATTATGCATCATGAAACGTCTGGCGCTACAAGAAATTACGAACGCCATTTAGATGTAGCGTATCAGTTTATGAAAGACAACGGATACAACGCTGTAAAAAGCGGTTATGTAGGAAATATTTTACCTTTAGGCGAACACCATTATAGTCAATCCATATTAAATCATTACCAATATTGTATTGAAAAAGCAGTAGATTATGAAATTATGGTAAATGCACATGAGGCCGTTCGTCCCACAGGAATTTGCAGAACGTACCCAAATTTAATTGGAAATGAAGCCGCACGTGGAACAGAGTTTCAAGCGTTTGGTGGTTCAAAAGCCAATCATACCACTGTTTTACCATTTACAAGATTAATGGGCGGACCAATGGATTACACACCTGGAATTTTTGAAATGGATATTGCAAAACTAAATCCAGGAAATAATTCACATTGTAACACAACTATTGCCAATCAATTGGGATTATATGTAGTCATGTATAGTCCACTACAAATGGCGGCCGATTTACCAGAAAATTATAACAGATTTTTAGATGCCTTTCAATTTATTAAAGATGTTCCAGTAGAATGGGCAACTTCAAAATACGTAGAAGCAGAACCAGGTTATTATATCACAACGGCACGAAAAGATAAAAATTCGAACAATTGGTTTGTAGGAAACGTGAACGGATTAAATGCCAGAACTTCAACCATTTCTCTAGACTTTTTAGAAAAAGGTAAAAAATATGAAGCTACAATTTATGCAGATGCAAACAATGCACATTACAAAACGAATCCGCAAGCATATAAAATAACCAAACAAATAGTAACTCATAAATCAAAACTAAAAATGACAACCGCACCGGGTGGGGGTTATGGAATTAGTATTGTTGAGGTAAAATAAATGATAATACACAACGCTTGTCAAACTGAACTTGTTTCAGTTTCTCATTAAATTAACTTAGATCCTGAAACGAGTTCAGGAAGACAAAAAGTAAGCTATGAAAAAATTAATTCTATTATTCTTAATTACAATTTCAGTAAGTGTTTCGGCACAAATTGATAAAGTAGAACCACCGTTTTGGTTCGAGAACATGACAAACAATCAGGTTCAAATTATGTTTTACGGAAAAAATATCGCACAAAATGCCGTATCAGTTTCAAACGAAGTAGTAATCACTCAAATTCAAAAAACCGAAAACCCAAATTACGTTTTCGTAACCATCGATTTGAAAAATGTGTCGGCGCAAGATTTGATTTTTACATTTAAAAACGGTAAAAAATCATTTAATCAATCGTATGCAATCAAAAAAAGAAAAGAAAATTCAAGATTTAGAAAAAGTTTTGATGCTTCAGATATGATGTATTTAATTATGCCAGACCGATTTGCAAATGGAAACGAAAAAAACGATTCGGATTCAAATTTACAGGAAAAAGCCAACAGAAATAATCCTGGTGGTCGTCATGGAGGCGACATCCAAGGAATCATAAATAATTTAGATTATTTACAATCACTTGGGGCAACTGCACTTTGGAGTACGCCGTTGTGTGAAGATAACGACAAAGGCTATTCGTATCATACATACGGGCAATCAGATGTGTATAAAATAGATGCGCGATACGGAACAAATGAAGACTATGTGCGCCTTTCTTCAGAAATAAAAAAGAGAAATATGAAGTTAGTTAAAGACTATGTTACCAATCATTGGGGTGCAGAACATTGGATGTTTAAAGACATGCCAACTTACGATTGGTTTCATCAGTTCCCAGGTTACAAACAAAGTAACTACCGAATGACCACACAATATGATACATACGCTTCTGCAACAGATACAAAACTTTGTATGGATGGCTGGTTTGTGCCAAGTATGCCCGATTTGAATCAATCGAATCCATTGGTATTAAATTATTTGACTCAAAATGCGATTTGGTGGATTGAATACGCCGATTTAGATGGTTTTCGTGTAGATACGTATTCGTATAACGATAAAGTAGGAATTGCAAAATGGACAAAAGCCATTACCGACGAATATCCCTATTTTAATATCGTTGGCGAAGTTTGGATGCACGATCAAGCACAAATATCGTATTGGCAAAAAGACAGTCCAATTGCGAAAATTCAACATTATAATTCGTATTTACCAAGTGTAATGGATTTTACTTTGCATGATGTTTTTGGGAATGTTTTTAACGAAGACAATCCAAATTGGAATGATGGAATGATTAAATTTTACGAAAATTTTGTAAACGATTTTCTATATGACAACCCAAATAATTTATTAATTTTTGCAGAAAATCACGATACCAATCGTTTCAATCAGAATTACAAAAATAGCTTTGAAAAATATAAATTAGCCATAACTATTTTAGCTACCATGCGCGGTATTCCACAATTGTATTACGGTTCAGAAATTGGAATGGCAGGCGATAAAGGCAAAGGAGATGCAGATATTCGTCAGGATTTCCCAGGCGGTTGGGCTTCAGACAAAAACAATGCTTTTACTACTTCTGGAAGAACAGTCGAACAAGCTAAATATTTCGATTTCACATCAAAAGTTTTCAATTGGAGAAAATCTAAATCTGTAATTCATAACGGAAAATTAATGCATTATCTTCCAGATAATAATGTTTATGTTTATTTTCGTTACAACGACACCGAAAGCGTAATGGTTGTGGTTAATAATAGTAAAGACAAACAAACGTTTAAATTAGATCGATTTAAAGAAAGTTTGGCTGGGTATTCAAGTGGAAAAGACATTATTTCGGATGCAAATTTCGATTTAAAATCAGAACTGTCTATTGACGGAAAATCGAGTTTAATTTTAGAATTAAAAAAATAAGATTCTAATGAAGTTTTGGTGTTTGATATGGTTCAGTTGTATGTGTTTTTCTCAAGAAAATATAAAAATCAGTGATTTACAAAATAACAACGATTTTGTAGGACATATAAAACGTATTGAAAACTTTCCATCAAAATATGTAGCTACCAGAACGGTTGATGTTTGGTTGCCAAAATCGTATTCTAAAGCCAAAAAATATCAAGTGTTATATATGCACGATGGACAAATGCTTTTTGATGCGAAAACCACTTGGAACAAACAAGAATGGGGCGTAGATGAAAAAATAGACTCTTTAGTGCAAAAAAAAGCAATGAAAGAAGTAATTGTGGTTGCTGTTTGGAACATTCCAGAAATAAGACGACTAAATTATTTTCCACAGAAAGCCATTGATTTTTTAAGCGATACAGACAAAAAGTTCGTGATATATGAAGCTAAAAAAATCAATTTAGACTTTACCCAAATCTCATCGGATAACTATTTAAAGTTTTTAGTCACCGAAGTCAAGCCATTTATAGATGCCAACTTTTCAGTTTTTACCGATAAAGAAAACACTGCCATAATGGGTTCCAGTATGGGAGGATTAATTTCTATGTACGCCCTTTGCGAATATCCAACTATTTTCGGAAAAGCCGCTTGTTTGTCTACGCATTGGATTGGTTTAAAAAATGTGGAAAACAATCCTATTCCAAATGCTTTTTTCAAGTATTTAAGCGCTAATTTACCCAATCCAAAAACTCATAAAATTTATTTTGATTTCGGTACAGCAACTTTAGATGCGGAATACGTTCAATATGAAAATGACGTTAATGACATATTGAAATCTAAAGGATTCGACGCTTCCAATTCAAAAAATTTGAAATTTGAAAACGCAGATCATACCGAGAATTCTTGGAACAAACGTTTAGAAATACCTTTACAATTCTTATTTAATTAGTTATGAAAAAAATAGCAATATTAGCTGTATTTGCCTTAAGTTTTACAAATAATTACGCGCAAACAGCAGACGATTTAACAAGCGAAAAATTAGAAAACGCCGTAATTTATGAAGTGAATATTCGTCAATATTCACCTGAAGGGTCGTTTAATGCTTTTACAAAAGACATTCCTAATTTAAAACAATTAGGCGTAAAAGTTATTTGGGTGATGCCTATTTTTCCAATTTCGCAAACCAAAAGAAAAGCAACTGGCGGCGATGATAGTAAATTTGCTTCAGAAATGCCAGAGGCGGAACAATATAAATATTTAGGCAGTTATTATGCGGTTTCTGATTTTAAAAAAGTAAATCCAGAATTTGGAACTATTGAAGATTTTAGAATATTAGTAAAAACAGCGCATCAAAATGGCATATATGTTATTTTAGATTGGGTACCAAATCACACAGGTTGGGATCATGTTTGGATTAAAGAACATCCAGAATATTACACAAAAAATGAAAAAGGGGAAATTATCGACCCAATCAATCCAGAAACAGGGAAAACTTGGGGATGGACAGACGTTGCCGATTTAAATTACGACAATCAAAACCTAAGAAAAGAAATGACTGCCGACATGAAATATTGGCTTCAAAAAGAAAGTATTGATGGTTTTAGATGCGATGTTGCCGGAAATGTTCCTGCCGATTTTTGGCAAAAAACCATTCCAGAATTACGTGCTGTAAAAAATATCTTTATGTTAGCAGAAGCTTGGGAACCAGAATTATTGAAAGATAATTTGTTTGACATGGCATATGGATGGGAAGCTCACCACACGATGAATAGAATTGCTCAAGGCAAAAACACAGTTGAAAATTGGGATAAATTAATAATTGACGATGCAAAAAAATATGCTTCAGATGATATTTTAATGAATTTTGTAGACAATCATGATGAAAATTCTTGGAACGGAACCATTCAATCTCGATTAGGTGCTGCTGAAGAAGCCGTGACAGCTTTAACTTATGTTATGCCAGGAATGCCTTTAGTGTATAGCGGAAATGAATATGGATTGAAACACAGTTTAAAGTTTTTCGAGAAAGATTCAATTCCAAAAACCAAAGGAAAAGATTGGGAATTAAGAACCAAATTAGGACAATTAAAAAACGAAAATATTGCTTTACACGGAGGAAAAAATCCAGCTTCATGTAAGCGAATTCCAACAAATGACGACACAAAAATCTTAGCGTTTGAACGAGAAAAATACGGAAAAAAAGTTATTTATATTGCCAATTTATCCAATCAAACTATTGAAACAAAAATTCAACTAAAAGGGGATTTTACCGATTATATGTCGAGTAATAAAATACAATTTAGAACAGATGCACCTATTGGTCTAAAAGCTTGGCAATATTTAATTTTAACCAATTAAAATATTCATACAAACGCATACTTAATAAACCACCAACAAGAATATTTATTATTGGAATAGGAATAATTATTATATAAATCCTAGAATCTCCATTTTTTTAGTAATAAAACGTTTGCAACAAGCACAATTTCATGATAATAATGAAAATTTATTATATTTGTCAATTATTTTAAGTTTTGTATTTTATAAAACTCACAGTCGAAGAAAATGCAATAATTGAAAAACAAGACTATGAAAAAATCATTATCATCATTATTGTTGATTATTTCAATCACTTTATCGGCCCAATACAATCCAGATGCACCTTGGATGCAAGCTCTTGGTGAAAGAAACGGAACAGCTACTTTGGCAGAAATAAAAGCCAGTTTTGACGAATATTGGCTTACACATGACCCAAATATAAAAGGGAGTGGTCACAAACCGTTTATGCGTTGGTACACCAATGTAGAAAATCAAATAAAAGCAGACGGAACGCTAGAAAACTACGACGATTTGATGTTGGCTTTC
>Ga0209443_1001630_pt1 | contig 13868 bp, 13 predicted proteins | sample LauGreBMM110DCMD_2_FD_187571 | JGI IMG/M metagenome (GOLD analysis project Ga0209443, IMG submission 187571) | Freshwater lake microbial communities from Lake Michigan, USA - Su13.BD.MM110.DCMD (SPAdes) (version 2) | ecosystem: Environmental > Aquatic > Freshwater > Lake | place: Lake Michigan... | reverse complement strand
AGCATCGTTGTCATTGCTCTCCGCAACGAATTGCCACGTCGTACCACCGCTCGCAGCGGTTGCTTGAAGCACGAAGGTGAGATCGATGGTGAGTGGTGTGCCGAGTGAGTCGTAGACAACGAAACTTGTGCGCACGCTTTCGCCAGTTGCTGAACCGGTCTTGGTCAACACGAGTGGTTGCCCACTGCCGCCGCCGGCTGCAGTCACTACGAAATCTGCTGTTTCAAGCCCAAGTTCCTGCACCGTACCTTCGTTGCCTTGGATCACGAGCTGACCGCCAGCATTGATCGTCACGCTGCCGCCGAGGTTTGAACTTACACCTACTGCGGAGTTGTCAACGCCGAGAATATCTTCGAGGTATGCAGTGAAGTCGCCGAGGGTTGTGCCGAAGCCATCGGTACCAGCAACTGCAGAAGCGCTGAACGCGAAAGCATGTGTTTCAAGATCCTTGCCGCCCTTCTCAACGCCGCTGAGTGTGAGGGTCTTCGGATTCGTGGAACTATCAAACGCGAGGACCGAACCGCCCGCGCCGTCGGACATCCACACATCTTCTGTCGTGAGATCGGTCGCGGATGTGGCAGGGATCGTCATCGCAGCATCGGTGAACCACGCGCGGCCCTGATGGACCGAGCCAGTCGATCCCACAGTTCCCGATGCGTTGAGATTGCCGTTGAAAATCACATTGCGACTTGCTTCCGCGAGCGTCAGCGTGCCAACTGGCACTGACAACGCGACGAGATCGCCTTCAATGACATTGAATTGCTCATCGACAGAGAATCCCATCACGCGAGCACCAGACTGTGTGACGAGCTCGTTCTGCGGATTGCGGACAAAGTTGCCCGACCGCGTGAATGCGCGCGAGCCCGCAACATCCACGATGAAGAAACCATCGCCTTCGATCGCGACGTCAGTGGCAACACCGGTCGCACCAATCGCACCGTTGTTGAAGTTGCGCTGCGTGCCTGCGATGGTGACGCCGAGACCGATTTGGCCTGGATTCGTTCCACCCGTGCTCCCACTCGGCGCGCTGCCGAGCGAGAAATTGCGGCTAAAAGTAGGGGTAAACTGAATGCGGTTGGACTTGAACGCCGTCGTGTTGACGTTCGAGATGTTGTTACCAATCACATCGAGTCGACGGGAGTTCGAAATGAGTCCCGAGAGACCAGTGAAGAGTGCGGTTGTTGATGCCATAGGAAAAACCTCCTGTGATCTGCGAACTGTTTACGCCGCGGACGCGCTGCGCAAAGGAGAGCCCAACGAAACGGGCTCCGCAACCTGATCTGCAATTTGTGTGCCAGTGACGGAATCGGCAGCCGTTGCCGCGCCGCGCGCAAGAATGATCTGCTCCTGAATCGCTAGCGGTGGAAGTGCGTGAAGCACCAGTACGCGCGCCGCCTGCGCCTCATCACTCGCGCCGATGCGCACGGCGCAATCAATCGCTTCAAGCGCGGCGCCAAGTGGACGCTCAAGACTGCGGGTCACAACATCCGCAACGAATGGACCTTCGTGCGTGACGATGAGTGCGCGTTTGAATCCGCGAGCTTCTGCTTGATCAAGCACAAGTGCGAGTTCTTCGCGTTCGCTGCGCGACAAGTCCGCCGCGCCGCGTGTGTCGACGTCACGATCAGACCGCACGCCGCCATCACGCGCGAGTTCAAGCAGATCGCCAAACTCTCCATCTGCAACGGAAACCCGTGTGGCGCGAGACTTCCCTGTCGATGTCGGTCGAACTGCGGGTTCGAGTCGTCGAAGAAGTTGGCGCGGGTCGATCGTCATAGTGGTAATTCGCGATTACCCGCCGCCGCCCGAGCCACCACCTGCGCCGCCGCCCGTTGTACCGCCAGTTGTGGAACCGCCTGTATTTGCGCCATTTCCTGCGGGAGCCGCTGGCGGAAGTGGCGAATCAATGAACTCAACGTTGTCCATGGGCAGCACCCAACCGGTGTTGAGCACGAGGCCCACTGAGTCGCCTTCGCGAATGACACTCTGCACTGTGCCACCGACACGAATCGAATCTTGGTTGAGACCACTCACGCGCTTACCGATGAGATTGCCCGCGCTCGAAAGTTGATTCTGGAAAACGATCGAACTCAGACGCTCTTGCATCTGAATGTCGGTCTCGATCGAGCGGATCGAATTCAATTGCTCAAGCAGCGCAGACGAGTCGCTCGGCTTGAATGGATCCTGGTTCGACAATTCGGTGAAGATGATGCGCATGAAATCCTCGCTGCTCAGTTCGTTGAACCGACTTGGCGTGGAGGAATTTCCGGCGGTCGCTGCTGCTGCATTGGCGTTAATCGCGCTCATGAGTGTGCTCCTTCAGAGAGTGCATGCACAAAGGAATCGAAAGTGTCAGTGGACTGAGAGTTGATTTGGTTGAGGTCGGATCGATCGCGCGACGCATGACCGTCTTGACGACCGCGTGACTCGCCTTGCGGATTGTCTTGGCGCATCGCGCGATCACCAGACGTCTCGCTCTGCGAAGTGCTTGTGGGCGCGTTGCGTTGGTCCGCAGCAAGGAGCGTGTTCGATGCATGCTCACTCACCGCGTTGCGCGCAGTCGATGCATTGCTTTGCGGCATGCTTTCGACACGCAGTCGATCGACATGGAGACCCTGTGCTTCAAGTGCGGTGCGAAGTGCACCCATATGAAGTTCCAAAATCGCCTGTGATTCAGGCGTTTGCGCGCGGAAGTCAACACTCACACTTCCCTGCGACATCACCATCTTCACTTGCACTGCGCCGAGTTCGGGTGGATCAAGTCGAATCGTCAGCGTGCCGCCGCGCTGCTGCGTGAGCGCAGAGAGCCCGCGAGTCATGAGCTTGCCATTGGACTGGTTCACAAGCGCGGAAGTCTCAGGCGTCAGTGAGGCGAACTCCGGCGCGATGCGTGTCGCGCCAGTGTCAACTCTCAATGGGATCGAAGAAGACACTGCTGCGTTGCTCATCGAGATCACGCTGCTTGATTGCATCGACGCGGCGTGCGCGGGCTGCGCGGTCGTTGGCGCATTCGCATCCTTGTTCACTGCGTCAGTGACGACGCGTGCTACTACATTCGCGTGCGCTGCGATTTCGCGCTCGACCGCTGCAAGCTGCGAAGCGATCACATGGGCACTCGCATCCGAACCCACCGCGGCTGGTTGCTCCGTGGGGACTGCTTCGACATGCACAGCCCTGGTGCGCACAAACGTGTTTCGCGTGATTTCCGCAGGAATTCCCAGCGCAACGGTGCGCGACGCCGCGTCTGGTGTCGTGGAGCGCGCGATCGATTCAGCGCTAACGGTTGAAGTTGCAGAAGCCAACTGTTGCGCATCTGTTCGAACTGCAGGCTTCGCATTCGTTGGCGCGAAGGAAGCACCGAGCAGTTGCGCGAGTTCTTTCGATGAAAGCTGTGCCGCGGACACCGGCGACGCACTTTGTGGCACGGCTTCGGTAAGAGTCAGCGCGGAAGCATTCGCCGAGGCAGACTCTTGCGCTTGAACGAGCTGCGCGCCTGCGCTTGGCGCGACCTCATGGATCATTTCAGGAAAATGTGTGTCGACCCCGACGCTCGCGCCGGCAGGAAGTTCCATCGGTAGCACCGCGACAGTGGTGGAACTCGAATCAATCGTGACGCTGGTCGCGCTCGCAGTGGCAGAGGAAGACGCTGCGCCTGCACTCGCAGTAGCGGTCGCCTCAGGCTGCTCGACCGGCGCTGCTGCAGCAACTGAAGCCACCGCACCATCCGCGCCTTCTTCACGCGCCGTCTTTCGAAGCGCACTCGGACGACGATCTACCGAAGCCCCACGAAGCTGATCACGAAAATCAGCACTCGAACGCGGCGCATCCGTCGACGCGGCTGCAGAAGAGTTCGAGGGCGCAGAAACTGCCCCACTTCGAGCGGAAGCTGCAGCCGGGAACGGTGATGTTGGCGAAAAATCAACCATTGCAAGTACCCAAAGCCCACGAAGGGGCTCAGACCCAACACAATTGCAAAGGGGATGCCTTGCATCGAAGCGCGGAGCAAGAACTTTGGAAGGGTCAAGGTTTCGCGGCGAATGTGTCTACCCCCGCTACGGGCAGATGTGCACACAAAACCAGATACATCTGCCCGTAGAGATCGAAGCATTCTGTGCAACTCACACGAGAACCCGAAGCCGCGACGGGGTCCCGCTGGATCTGTTGATCAAATCACTTCTCGCGTCACTTCACACTGACTGGTGCGTTGACGGCGGGAGTTGGCGCTGGCGCAGCGGGAGTTGCGGCGGCGGGCGCGACTTCTTTCGGCGGTGTGCGTGGCTTTGGCTGCGCGGTTGGCTTCGCGGCCGCTTGCGTTTCGCTCTCGAGGCCTAACACACGAAGGCGCTCGACGAGATCGGTGGCGGACTTTGTTTCTGCGGCGGTTTTGAAGGACTTCAAGAGATTCGCGCTCTTCGTCGCGCTCATCGCATCAAGGTACTTCACTGCTTGCTCGATCTTTCCGCTTCCGACGAGTTCGAGAATCCAGTCCTTTGCTTGTTTAGGCGGCAGACCTTCGAGCAACTTTACTGCCTTCTTGAATTGTTCACTCGTCTCGCGTTGCTTCTCATCTGCGATCGCTTGCTCCCATGCCTCGCGACGAGCGTCGAGCGCGCCTTCGCGTTGGGCAACAGCGCCTTCGCGTTCGTCGATCTTTCCTGCGAGTCTCGTCTGCTCATTGTTGAGCGTCTTCATCGCTAACTGCGCGCGCTCTTCAAATCGCTCTGCCGCTGCGACCTGCTCTTCACGCGTAAACGGTGCTTCGAGAAGTTTGCGCTCTTCAGCAGCAACGCGCATCGCTTCTGCGCCGATGACTTTCTCCTCTTCGAGCCGAGCAGCATCTTCATCGGTGGTTGACGCAAGGATCGACTTCAACAACTCGAAGCGCTGCTCATTCATGCGACCTGTTTGCCAGAGCCATCCGACGAACGCGCTCAACGCCAACAGGTTCGCGACTGCGAGGATCGAAAGTAATCGCCAGAGTGTTTTCATCGTTGTTCCTCTTGTCGTCGTCGCTCTGCGAGGTCTGCACCAAACTCATCGAGTTGATCGCGCTCCTTGCGATCCTCTGAACCTTTGAACTCCGCCAATCGTGACTCGCGCAAGATCTCGAGCGCTCGACGATCTTGCGCAGCTGAAACCATCGCAGCGCGCGCCGCTTGCAGTCCTCGATCGAGTCCTGAAAGTTCAATCACGGTTCGCTGGGCTTTGCGGAATAATCCTAAGCCTGCGTTCGCGTGCTGACGCAATGCCACTGGATCAATCGCACCCACCATGCCGCCGCGCCAGGCTTCGCGACTCTGCTGAATCTCCGCTTGTCGCGTGCGAAGTCCCTCTTCGAGTTTCACGCGCATCGCATCAATGCGCGCGAACACGGCACGCTTCTCTTCCTCGATTTGCAAGCGGCGATCGAGCGCGCGTTGGAGTTTGAAGATGAATCGTGCCATGCGTGATTAGCGACGAGGTCGCGTTCCTCCGGCAGTGGGACCCGAAACAGTCGCAGTTCCTTGCGCTGCAGCGGGACGCAATGCATCTGCTGCGATGGAAAGTTCGATGAGACTTCGCAGCGTTCGCGGATAGTCGGCGCGCTCGTCGCGATCTTGCTTCAAGAACTGATCGATGTGCGGTTTCATCAACACCGCAGCATCAACATCGGGATTCGCGCCCTTCTGATACGCACCGATCGCGAGCAATTCTTCCGCTTCGCGATGCGCAGAAAGCAGTCGCGTGACATGGCGTCGTGCTTGCGTGTGCGCGGTGTCGGAGACTTGATCCGCGACGCGAGAGATGGATTGCAATGGATCGATCGCAGGAAAGTGCGATCGTTCAGCAAACTTACGACTCAGCACGATGTGACCGTCGAGAATTCCCTTCGCGGCATCTGCGATTGGTTCGGTGAGATCATCGCCTTCCACAAGCACCGTGTAGAAACCTGTAATCGATCCGCCCACTGCTAATCGTCCTGCGCGCTCGAGCACACGAGGGAGCAACGCAAATACGCTCGGCGTGAATCCCTTCGTCGCTGGCGCTTCGCCCGCGGAGAGGCCGATCTGTCGCTGCGCTTGCGCGAATCGCGTGATCGAATCAAGCATGAGCAAGACATCTTGCCCTTCGCCACGAAAATGCTCGGCGATGGAGCATGCGGCAAGCGCGGCTCGCACTCGCATGAGCGGTGTCTCGTCACCCGTTGCGACAACAACGATACTTCGCGCAAGTCCCTCGGGTCCGAGCACATTCTCGAGAAACTCCGGCACTTCACGACCTCGTTCACCGATCAATCCAATCACGTTCACATCCGCGGCAGTCCCGCGCGCGATCGAACCCAAGAGCGTGCTCTTGCCAACACCAGGTCCCGCGAAGATGCCGATGCGTTGTCCTTTGCCGATCGTGAGAAATGCATCAATCGCTCGCACGCCAGTAGGCAATGGTTCACGAATCACACCGCGTTCAAGCGGGCCAGTGCGCGCAGGCCACAACGGCTGCGGCGTTCCTGTCAGGATAGGACCCTTGCCATCAAGCGGTCGACCGAGTGCATCAACCACGCGACCGAGAAGTTGACGCGAGACTGGAATCGACGCGATCGGACGCTCGCCGATGACCTTCACTCCACTGCCGATGCCATCCGCTTCGCTGAGCAACATCACCAACGCGCGTGGCCCATCGAATCCAACGACCTCGCCGCGAGGATGCTCACGACGCGTCGTCACCGCAACGCGCACCAGTGAACCAACAGGCAGCGGCAAACTGTCGACCACCACCACGAGCCCCTTCACAGCGATCACTGTTCCCACAATTTCGCGTGGTTCAACCGAGGGCATCGCGGCACGGATGGCTGCGAGATTCATGAGGGTTGACCTTCGTCCGAAGATTCACCAACTGCGCGTCGATCAGGTGTTGATTGTCGTGGAAGGTCGCCGACGATTGCTTCTTGAATGCGTCGGAACTGCGTTGCGAGTGAAGCGTCGACACTTCCTTCAGGCGTCATAAGAATCACGCCACCGCGCCCGACGGATTCCACTTGCTCAAGTCGCACGGAAGGATTTCCACGCACGATGGCCACGAGCGCTGGAAGTTCACGCTCGAGAATCACGTAGTCATCGGGATGACAACGCACGAGCAGCGTTGTCGCATGCGAGACGAGCGCGATCGCTGCTTCCGCTTGTCGCACCACCGCGGTGTTGTCGACCGCCACAGCAGTGCGCGCCGCTTTTTCCGCGATCATCACAGCGAGCGCAGCGAGATCACGCTCCGCTTCGTGGATGCGTTCTTCACGCACCGCTTGCCAACGCACGAGTTCTGCGACGTACGATGTTGCGAGCGCTTCGAATCGCACTGCCCAATCTTTATGCGCGGCGTCTTGCCCAGCAGTCACGCCCGCAGTGCGCCCTTCTGCCTCACCCTTCGCAAGCCCGAGCGCAAATCCCTCAGTCTGCGCGCGCTTACGCTCCACTTCGACAATCTGCACGGCGTCCATCTTTGCTTGCGCGATGATGTGATCCGCTTCCGTGCGCGCAGTGCGAAGCGTGTCTTCCGCGCCGCGACGAAGATCCGTGAGATCAAACGCGCCGCAAGGCGTGCTGATGCGCGTGGAATGTTGCTTGATGACAGACACGAGCGACTCCCTCGCGCTAGGCGCGAGTACTTCAATTAGACGACGGCATCCCCTTCACCACCACGACCAGAGATGATGATCTCCCCTGCGTCTTCCAGACGACGCACGATGTCCACGATGCGCTGCTGCGCGGCTTCAACATCGGACATACGCACGGGACCCATGAACTCCATGTCGTCACGCACGGCTTCGGCTGCACGGCTCGACATATTCGTGAAGATCTTCGACTTGAGTTCCTCACTCGCAGTCTTGAGTGCCAAGCACAGATCGGCATTGTCGACCTCTTTGAGCACGGTCTGAATGCCCTTGTCGTTGACATTAAGAATGTCTTCGAACACAAACATGAGTCGACGAATGTCTTCCACAAGATCAGGGTCTTCGCTCTCCACGCCTTGCATGATCGTGCGCTCTGTTGCGCGATCCACGAGATTGAGAATCTCCGCAACGGTCTCGACGCCGCCAACTTTTTCCATCGACGACGAAATCATGTTCGACAATCGACTCTCGAGTGCAGCCTCTACTTCGCGCACAACCTCTGGATTCGTCTGCTGCATGTTCGCGACGCGACGCACCACTTCCACTTGCTTCTGCGGCGGAAGACCAACCAGGATCTCACTCGCCTTGTGATGCGGAAGATGGCTCACGATCAACGCGATTGTCTGCGGGTGCTCTTCCTGAATAAAGGTGAGGAGATTGCCGCTCTCCGCGCGCTGCAGAAAGGAGAACGGCGTGCGCTGCACTTGGGTTTGGATTTGCTGAATGACCTTATCAGCGAGCTTAGGATCGAGCGAGTTTTTGAGAAGCGTCTTTGCATAATCGAGACCTCCTTCGCGTAAGTAACCTTGCGCCATCGCAAGTGAATAGAACTCGCTGATGACAAGTTGACCGAGTTCGCGCGGAACATCGCCGAGACTCGCAAGCGTGCGCATGACCTCTTCGACCTGCTCTTGCGGCATCTCGCGCAGAATGGATTGCGCCGAGCCCTCGTCGAGCATGAGCAGGAGAATCGCGCACTTCGTCGTGCCATCGAGTTCTTCGATGCTCTTCGTTTGCTTCACGGTGCTACTTCGTGCCATGGGTGGTTGCTCGCTGATGGATCAGGCAGAAGTGCGCATCCAGCGCTTGAGGATGCCCGCGAGATCGGTCGCGTCATGATTGGCAATGTCGTTGAGCTGCTTGAGCATCTGTTGACGACGAAGGCTCTCGTCATCGAGCTCCATACCTTCGAGTGCTGGCGTTGCTTCGTCTGCTTCGCCCACGATGTCTGCATCATCACCCTCGAGCGCTGGTGGAATGCCCGCGAGTTCGCCCGCGCTTGGCAGTTGCTCCGGAACAGCAGCCTTCTTCACCATGTTGAACATGAAGAGCAAACTGCCGACCGCAAGCAATCCAAGCAGCGCGGGCTTGATGAGCGTGCCGCCGATGCCATCGCTCGACACGATCTCGGCAATACCGAGACCCGCTGTCGCAGTTGGTTCAACGCCTGTTCCGATCACGGTGTTGACGTCGTAGTACCAGCTCACTTCAACAACGCCCTTCTTCGATTTCTCGTAGGCGTCGGTAGTGATCTGTGTTTCAAGGAGTTTGCGAAGCTTCAAGATCTCTTCATCGCGAATGATGGCGAGCGCGGCTTCATCGGGCTCCGCGGTTGCAGTTGGATTCTTGAGCTTCCACACACCTCGGAAATAGGTGTACGGAAGTGCGACGCCGACATCAATCTTCGCGGCGTAACCCGTTGGATCAATCGATGTCTCTTGGGTCGAAGGAACCGCTGGCAGAAAGCGATTGTCGGAACGCTCGGTGGTTTGATGCGCCCCGCCGCCCGCACTGTTCCCAACCGAGATTCCCGTATTCGGCACAACTCCAGGTTCGCGGCCTGCCACTGCGCCTTGGGATGCGGTACTCGATGACGACTCCGAGAGCGGCATCGCGATGCCTTCGCCGTACTCCGTTTTCGTGCGCGTGACTGCAGTCGTCACAACTTGCGGATTGACGCTGATGAACACGCCAGGAATATTCGCAAGCAACGCCGCGATGCGCGTGTGCACCGCTTCGGCGACCTTGAGCGAGTACTCGAGATTCTCGCCCGTTGCGTTACTGCCACTGCGCGAAACTTTGTAGCGACGCGCTTGATCCGTCACCGACACGCTCTCAGGCTTCAACCCAGATTGCGTTCCTGCAACCATCGCTGCGATCGCTTCCACCTGATCTTGCGAGAGCTCGCCAGACTTCATCACCACGTTCACCATTGCGGTCTGCACAGGTCGCGACGCGCCGAATGTGAGTGCGGGCTTCTGTGAGATCACGACTGTCGCACTCTTCACACCTTTGAAGCCAGTGATCGTGCGACCGAGGACATTCTGTAATGCAAAGTGCTTCTTGTCTTCACTGCGCCGACCGGTTTCGAATGGGTTGTCACTCTCAAAGAGTTTGTTGAAGTCGAGCAAGTCCGACGCACCGCCGTGTGCTTCCGTGAATCCACTCACGAGTGCTGCGTGTTGCTCGACGGGAACGAGAATCTGTCCAGCAGTTTCTTCGTACACAACCGCTCGCTCGCCGAGAAAACGCTTCGCCTCGTCGCGACCAGTGGGTAGCACCTCAAACACCACCATGGATTTGGTGGAGGAGTATTGCGCAACGAGGAAGAATGTCATCGCAATGATGACAACTAATGCGCCGACAAGAAGCTTGGAGGCGGAGGTGAGTCCGCTCAACTTCGTGCGGATGAAATCGATGATGTTGCGTATAGCCTGCAAGAGCGACGGCCTCCATGCCGTGACTGCCGGATGTTTCCGACCGCGCTTCATCCTGAAGCACGTGTGACCCAACAAAGGAACACTGTCAGAGAAGGCTCATCGGCATCGTGCCGTTTCAGCCTGCAGGAACTACCCGCAAAGGTTTTTGAAGCAATTTCTGCGCGCGTCCTGAAACCGTTAGCTCAGGCGAAGGTGGCTCTGCCACCGAGCCGTACAGAAGCGCGTGATGATTTTGCCGCTCGGGGCAGAAATCATCCGAAGCGCTCAACTACGCCTCAGGCGAAGGTGGCTCTGCCACCGAGCCGTACCAGAGTGAGCGAGGCGACGCGCCTACCAGTCAGTTCGCGCGCGCGAGTCATCGCGTCGCAAGTCGCGAACGCTCAAATACCATTAGACGCGGATTTGTCGGATTTCGTCGTAGGCGGCCACGACCTTGTTTCGGACGGCCAGCAACGCGCGGAACGCGGAATCCGCTTCCTGCGTCGCAAGCATCACCCCTTCAAGGTCATCGCGCTTGCCTGTGAGAAGGTCGTTGGTCGCGCTCGTCGCGTCCTTCTGTGCATCATTTACCTGCTGAATCTGCTTCATCAACTCATCTTTGAAGTCCGAGCCTCCAACACCGCCCGCGCCAGGAGAGCGAGGCATGCTTGGCGAGGTTCCGCCAGCGCGTGAAATGAGTCCGAGTGGGTCAGTCATGGCAATTTCTCAGTCAGTCTTGCTCCCTTCCATCGGCACGTGGCGTGCCAAGGAGGAGGGCTCGAGGAAAATTGTTCAGGCGAGCAGCGAAATCGCCGCTTCAATCATCGCCTTGGACGCCTGCGCGGCGGCGAGGTTTGCATCGTAGTTGCGCGCTGCGAGCAATGCGTTGGCTTGCTGGACGACAGGATCAATATCAGCGTACTTCACGAAGCCGTCCGCATCGGCATAGGGATGCCACGGTTCGTTTCGAAGAATGAACGCTTGACGCGATTCGACTCCCGCGACATGCACCCCGAGCGGCGAGCCATCCGAACCACCTGCCGCAAGCAGCACGAGTCGCTCGGAGAACGGCTCCTCCCTGCTCTTTGGGTCCACAGCAACATCCGCGTTCGCGATGTTGGCTGCGATCGCGTCCATGCGAACACGCTGCGCGTAGAGGCCGGAACTTGAGATAGCAAGTGAGCTGAACATGAGGGGCTCCATTCACTGCACACAATGTGCCAGTCATCCGAACGGTCTGCTTACGGTCGTTCTCGAATCGCTGCGTCGATCATTCCGAAATTGAATCGCACCAACTGCGTTGCGGCGCGGAACGCGTAGAAGTTCTCGTTCAGCATCTGCATGAGATGCTCTGCACTTCGATCGTTACCGTCGTGGAAAAGTACGTTGTCTCCGAGCGGTTCCGGTTCGAGCGTGACACCTTGTGGACCGAACGAAATGGGCGCGCCTTCATCGAAAGCGAGTCCACCATCGGGCGCAACCCGCTGCTGCTCGATCGATTCAGCGAGTGACGCCTGAAACTCCCTCGGATTCACGTCGCTCGGACGAAACCCTGGCGTCTCGATGTTCGCGATGTTGCTTGCGATCAGCTTCTGTCGCGCTGCAGCGAACTGCACAGTGCGTGCGAGTGCGGGGATCGGGGAATCTGCGAAGAGTCGCGATGACATAGGTGATGGAACCCGTTGCAGTCTTATAGTGACTGCGGAACGAGCGCCTCCTCCTTCCACTTCTTGAGTTTCAGTCCGAGCGTGCGCACTCCAATGCCGAGCGCGACAGCGCTGCGTTGGCGATGTCCACGGTGTTTCTCGAGCGTTGCGACGATGGCCCGACGTTCAATCTCGTCGAGCGTGAGACGACCGTCGCACACGATGAGTGTGTTCGGTTCACTTGACGCACCGTGACCATTCTGTGAAGCGGGCGCATGCAATCGAATCGGCATCGTTTCGACGAGCGTCTCGCTGCGTCCTGCGTTAGACGCGAGTGGAAGCCCGAGCCCGCCACTTGGTGCGACAGTTCCCGAAAATGTATTCGACACAAATGCTGGAAGCGTGAGCCACGGCTCCACAAGTTCGCCGGCGATCTCTTCGCCGCTCGACAACACCGCCGCGCGCTCGCAAAGATTCTGCAACTCGCGGACATTGCCTGGCCACGGATATTGCGCGAACAGAGCCAGCGCATCCGCACTCAGTCGCTTGACCTTTCCACCCTCGCGACTCGCAACAAGTTTAAGGAAATGCTCCGCGAGTTCCGCGATGTCTTCAGTGTGTTCACGCAGCGCAGGCATGCGCAAAGGAAGCACGTTGAGGCGGAAGTACAAGTCGCCGCGGAAACGTCCAGCGTCCACTTCTTTCGCGAGGTCGCGATTGGTAGTTGCGACGATGCGCACATCTACCTTCTGCGGCGTTGAACTACCGACGCGTTCGAAACTCTTCTCTTGCAGCACGCGCAGCAGTTTTGCCTGTAATTCAGTAGGAATCTCGCTGATCTCGTCCAACAACAGCGTGCCACCGTCCGCAAGTTCGAACCGTCCCTTGCGCAGTCGATCCGCTCCAGTGAAGGCGCCCTTCTCGTGACCGAACAGTTCGCTTTCCAGCAACGTAGCGCTAAGCGCCGCGCAGTTGAGTGCGAGAAATGGCTGCGCCGATCGAGGGCTCGCCTCGTGCAGCGCGCGCGCGGCAACTTCCTTACCAGTGCCCGACTCACCGGTCACCATCACGGTGCCATGGCTCTCCGCAATGGGCTTGAGTAGGCTGCGAAGCGTTTGCATCGCAGGACCTGAACCAACCATGCGATGCACGGGCGCTTTGGAACCCTCGCGAGGCAGGGACGCTTTCAACACCGCGTTCTCTTTCGCGAGCGCGCCGTGTTCAAGCGCCTTCTCCACGCTCATCGTAAGTTCGTCACCAGAGAATGGCTTCGTCACGTAGTCGAACGCGCCCTTGCGCATCGCCTCGACTGCAGTCGCAACGGTGCCGAATGCGGTCATGAGGACGATCGGAAGCTCGGGGTCGAACTTGCGAATCTCTTCAAGCAACTCAAGACCACTCATCGTGGGCATCTGTAAATCCGTCACGACGCAGTCTGGTCGCTTCTCCGCGATGCGAGTCAGCGCCATCCGCGCATCAGAGGCTGCAACAACGGAATGTCCCTTGCGTGAAAGCATCGTCGCGACGCCGTCGCGCATGAGTTCTTTGTCGTCGACCACGAGAATTCTGGCCATAGTGATTGCCCTCAAACGTGCTGAACTTGCAGGAAAAATAGCTACTGACTGATACGGCGCTGCACCGCCGCATCGAGCGAAACACCTTCCGCAACCGCACGCGCTTGCGTGTTCGGAAGCAGCAACAACTCAATTCGTGCACCACCGCCAGGTGCGTCTGTCACACACACTTGACCGCCATGTGCGTCGGCGATCCGATGCACGATGGCGAGTCCAAGACCCGTTCCTTCTTCACGCGTAGTGAAGAAGGGATTGAAAATCGAATCACGCAACGCGAGCGGAATGCCAGGTCCGGTGTCTTCAA
>Ga0209443_1001629_pt1 | contig 13873 bp, 11 predicted proteins | sample LauGreBMM110DCMD_2_FD_187571 | JGI IMG/M metagenome (GOLD analysis project Ga0209443, IMG submission 187571) | Freshwater lake microbial communities from Lake Michigan, USA - Su13.BD.MM110.DCMD (SPAdes) (version 2) | ecosystem: Environmental > Aquatic > Freshwater > Lake | place: Lake Michigan... | reverse complement strand
ACTTGGGTGGAGAGCGAGAGCAGGTAGTTGGCAAAGAGCAGCACCGGGAGCAGGAGCAGGTCGTTCCAGTATTTGGACGCAATGAAGTACTTGAGCCAGGGAAGGCCGGCCATTACCGCGACTACGCCAAAGGCTAATAGGGCCGCGAACAGCCTCGTGGCCAAGGCGAGCTGGCGCAGGTCTCCTTGGGCATTTTTGAAGAAGTAGGGTTCTGCTGCAAAGCGAAAGGCTTGGTTGAACAGTATCAAAAAGATGCTGAGTTTATAGACGGCCGAGTAGGCGCCAACTCCCTCTATTGCGGAACCTCTAGGCAGGAGTGCCTCCAAGAAAAAGCGGTCGACCATTTCGTTGGCCACGCCCGGCAGGCCTGCGAGCAGCAGGGGAAATCCATAAGCAATTAGGCCACGGGCGGTGCTTCGGTCAAAGCGGGCGGGCCTTATGGCAAGCCACTCTGGGCTGAGCAGAAGCATCATGAGGGCGCTGGCAGCCAAGTTGGCCAGCAAGACATAGCCGACCTGCAGCTTGGGCCAGCCCTCTACGACGGCCGGGAAGAACACAAAAAATGCGTAGTTCAAGACCAAATTGAGGCCAATCTGCGCCGTTTTAATCGCTACAAAGCGCTTGGCGCGCTGCTGGGCACGAAGTCGGGCAAAGGGAACGGCCGCCAGCACGTCCATGGCCACGATGAGCCCGGTCCAAAGCAAGTACTCCGGGTGCTCCGCCAGGCCAAGCCAGACGGCGCTGCCGCGGTATCCCATAACCAAGAGCGCCAGAAAAAGTCCGGTGCTGGCCAGCAAAAGAGTCATGGCAGTAGAATAAACGCCTTCTGCGTCCGCTCCTTCTCGCTGGCTTTGTCTAAAGAAGGCCGTCTCCATTCCGTAGGTCAAAAGAACCATGGCAAAGGCCACCGAAACATAGAGAAGGCTATTGACGCCGTACTCCCCCTTGGTCAGCGCAACGGTGAGCAAGGGAGTAATCAAAAAGTTGAGCAACCGTGCTAGGATGCTGCTGAGGCCGTATAAAGCCGCGTCCCCAAAGAGCTTTTTTACGCCCGACATTGAGCTAAAGGTAGGCCCTTAGCCAGCCAAGGTTGAAATCCTCCTAAAAATTTATTATTGTTATTTATACCATAACTACTTTTTTTTGCTATGTTTGCATTGAATTGCCTCATTTGGGGCGGATTCATCAAGGGTTGTGAAACGTCGCTGTAAAAGGTGACGTTTTTCATTTCTAGCCAAAATTATCGACAAACTGCAGCGCCATCTCTGCGGAATCGCGAACTTTACCGCCATGCACCCGGCCTTTGACCCCTACTTCTCCCCCTATTTTGACCCCTCGGCTTTGGCGCAACGCTATGCCGAGCTGGCCCGCTCCCTGCACCGCACGCCCCTGCTGCAGTCCGCAAGCCTCAATGCCTGGTCTGGGGCCGAGCTCCACTTTAAGTGCGAAAACTTTCAAAAGTCGGGCTCATTCAAGATGCGGGGGGTGACCAACGCGCTGCGCGAACTTGCTTCTAGCGGACTTCCTCGCGGTGGAGTTTGCACGCACTCCTCGGGCAACCACGGCCAAGCCCTGGCTTGGGCAAGCCGTGAACTCGGAATTCCCTGCACCGTGGTGATGCCTAACAACGCTCCGCAGTTTAAGAAGGATGCCGTGCGCAAGGCCGGGGGGCTCATTATTGAATGCGAACCCAATCTTGTGGCCCGCATCGAGGCCGTGAACCGCGAAGTCGGACGCACGGGAGCCGTCGAAATCCACCCCTCGAACCAGGCCCCCGTAATCCTGGGCCAAGGGTCTGCCGCCTGGGAGCTTTTGGAGGACTGCGCAGCGCGCGGCATCGAGCTGGACTGGGTGGGCGTGCCTGTGGGTGGTGGCGGACTTTTGGCCGGAACCGGGTTTGCCGTCGCCCGATGGAACGAGCGTCAGGGAAGCCACGTTCGTGTATTTGCCGGGGAGCCCAGCGGTGCCGACGATGCCGCGCGAGGACTCGCCTCGGGGCAAATCGAGCACAATGCAGACCCGCAAACCATATGCGACGGAATGCGCACCGAGCTGGGCAACATCAACTTTCCCATTATTAAAGCCACTGTTTCTGCCATCCACACCGTTGACGACCCAGAGATTCTGGCCGCCCAGCGAATCATAGCCGACCGCCTTAAAATCATCGTAGAAACAAACTGCGCCCCCCCCCTGGCCGCGGTGGTCAAGCAGGCCGAGGTATTTAAGGGGCAGCGAGTTGGCATAATTCTCAGCGGCGGCAACCTCGACCTTTCGACCCACCAATGGGGACCCGCTCAATGAGCCAATGGGAATTTCTAGGGAGTCAAAGCCTCTCTTGCCGCCAATGCCCAGCTGACCTTAGTATGTACCTTTGTGCCTATGCCTTCTGAATCCAATACGCCCCAAGCCATGGGGCCCTACCCCGTTAGCCGCCAAGTGGGCAACCTGCTGTTTCTTTCGGGAATGGGCCCGCGCTTGCCAAAGAGTGCCGCGGCCGCGAATACGGTACCGGGATTGCGCCTCGATGCAAACGGAAACTACTTGGAATTCAGCTTCGAAGCCCAGGTGCACAGCGTGATGGCCAACGTAAAGGCCGCCCTTGAGGGAGCCGGCGCGCGCTGGGATCAGCTCGTGGACATCACCGTCTACCTTACCGATATGAAGCGCGATTTTGCGGAATTCAACCGCATTTATGCCGAGTACTTTGACGGCCTAGAGCCCAAGCCCTGCCGCACCACGGTGCAGGTCACGGCCCTGCCTACGCCCATCGCCATCGAACTCAAGTGCATTGCCGCCTTATGAGCGAAGCATTCCCCGAACACGGAGCGCTCAACCTGCCTGAAATTCAGCGCGAAATACTGGAGTACTGGAGGGCGGAGCGGGTATTTGAACGATCCATACGCCCCGAGGATCCCGCCTTTGTATTCTACGAAGGGCCGCCCTCTGCCAACGGAATGCCGGGCATTCACCACCTCATGGGCCGCGCCATCAAGGACCTTTTTTGCCGCTATAAAACCCAAAAAGGCTTTCGCGTAGACCGCCGCGCCGGATGGGATACCCACGGGCTTCCCGTGGAACTGGGCGTTGAAAAAGAACTGGGAATCACGAAAGAAGACATAGGCAAAACCCTTAGCGTCGCCGACTACAACGCCGCCTGCCGAGAGGCCGTTATGCGCTACACCGACGTGTGGAACCGCCTCACCGAGCAAATGGGCTACTGGGTTGACCAGGAGGCGCCCTACGTGACCTACAGGACTAAATACATCGAATCGGTCTGGTGGCTCTTGGGCGAAATGCACCGCAAAAACTTGCTCTACAAGGGCTACACCGTGCAGCCCTACTCCCCCAAGGCAGGAACCGGACTGAGCTCGCACGAACTCAACCAGCCAGGTTGCTACCGCGACGTCACCGACACCTCGGTCACCGCGCAGTTCGCCGTCGCCAAGACCGATCAAAGCCTTGCCCTTTTTGGCGACCGCCTGGTGCACCTGCTTGCCTGGACCACCACGCCCTGGACCCTCCCGTCGAACACCGCGCTGACGGTAGGCCCCAATATTGAGTACAGCCTAATTGCCACCACCAACCCCTACACCGGAGTCGACGTTCAGGTAATTCTTGCCACCGCACTGGTTGCCAAATACCTAAACCCCGACGAAGAAGGCTCTGCCTGGACCCGCGTAGCGGCAGTAAAGGGTTCAGCCTTGGTCGGTCTGCGCTATGAGCAGCTCCTGCCCTATGCCCTTCCCTACCTCGATGCCGACCAAGCATTTAGGGTGATTGCCGGGGACTTTGTCACCACCGAAGACGGAACTGGAATTGTGCACACCGCGCCAACTTTTGGCGCCGACGACGCCCGCGTGGCCGCGGCCGCGGGCGTTCCGCCCTTATTAGTACTCGATTCCGAGGGCATTCCCATGCCTTTGGTAGACCTACAAGGACGTTTTACCGCAGAGGCCGGTCCGCTAGCAGGTAAGTACGTGAAAAACAGCTACTACGCGGAGGGAGAAGAGCCCAAACTTAGCGTTGACGAAGAAATTGCGATACAGCTCAAGACCGACAACAAGGCCTTTAAGGTTCAGAAGTACGTGCACAGCTACCCCCACTGCTGGCGCACTGACAAGCCCATACTCTACTATCCCTTAGACAGTTGGTTCATTCGGAGCACGGCCGTCAAGCAGCGCCTTCAGGAGCTCAACAACAGCATCAACTGGAAGCCTGCCAGCACGGGAACCGGGCGTTTTGGCAACTGGCTCGAGAACCTCAACGACTGGAACCTCAGCCGCAGCCGATACTGGGGAATTCCGCTCCCGATTTGGCGAAGCGAAGACGGCCAGCACGAGGTCTGCATTAGCTCGCTCGAGCAACTGCGCGCTGAACTCGACCGCAGCGTGGCGGCGGGGCACATGAAGGCCAATCCCTTGGCAAATTTTATTCCAGGCGACATGTCCGAGGGCAACTATGCGGGAGTCGACTTGCATCGTCCTTTTGTGGACGATTGGGTGCTGACCAGCCCCGAGGGCCAGGCCATGCATCGCGAGCGCGACCTCATCGATGTCTGGTTTGACTCGGGCGCAATGCCCTATGCCCAGGTGCACTATCCATTTGAAAATAAGGACGCTATAGATGGTGGAACCGCTTTTCCGGCTGATTTTATCGCAGAGGGCGTCGACCAAACTCGGGGCTGGTTTTTTACCCTTCACGCCATCGCAGGCTTGGTCTTTGACTCAGTGGCCTACAAAAATGTGGTCTCCAACGGCCTGGTTCTCGACAAGAACGGCCAAAAAATGTCGAAGCGGCTGGGCAACAGCGTAGATCCTTTTGAAGCAATGAAGAAGTACGGGAGCGACGCGCTTCGCTGGTACATGCTCACCAACGCCCAACCTTGGGACAACCTCAAGTTTGACCCCGACGGCGTGACCGAGGTGCAGCGCAAGTTCTTTGGCACCCTGCACCACAGCTACGGGTTTTTTGCTCTATATGCCAATGTGGACGGATTTGACCCCAATGCCGCGCAGGTTCCGCAGGCCAACCGCGCCGAGCTCGACCGTTGGATTTTGAGCCGCCTGAACAGCCTGGTGGCCGAAACCAACGAAGCCATGGATGCCTACGAGCCCACGCGAGCGTTCCGCGCAACTTCGGACTTTGTGGTGGACGAGCTAAGCAACTGGTACGTGCGCCTCAGCCGCCGCCGGTTCTGGAAGGGAGCCATGGGCGACGACAAGCTGGCAGCCTTTCAAACCCTGCGCGAATGCCTCGATACCGTGGCGCGAATCATTGCTCCCCTAGCGCCGTTTTTTGCAGAACAGCTTTACCGCGACCTCAACGGTTCTGCCGGTTCGGTGCACTGGAGCCGCTTCCCCGAGGCGAATGAAGGCCTGATCGACCGCGACCTGGAGCGCCGCATGGACCTCGCCCAACGCATGACCAGCCTGGTTCTGAGCCTGCGCAAAAAAGAAAAAATACGCGTGCGCCAACCCCTGCCTCGCCTGGTGGTTCCCGTGCTCAATGCGACGCAGCACGCTGACCTTGATGCCATTGAGGAACTCCTGCTCCACGAGGTCAATGTGAAGAAGCTGGACCGCGTAGGGTCTGATTCGGGTTTATTCGTGCAGCGTGCCAAGCCCGACTTTAAGGCCCTGGGGCCCAAGGTGGGTTCGCGCATGAAGACGGTTTCTGCTGCCTTGTCAGCCTTGAGCGACGCCCAGCTGCGCGAGCTCGAGCGACAGGGTCACCTGACGCTGGACTTGGCTGACGGTGCATTCCGGGTTGAGCCCGGCGACGTGCTGGTGGTCACCGACGACATTCCGGGAATGGCCGTGGCCGCAGAGCAGGGTACGCTTCTGGCCGTTGACCTTGAACTCAGCAGCGAACTGATTGCCGAAGGAATTGCCCGCGAGGCAGTCAACCGCATCCAAAACCTGCGCAAAGACAGCGGACTCGAGGTATCCGACCGCATTGAGCTTTGGCTGAGCGGCGCTCCTGAAGCCCTAGCGGCTATTGCCGCACACCGCGACTATGTGGCGGCTGAAACCCTCGTAGAGGCCTGGCCGGAGGGCCCGGCAACCGCCGAGGCCTTTAGGGCGGAATGCGATCTCGAGGGCCTTCTTATCACCCTTGCGTTAAAAAAAGCCTAGATGGCTTGTAGGGGGCCACATATTGATTAAATTCGGGCCACTTATGGAACCTACTGTACGCTACACCGATGCCGAACTCGAGGAGTTTCGCGCCCTTATTCTCGCCAAGATTGAAAAGTCCGAGGAGGACCTGCGCATTCTCAAGGAACAGTTTACCAACAATATGGATAACGGTACCGAAGACACCGCCCCGATGTTTAAAAGTTTCGAAGAGGGGTCCGAGACCATGAGTAAAGAGGCCAACGCCATGCTTGCAGCGCGTCAAGAGAAATTCCTGCGCGACCTTAAGGCGGCTCTTGTGCGAATCAGCAACAAAACCTACGGCCTTTGCCGGGTAACGGGCAAGCTCATCGACAAGGAGCGATTGAAGCTGGTGCCCCACGCGACCACGAGCATGGAAGGCAAGCTCATGCGCCGTTGAAGAGCCTGCGCAAACCATTTATTCTAGCTTTGGCGCTGATTCTTGCCGATCAAGCGCTTAAAATTGCAATCAAAACCCAGTTTGCGCTCGGTGACTCGATCGAGTTACTACCCTGGTTTCATCTTCACTTTACCGAAAACCCAGGAATGGCCTTTGGCCTTAGCTGGGGAGGAGCTACCGGAAAGATTTTTTTAAGCCTCTTTAGAATTCTTGCCATTGGTGGCCTCCTGTGGTATGCGATTCGGCTGGCCAAGGGCGGAGCGCATCCTTTTGTGCTGACCACCATAGCCCTAATTTTTGCCGGTGCCTTGGGCAACGTAATCGACAGCCTACTCTATGGATTACTCTTTGACCGCGGACTTGTTTGGTCTCCGGAATACGAATTCTGGATGGCCTACGAGGGCGTTGCGCAATGGGGCGAGGGATACTCAGGGCCCCTATTGGGCAATGTGGTTGATATGCTGTACTTCCCGCTCTGGACCGGATACCTGCCCAATTGGCTGCCCGTCTGGGGGGGGGATTACTTTCAGTTTTTTAGGCCTATTTTTAATCTAGCCGACGCCTATGTTAGTCTAGGTGTTGTCTTTTGGTACTTTGCGAGCCGCCGCCCCGAGTGGTGGCCCGCCTAAATTTTACACTTATGCGTTTTTTACTTCTTGCGCTGGGGCTATTGCCCCTTCTAGCTTCTGCCCAGCTCGCTCGCCACATTGACCAAGAAACAGCCGACCAGCTTTACCTGCACGAACGGTTCCTGTCTAGCGACGCTTTGGGCGGCCGCTTGCCCGGCTCCGAGGGAGGCGCCGAGGCGGCTCGCTACATTCAGGCCGAGATGAGCCAAATTGGGCTGAGTCCGATGTTTGACGACCGATTCACGCAGGATGTCAAAATCCCCGATGCCGCTAAAGTTCTGGCAAAGACCAACTACCTGGTTCTAGGCAAAGACAGCGCTGCGCTGCGCGAGGACTTTTGGCCCAGCATGATGTCGGGCAATGGCATGGCGTCGGGCGCCATGGTCTGGGCGAACTACGGCCTATCATTGAGCGGACAAGACGACTGGCAAAAGGTCAAGCCTCAGTCCGTAGTGGTAATGATGCGCGACGTTCCCAAGAACCTAGCCGACAAGGCTGGCAAGGCCGCAAGCCTTCAGGCCAGGCTGGCCGAGGCCAAAAAACGGGGCGCCCTTGCCGTGATTCTGCTCGCGCCCCAAACGGGCGCAGCCAAGCTCGACCTGCTGCGTAGAATCCGCCCAATAGGGATTCCCGTAGTCGAGGTTCACAACCCAAAATGGGTAAAGCGCCTAGGCAAGCAGGCTAAAAAAGGCAAAAAAACCAGCCTCTCTGCGGAACTCATCGTGCAGCACATTACCGCCCCCAACGTGGGTGGGTGGATTGACCGCGGCATGCAGCGCACCATCGTAATCGGCGCGCACTACGACCATGTGGGCCTCGGCGAATGGGGCTCGCGAAAGCCTGAACTTGCCGGGCAGGTGCACAATGGCGCCGACGACAACGCAAGCGGAACCAGCGTGCTCCTAACCCTAGCCAAGATGATGGTACAAGTCCCCGCGCTCGGGGATGCTAACCTCGCTTTTGTCGCCTTCACGGGCGAAGAAAGTGGCCTCATCGGCTCCAAGCACTTTGTCGAAACCATGCCCGCCCCCTTTGGCAAGGTCACGACCATGCTCAACCTCGATATGGTAGGCCGACTAAACCGTTCCGACTCCCTTAGGGTCTACGGCGTTCATACCGGCTATGAATTTGGGCAAATGCTCGAGACCATCCCCGCCGAAGGATTTTACTGGGACCTGAGAAACGAAATTTTTGGCCGCTCCGACCATGCTCCCTTTATCGAAAAAGAAATCCCGTCGGTCTTTTTCTTTACCGGACTTCACGAAGACTACCATGCTCCAGGCGATGACTTGGACAAGATCGACATCGAGGGAATGGCTGCCGTAACCGGGGTTGCCTACCGGTTCATTCAGCTGCTTGCAGAGAATTTATCGCCCAATTTTAACCCGGAATCTCGAGAACAGTAATGGGCAAGAGTCCTAAAATAGCAGTGATTGGCGGGGGTTCCTGGGCCACTGCCATCGTGAAAATGCTCACGCAAAACGAGGACTACGTAGGCTGGTGGGTGCGCAGCGAAGAGGTTGCGCTTCACATTAGGAAGCACCACCACAACCCCAACTACCTCTCTGACGCCGACCTTCTAACGGACCGCATCTACGTAGATCACGACCTGCTGAGCGTGGCCTCTCAAGCCGAAATCCTAATACTGGCAATCCCTTCAGCCTTTTTGGCAGAGGCTATTGAGCCCCTGCGGGCCCTGCTGTCGACGAAGTTTGTTATATCGGCCGTTAAGGGAATCGAGCCGGAATCCCATAAAATTATTGGTGAGTACCTGCACGACACCATGGGCCTAGACTACAGTCAGTTTGGTGCACTAGTGGGGCCATGCCACGCCGAAGAAATTGCCCTCGAACGCCTGTCTTACCTGACCGTCGCTAGCGAAAACCAAAAGCTCGCCGAGACGGTCGCCCAAAAACTTCGGGGACCCTTTGTCAAAGTATCCTGCTCCAACGACATCTACGGAACCGAGTATGCCGCAGTGCTGAAGAACATCTATGCCATTGCCTCAGGCCTCGCCAACGGCCTGGGTTATGGCGACAACTTTCAGGCCGTTTTAGTAAGCTGCTCATTGCGCGAAATGGCGAGAGTGATAAGGGCCTTACACCCCATAAAGCGGCAAATAATTCAAACGCAGTACTCGGGCGACCTGTTTGTTACCATGTATTCTCCCTTTAGCCGCAACCGTCAACTGGGCTCTTTGATTGGCAAGGGCTACAGCCTTTCGGCGGCGAAGTCCGAAATGAAAATGATCGCCGAAGGCTATTATGCCGCCAAGCTAATAAGAGAGGTCAAGCGCCAGCGAGAAGTTAAAATGCCCATCGCCTCGGCCGTCTACAAAGTACTTTATGAGGCTGCCTCTCCAAAAAAAACGATGCGAGCACTCGCCGAAAAACTAAAGTAGGCCCAAGCCGCGTTGTACCTTTAACCCTCATTTATAGAAATTATGGCACATAGCGTATTTCTGGGCATCGTTGGCCCATGGCAAATCGTCTTAATCGTGGCTGTTGTATTGCTCCTTTTTGGCGGACGCAAAATACCCGAGCTTATGCGGGGATTGGGCGGCGGCGTTAAGGAATTCAAGAAGGCCATGCGCGAAGAAGACGACGACGACAAAACGAAGGACGACAGCAAGAAGCTGTCATGACCTTCCATCGGGTCGAAGACCTGCATCGGGCCTTAGACTCCGGTCAAACAACCTGTGTGCAGCTGGTAAAAGAGTCTTTGCACAAGGCAAGGGCTGAAAACCCTAGCATCAATGCGGTAGCGGAATTTTTTGATGGTTCCGCCATGGAACAGGCTCTTGCCGTAGATGCTCGTCGTGCCCAAGGCGACCGCCGTGCCCTTGACGGGGTGACCATGGTAATTAAAGACAACATGGTCTACCGCAACCACGCTTCGGGCGCCAGCTCCAAAATTCTTACGGGCTTCATAAGCCCCTACACCGCCACAGCGGTTCAGCGCGTTGTTGACGCCGGGGCCTGCATCGTTGGACGCTCGAACTGCGACGAATTTGCCATGGGCTCCTCCAACGAAACCTCGGTCTACGGACCTGTTCGCAATCCTTTGGACCTCAATCGCACTCCGGGCGGATCCTCGGGCGGATCCGCGGCAGCCGTTGCCGCCGGCTGGGTTCATGCCTCCCTGGGCAGCGATACGGGCGGCTCCATTCGCCAGCCCGCCTCGTTCTGCGGAATTTTTGGAGCAAAACCAACCTATGGACGTGTTTCGCGCTATGGTTTGATCGCCTACGCCTCCTCTTTTGATCAAATTGGGCCCCTTGCCCGAAGCGCGAACGACCTGGCGCGCATCACCGAAGTAATCTCGGGCGCTGACCAGTACGACGGAACCTGCAGCGACCGCCCCGTGCCAAGCATGTCGGACAAAAGCTGCGACCCTCGAAGCTTGAGCTTTGGCTACTACCAAGAGGTTCTGGACAACCCCGCCCTGGACTCGGAACTTCGCGACGCCTTCATGGCTCGCATGAACCAACTCCGCGCCGAAGGCCACCGCGTCGAAGCCCTGCGCTTTGACTACCTCGACGCGCTGGTTCCGATTTACTACATTCTAACCACTGCCGAGGCCAGCGCCAACCTTGCTCGATTTGATGGCGTTCGCTACGGCTACCGCGCCGAGGGCGTCAAGACCCTCGACGAACTCTACAAGCGCAGCCGCTCTGAAGGTTTTGGAACCGAAGTGAAGCGCCGCATTCTTTTGGGGACCTTCGTCTTGCGCAGCGGATACTTTGACGCCTACTACGGCAAGGCTCAAAAAGCACGTCGCGCCGTGCAAAATGCCACCAATGCGGACCTCGCCAAGGTGGACCTGCTCATCAGCCCAACAAGCCCCCACACCGCATTTGAATTGGGGCGCGAGGCAAGTGACCCAACCCTTATGTATCTTGAGGACATCTTCACGGTGCAGGCACCCATTGCCGGACTCCCGGCCTTGAGTTTGCCTATGGGAATCCATTCCAACGGAATGCCCATGGGATTGCACCTCACCGCCAAGGCCTTTGACGAGCCTACCCTCTTTACCGCCGCAGAATACCTCAGTTCATGATTCGTTTTATAGCGCTCCTTACCGCCCTCTCTTTTGCGCCCTCCATGATGGGCTACACCCCGCGCGCTGCAGCCGCAGACAGCCTCATCCATGGACTTGCAACCAAGGTGGACACGATGTATGCAAAGTGGTTGCTCAGCGGCAGCGAGCGCAACTGGACCAGCCAGTTCAAGGTATCCGTAGACAGCCTGGCCGGCGCCTCACTGGAATTGAGCGACGAGGTAATCAAACAACGCCTGGCCGCCCTTGACCGACGCTCTCCCATGGATCTTCGCTACAATACCGATGTCAAAAACGCCATCGCCATGTATGTCGTGCGCAAAAAAGACTTGGTTTCGCGCGTAATGGGCCGAGGCCGCTACTACTTTCCCATTTTTGAGGCTGCCCTCGATCAGTACAACCTGCCCATGGAACTGCGTGCGCTGCCGATGATAGAGTCCGCCCTAAACCCACTGGCCACGAGCCCCGCAGGAGCCAAGGGTCTGTGGCAATTCATGTATGCCACCGGCAAGATTCAGGGCCTTGAGATTGGCAACTACGTCGACGAACGTTCTGACCCAGTAAAGTCCACCGACGCGGCGTGCCGCTACCTGCTCAAGCTGTTTGACATGTTTGACAACTGGGAGCTCGCCCTTGCTGCCTACAATGCAGGACCAGGCAACGTGGCCAAGGCCATTCGCGCCTCCGGAGGCAAGACGAACTACTGGGAAGTTCGCCCCTACTTGCCCAAAGAGACCCGCAGCTACGTTCCCAACTTTATTGCGGCAAACTATGCCTTGACCTACGGCGGACTTCACGGAATTTTTGCCGACATGCCCCCGGCTTCCTTTTTTGATGTAGATACCGTACAGGTGACTGCAACCCTTGATTTACTCCAGGCCTCGAAGCATTTTAGCGTGGATCCCGCCCTTTTAAAGGTGCTTAACCCGATGTACAAGCTGGGAATTATTCCGGCTCCCCGCGACGGAAAAATGTACCCCTTGGTACTGCCTCGGGCCGCGGTGGCGAGCTTTATGGAGTGCGCCGACTCCGCCTATGCCGGGTCGCAACCCAATCGCGCCAGCGCCTCCGAAGTGACGGCCGCGCCGACTGCCACTGCAACCGCCACCGTAACGACGCTGCGGTACCACAAAGTTCGCTCGGGCGAAACCTTGAGCAGCATTGCCAAAAAATACGGAAGCAAGGTCAGCGACATTCAGCGCTGGAACCGCCTGCGCAGCACCACGATTCAGATTGGCCAAAGGCTCATCGTGAAGAAATGAGCGCCTGGACTCTGAGCCCCAAACCTGCCTCTCTTGCTGCCTTGGTCGCCAAGGTCGCTGTGCTCGGCATGCTTGCCTTGGTCGCAGGATGCGCCGAGGAGCGCGAGGGCAAGGAAGGCGCTGAGGGGAAGGAAGGCCAAAAGCCCCAGCGCAGAAGCCTGCCGCCGAGCAACGGAACCCACAACGACCTAACCATAATCTGCCCCGAAGGCCTGTGGAAGGAGGCCGCTGGTTTGGCTGTGGCTGAAATTCTCGGAGCCCCCGTCGCCGGACTGCCCCAGGCCGAGCCGCGCTTTGGAATCATTCATGCGGTGCCGCAGAAGATTAACAGCCTTTTGCGCCGCGGCAAAAGCCTCCTGAGTATTGAGGTAATCCCCGACTCGACCGCGGTGCTGGAGGTACGCGACGCCTACGCCCGTCCGCAAATGGCCGTTCAGGTTATTGCGCCCTCGCTCGAGGCCTTGCCGAATATGCTCGCTAAGGTCCTTCCGGAGCTTGGGAACCGCTTTGCCGCGCACGACGCGCAGGTTCTGCGTCAAAAGCTCAAGGAACGATCGCAGTCGCCATTGCCCAAGGAGCTTCGCAACATAGGTATTACGGAGATGCTTCTGCCCGAGGGATTTTTGGTGACCCTGAGCAAGCCGGGGCTCGTCGTGCTCCGCATGCAAACCAAAAAAAGCCAACAGTACCTCATTTTGTCGCAAAAAGAGGCCGACGACTCCCCCACGCCAGAGGCCGACGTTATAGTAGACCGCGACGCCTTGCTGCGCAGTTATTTTGAAGGCACTGCGGCCAAAAGCCATCTGGCCACCGAGCTTTTGGTTCCGCCGACCCAAGCCTTTTACACGGCTGCCGGCGGCCAACGCGCCCTGCGCACTGCCGGTTTGTTCAAAACGGTGGGAGGCTTCGGGGGCGGACCCTTTGTGAGCCACCGAGTTTTTGACGATGCTACTGGTTCCGTGGTCACGGCGGATGCCCTGCTTTTTGCGCCCAGCGTCAAAAAATACCGGCTCTTGATGGAGCTCGATGAAATAACTGCATCCGTGCGCTGGGGAGAATCCGCCCCAAAGTAGGCTAAAGGCTTCGTAGCACTTCTACCGACTTGAGCTGGCCCCAGCCGCTGTGCTGGGCCTCAAGGTAGGCCAGTAGGGCATCCAGGGCCTCGTTTCGTCGCTCCCTACCCAGAGGCTCGCCGTGAAGGGCGGCCGCCAATGACTCTGAAACCTCAGGGGTCAGTGCTCGCGAAGCATGGCTGCCCAGGGGTGCCCAGGCTCCTTCGGCCGGAAAAAACAGCCAGCCCCTGTACTCTGGTGCCTCCAGTTCAAAGCCAAGATGGCGGCACAGGAGCAGGGTCCAGTCCAGGGCAGC
>Ga0209443_1001628_pt1 | contig 13877 bp, 11 predicted proteins | sample LauGreBMM110DCMD_2_FD_187571 | JGI IMG/M metagenome (GOLD analysis project Ga0209443, IMG submission 187571) | Freshwater lake microbial communities from Lake Michigan, USA - Su13.BD.MM110.DCMD (SPAdes) (version 2) | ecosystem: Environmental > Aquatic > Freshwater > Lake | place: Lake Michigan... | reverse complement strand
GCTGGCCTAAATTACTTTATTATTAAACCTAATAAAAGCGTACAAGATGCGTTCTTGTTAGGTATAGTGATTTATGGTGTTTATGAAACAACGAATTATGCGATATTTAAGAATTGGTCAATTTTCTCTGTAATTATAGACACCTTATGGGGCGGCATATTGTTTGCATTAACTACATATATTATACGATTTATTCATTTCTAAGAATGATTATAGTTAATCATATAAGGAACAAAATATAGAGAGAAAATCAATGTAATCAAATTAGTATTTAAATTATAAGATGCAAAGTGCGAGCTCAATAAGCAAGCCAAAATCATCATAAAGCTATCTCCTAAAATAGCATAAACTCCAACTTCTTTAGCGTAATCCTTAAAGAAATCAATCATTTCATTATATTTTCGTGGAATATTGGAAAACATAAAATAGAATAAATAGTCGTGAATAATTTGAATAAAAACAGCAAGGCCTGTAAACTTCCATATGGAGAAAGAATCAAATAAATAAGTATAGAAAAAACGCGCTAAAATAATGCCAATAAAAAGAATAAGGACATCGGCTACAACTGCGCTTAGTTGATATTTTTTATACCATTTCTGTAAATAACTCGATTGAAAGAAACCATGATACACCATGAAAATAATAATTAAATCCGCATTTACACAACCATTAAGAATAGGTAAATAGTCAGATACTTTATTGAAATTTGAAATATTTTCCATAGTTACCTTTAATAAAGGTATAGCTAAAAAATATTTTTTATAAATTAGTCTCTAGATTTGGCTTTTCGCTTTGCATAACCTTTTTACTACGTTATTAAAGGTGCATTCTTAAAGGTGGTTAGTAATCAATCTAGGAACAATATTCATTGTATTCAGTTCTTGAAATAATAGCTTGCAAGCATATGGTATTTCTATATAAGCAAAGTCCGCACGATTATCACAGCTACGGCAATGATGAATATGCATCTGGTCATTGTATGACGCAATAATACCGCACTTTTTACATATAAACACTGAATATTTGTCTGAAGCATCATACATTCTGCCTCTTGTAAATCGTGAGGCACCATGCGATACCATTGCATCTTTTTCCATTTCTCCAAATCTGAGACCACCATTTCTGCTACGGCCTTCTGCTGGCTGATGTGTTAAATTCACCATAGGACCATTGGAACGACTATGTGCCTTGTCATTTACCATGTGTTTGAGACGCTGATAAAACACTGGTCCCATAAACACACTGCATTCATGCTGTTCGCCAGTGAGCCCATTGTACAATAATTCATTACCATGTGCTTCATATCCAACTTGAATCAACTGATCACAAATATCTTTCAGTTCAAAATCTCCAAAGGATGTTCCGTCGCCAAATAATCCGAGTTCTAACAAAACCTTGCCCAAAATTGTCTCTTTTAATTGTCCAATGGTCATACGACTAGGAATTGCATGTGGATTAATAATGATGTCAGGTCTTACGCCGTTGCTTGTGAAAGGCATATCACATTCGGGAATAATGTTGCCTATTGTGCCTTTCTGGCCGTGTCTAGATGAGAATTTATCACCAATCACAGGTTTTCTGATGGTTCTCAGTCTCACTTTTGCAAAGTTGTATCCTTCACCATTTCGGTCAATATAATTCTTGTCAATATACGTCTCCTCAGTAGTCTTGAAAATCTTGCTCTGATCCTCAAACTTAATCACTTTTGTATGATCATTCCTATTTTCTTTGATAGGCGTGACTTTGGCAATAATAATGTCGCGATTTTCTACCAAACTATTTTCAGGAATGACGCCTTTTGAATTTACTTTGTTATAATTTCCAATTTTCATTCCTTTTGTTTTTGACGCATCAGGTTTGCAGCGAATTTCTTCGTCGCCATTAATTTTTTGTTTATCTTCATCTTTTTCAGTATGGTAGACAGTAACAAGCGCCATTCCTCTATCAATGGAGCCTTGATTAATAAGCAACGAGTCTTCTTGATTGTATCCAGTATGTGTCATAATGGCTACGATTAATTGCGACCCAGATGGGATTTTATTCAATTTGATCAAGTTCATAATACGTGTGTCTACAAGAGGACGCATTGGATAATTGAGTACGTACGCGGTTTTATCCATGCGGCCTTCGTAGTTAGTAGCATAGACACCCATTGCCTGCTTACCCTGAGCACACTGGTAACAATTCCTCGGCGATTGATTGTGTTCCGGGAACGGGATACATGATGCCAACACACCAAACATAGTGGAGGGATGAATTTCGCAATGTGTGAACTTAGCCAGAATATTATCTGCATGAATAATGTCTTTCGGTTTTGTTGCAATAAGAGACCAGCTTTGCTCTTCCGGATCAATATATTCTATGACCGCATCTGATAGTTTGGCAGTACTCAATAAGTCATCCCAACAGATAGTGTCAGAAATCAAATCTTCTAGCATGACATTGTTTAAAAGTAAATTGTAATCTTTTACACGAAGTAGAGGTCTTGTAAGTCTTCCACTATCATTGCACACCCTTATTTCACGCATTTTGTAATCAAATATAATGGAAGTATAAATATTAATAATTCCCTTGTATTTTTTATCCTTCAACATTTTATATAATCCTTCAGGGTCTGAAGTAATACCAACCCATGAACCATTGATAAATACCTTTGTATTCTTGTACAAAGTTTCTGAAGTCATGCCTTCACTTTGAATAGGAGTAATATTTGGCATGATATATTCATACAAAGACATGGAGTTGGAATAAGTTGTAACGTGTGTCATATAACTCAAATTTTTGACAACACCAACAGACTGCCCTTCAGGAGTTTCTGCAGGGCAAAGATACCCGAATGACGTATTATGCAGCTTACGAGGAGGAATCAATTTACCGCTTTTATCTGTAGGTGTGGAAACTCTGCGGGCATGACTTAAACTAGATACATAATTCAAACGATTTAATACTTGCGCTACTCCAACTTTATTTGAGTTTGTATGTTTTATACCAAAGTCGCCAGTTGAAAGAGCTCGTTTCAGTCCATTTTCAATAGTAGTAGACTTTATGATTTTATAAATATTCGTCATATTAATAATATTTTCATAGTCATCCGATGACTTCCATGAACCATTATTAATTTCGCGAATAATTTGTTTTTCCATATCTTTCACCAGTTTATTAAAATAATTTCTGTACAAATTATTCAAAAGAGTCCCTACACAATCAACACGTTTATTTAAATATGAATCCCTGTCATCCTGCTTAGTAAGTTCAAAGGACGCCATTAATAATCGGTTTGCCATATAACCAAGAAAATATTTTTTTTGTTCCATACTATTACAATGCGGAAACAAATCATTGTGAAGAATTTCCAATGTAAATTCTAGCTTCTTTTTTGCACCAGTTTCTTTATCCATATTAATAGGAGTATACATAACAAAACTGGTAATATATCTGACACATTCTTCCTGTGTAAGAAATTTATTTGCTTCATTAATAGAAGGTTGCAATGCATCCAACATATCTTTAGATGCGTCTAATTTCAATAGAATTTTCTCGCAAATTTCTTTATCAGAAATTACGCCTAGCGCTCTAAACACGATAAATAGAGGAATCGCTTGCTTTACACGTGGTAGTTCAACACATAGTGCTTGGTTTAAACCTTTTGTTTTGATTTCGCTGCCTTTTGAATCATCCGATTTTGAAATAGAATTTTTTGAACGAATCATCATATTAATCTGCTTAGGAGAAATGCATTTAAAATCCGGTACAGATTTGACTTCTGCTTTCCAAGTGTACTTTGTGTCATTTTTTGATATATTGAAGCAATATACTTTATTTTCTGCGGCTCTTTCTTGTCCTAATACAGTTTTCTCAGAGCCGTTGATAATAAAATATCCACCAGCGTCAAATTTACACTCTCCAGTTTGTGTATTTTCAAAGTGTTTGTATTGACTAAGCACACAAATACTTGATTTCAACATAATTGGCAATTTGCCAATGTGTACCTTAGGAATAGTTTTATGAAAATTCTGAACGTTTTCTAGATTGGGGCCATTTCTCACAACATATTTAATATTTATATCAATTGTGGTAGCAGATGCATATGTAAAATTTCTTAAACGTGCTTCTTGAGGAAACATTAGTTTAATGGCACCATTATTTTCATGAATCTGTGGCCTATAAATTTGAAAATTTTCAAAAGTAATGAAGACTTCTAATGAATATTTTTTTGTTTCTGGATCTAAATCTTGTTCTGAAGCAATATGAACGGGATTGAACATTTCTATTGTTTTTGTGATTTGATAACCAACAAAGTTATTGTAAGATTCATGTTGGTGTCTTACAAACCTATCTAAATGTTGACCTTTAAAATATGATTCTATAATATGCCAAGGTGTTTCAATATATTGTTCTCTGGCAATGTCAAATTGTTGTGAATCCATCTCAGTTGCAGTATTATGTGACATCATATTTTCGGTTATTTTATATTTCAATTTATTTTTAAATTGTTTTTATTAATATAATAGAAACAATCTAATATCTTGTCTTTGTTTTTCCATTTTATATAAATACTAAAGAAAATATAAATAAATAATAGAAAGAATATAAATGCAATTTTGCATTCTATTATAATGTCTAAAAAAGACCCATCAAAAATTAATAAGTTTAACAAATTTTTATCTACACTAGATCAAAAATACAAAGTTTCAAAAAAAGACCCTTTACAAGCTAAAAGGACAACATGTGAAGAAGATATGAAAGAAATGATTGATCAAATAATTGATAAATTAGACCTAGATTTTACCGAAAATAATTTTGCTTCCACAAAATTCACTGGTCAAACGACAAAAGATTTTGTAATGGGAAATATAAATATTTGTAATCCAAATGACTATAAAGTTATTAGACCAAGCAATCCATATGAAAGCGAGTGTTGTAGAAATGAATTTAATAAATTACGCGAAAAAACATTTGTAAAGAAAAAATTGTGCGAACCTGTAACAGAAATAAAAGAAACAATTCATATTGATGCTGAAGTGAATACTATTTCTGATATTTTGAAATTAATAGAAACATACAAGGCAGACCCTTCTATTAAATACAATATTAATATGAAATGTTTACATGATATTAAAGAACCACTGGAAGAACTCAACAATATGGTTGGAATGAGTAGTTTAAAAAATAATATTGTAGATCAAATCTTGTATTTTGTTCAAGAGTTACATAAGGGAGACGTAAGGCAAGGGGGAGACGTAAGGCAAGGGGGAGACGTAAGGCAAGGGGGAGACGTAAGGCAAGGGGGAGACGTAAGGCAAGATGGAGATTTCATGCATTCAGTTATTTATGGTCCACCAGGAACTGGTAAAACAGAAATTGCAAAAATAATGGGTAAACTTTATAGTAAATTAGGAGTATTATCAAAAGGAACATTTAAAAAAGTCACAAGAAGTGATTTAATTGCTGGTTATCTAGGTCAAACCGCTTTAAAAACACGAGATGCTATTAAAGAGGCAATGGGTGGGGTACTTTTTATAGATGAGGCATATGCTTTAGGAAATTCAGAAAAGCGTGATAGTTTTGCTAAGGAATGTATTGACACGCTTTGTGAGGCCTTAAGTGATCATAAGTCTGATCTAATGGTTATTATTGCTGGTTACGAACATGAATTAAAAGAGTGTTTTTTTGATTATAACCAAGGTTTGGATTCACGATTCACGTGGCGTTTTAAAACGGATCAGTATAATTATGAAGACTTGTATCATATTTTTTTAAAAAAAGTAAAAGAGATTGGTTGGGAACTACATGAAAATTCAGGTATTACTTCTGATTGGTTTAAGCAAAACAAGGATTATTTCAAATTTTACGGAAGAGATATTGAAACTATTTTAGCAAAAACCAAAATAGCGCATAGTAAAAGAGTATTTTGTAAACCTGAAAACGAAAAAAGAAAAATTATAGTTAAAGATTTAGAAAATGGATTTACATTATATTTGAAGAATGAAGATGTTAAAAATCGCAAAAATGACTTGGAAGCAAAAAAATATTTATACAACACATTATATTCTTAGATTTTTAATTTTATAGTTTAGTTTGCATTTATATTTTATATATTTTATTTAATAGTATAATAAATGTCAAATAAAACTATTTCAATAAATACATCCTATTTCAACATCGGTGGATCAAAAACAAGAAAAAATAAAGAAAAAAAAGAAAAACCAAATTTGAAACCATTAATAAATCCAAATGCTTTAAAAAATAAATTTTTAAAAAGAATAAAAGAACATAAACAACGCGAAATCCAAAATGTATCCAATACGAATACGAATACGAATACGAATACGAATACGAATACGAATGAAAAAGATATTCAAACCTTTTCAGATGAATTTAGTGATTCTATTCATTATTTACAAACATTATCAAAACAAAAAAAAGTCAATGATGAAAAGACAAATTATGAAAAACAAAAACAACGTAGAAAAGAAGTCATTGAACGAAAAACTATTAAAAATTATCAACCACAAATAAGTCAACAAACTAGTCAACAACACGTTAATATTGAGTTACCAGAAGAATTGAGACAAGAAACAAATAGTCCGATTGTTTTAAATAAACATGTAAAAGATAATGTTCCTTATGGAGTACTTAAAGGAGGATTAAAACCTACTTATAGAGATTGGTCAAAAACACAACGTAACAATTATGTTGTAAACCCAAATAGTGCTTTGACGATTCATAGTAAAGAAAAAATAGAAAGGGAGTTACGTTTACAAAATCTTCGCGAAAAATTAAAAAATAAACAACAAGAAGAAGTATTAAAAAAACAAGAAACACCTATAATACAAACACCTATAATAGAACCTATAATACAAACACCTATAATACAAACACCTATAATACAAACACCTATATTAGAACCTTCTATATTAGAACCTATAATACAAACACCTATATTAGAACCTTCAATATTAGAAAACATTATTGCTACTAAAAAAATAACAAAAAAAACAATTAAAAGAAAATATACATTAGGAAAATCCAAAATAAAAAAATCAGTTGGAGTTTTAGTAAAAGATCGCGGAACTAGAAAACAAATTATTACTGCACAAAGAGCTTTAAAAAAAAAATCTATAAATGAAGTAAAATCATATTTAAGAGATCATAATTTAATTAAAGTGGGAAGTAATGCACCCAACGATGTTATTAGAAAACTTTATGAATCCGCCATGTTATCAGGAGAAATTACAAATAGTAATCGTGAAACTCTTTTATATAATTTATCAAAAGAGGAAAAGGAATTATAGATATTATATATTTATCTTTTGTATATATAATATGGAAACAACAAAAAATGATATGCCTGAATATGCAAAACATTTTTTTAATAAATTATCAAATTATCTAGATACTAAATTGTATTTTTATGGCAGTGTACAACGAAATGATTATTTCCCAAAGTCAAGTGATATTGATGTTGATATATTTACTTGTAATATGAATAGCACAATTTCAAAACTTCAACATTTTTTTGGTGCAAAAAAGGAGGATTTTAAAAAAATATTTTATAAGTTACGTGAAAAAGAAAAAGTGGTTCATGGTTATAAGTTTAAATATAAAGAAGAATGTAATAATTTTAAAACAGAGCTATCTATTTATGATGAAAAATATAAAGATCAAATATTGACGGAACATGGTTCTAGAATCTCAATACCATTTTATTTATCTTGGATGTTGATTACTTTGAAATACTTTTATTATGATTTAAATATTATTCCAAAACCATATTTTTATTATTTAAAAAATGTAATCATTGATAGTGTAGATGGTAAAAATGCAGAATTTGTAGTTGTAGAAATACCCAAAGATACATCTGATGAATAGTAATAATATAAATCAAATATTATTAAAGGTATTTTATATATATAAAATATGGCACTTATTAAAGAATATTTTGAATTGACAAAAAAATATCAAGAAGAATATGGAGAGAATACACTATTGTTGATGCAAGTAGGAAGTTTTTTTGAAGTATATGGTATTTTCTGTAAAAAGTCTGAATCTCTTTTAGGCAGTAAAATTGTAGATTTCTCTCAAATTTGTGATTTACATATTGTTGAAAAATCAAATGTATTTATTGAAGGTGACCAAGTAAAGATGGCAGGATTTAAAGATATGCAAATAGAAAAATATATAAAAAAAATCCAAGAAGCGAGTTTTACTGCAGTAGTATATGTTCAAGATGAAGCTGCAAAAAATACTACGCGCAGTTTAGCTGGTATTTTTAGTCCTGGTACTTATTTTCATACAGATTCTAAAAATTTGACAAATTCTATTACTTGTATATGGATTGAATTTATAGAAAATAAAATTTTACTAAAGGGAAAATATGTAATCGTAGGTGTTGCAAATATTGATATTTATACTGGAAAAACAACCATGTTTCAATTTAAAGAAGTATACATGAACAATCCAACTACGTATGATGAATTGGAACGTTTCATTTCTATTTATAATCCTAGTGAAGCAATTCTTATTTCTAATTTTCCAGATGAAAAAGAATTAGATTATGTAATCAGTTATGCAGGTATTAGTTGTAGTTTAATACACAAAATAAATATAAATGCAAATACAAGTGCAAGCAATGAAAAGATGAAACGCGTTGAAAATTGTGAAAAACAAATTTACCAAAAAGAGATTCTTGACAAGTTTTATAAAAATATGAATATTCAAGAATTCAACGACAATAATATAGCTACTCAAGCATTGTGTTTTTTACTGGATTTTGTGCATCAACATAATCCTCATCTGGTGAATAAAATTTTGGAGCCTGTATTTGAAAACTGCTCAAACCGACTAGTACTTGCAAATCATTCCTTAAAGCAGTTAAATATTATTGATGATGGAAACGTAAAGTCAAGTAAGCATTCCTCCGTATGTAATTTATTGAACGATTGTTTGACTCCTATGGGAAAACGTAAATTTACATATCAGTTTTTAAATCCAGTAAATGATATAGCATATTTACAAGATGAATATGATAGTATTGAATATTTTTTAAGTAAATTTTCAGATTACGAGTCCTTTCTCAAAAGTCATTTGACTACGTTGAAAGATATATCAAAATGGGAACGACAAATTTTTTTAAAGAAAATTACACCAAAATCGTTTTATCATTTGTACACCAATTTGGAAACAATAGAGCATATTTATAATAAAATTTCTCAAGATGCTACCATTATGGAATATTTGAAGAAAAAAGACTCTACTATTTTATTAGTACATGAATTTTGTAAGACTATCAAAGATACCATAAAACACCACATAACGTTGGATTTGGCAAAGGATATAGATCATCTTCAAAATTTTGAAACCAATTTTATAGAAAAGGATGTAGATGTAGATTTGGATAAAAAAACGACAACATTAAAAGAATCTGAACTCAAACTAGAAGCAATTCAAAATTATTTAAGTTCTATTATTGAAAAATCTGAAAAAAAAGGGAAAAAAGGTACTTCTGAATATGTAAAAATTCATGAAACTGAAAAAAATAGTTTTAGTTTAATATGCACAAGTAGAAGGTGTAAGTTATTGCAAGAGTCATTACCAAAAGATCCTTCTTTTGTAGTATTAGAGTATTCCAATAATAAACATAAATTTAATGTAAAGGTATCCAAAACACAATTCAATTTTGAAAAACAAAGTTCGTCCAATAATTTTATAAAAGACGAACAAATTACCGAGTTGTGTAAAAATATCACCAGTTCAAAAGTGTCTATGAAAGACTTGATTCATTTCGTATACAATAAATTTATTTCGAAAATGGAGAATTATCAAAAGGAATTTGAAGCAATTATACAATTTGCAACATTCATAGACTTGTTATTTACAAAATCATCCATTGCAAAAAAATACAATTATTGTAAACCCAATATTGTAAATTCCGATAAATCTTTTATAGACGTTAAACATCTGAGACATTGTTTGATTGAACAATTTCAAACAAATGAACTTTATGTAAACAACGATATTTCACTTGGGGATGGTAAAACAGATGGTATTTTGCTTTATGGAACAAATGCCGTTGGTAAAACTAGTTTTATAAAGTCTATTGGTATTTCCATTATTATGGCACAAGCCGGTTTATATGTTCCTGCATCAACATTTAATTTTTATCCATATAGTCATATATTTACACGCATTATTGGTAACGATAATATTTTCAAAGGACTATCTACTTTTGCGGTTGAAATGTCGGAACTTCGCACGATTCTACGTCTTGCTACTCCGAATAGTATTATTTTAGGCGACGAGTTATGCTCTGGAACAGAAATTTTAAGCGCAATCAGTATATTTGTTGCAGGAATGCAGAAACTGCATTGTTGTAAAAGTAGTTTTATTTTTGCGACACATTTACACGAGATAGCAAACTACGAAGAAATTACTAGTTTAGCAACTATTACATTGAAACATATGGAGGTCATTTATGATAAGGAAAAAGATATACTTATTTATGACCGAAAGTTGCGTGATGGTCCTGGTAATAGTATGTATGGATTAGAGGTTTGTAAATCATTGAATTTACCCAAAGACTTTTTAGATAAAGCGTATGAAATAAGAATGAAATACAATCCGGAAACGGCTAGTATTCTCTCTTTGAAAAGTTCATCTTATAATGCAAAAAAAATAGTAAATATGTGTGAAAAGTGTAAAAAATTACCAGGCAAAGAAGTACATCATTTGAATTATCAAATGAATGCAGATGATAATGGTACAATTATTACGAATGATGCGGTATTTCATAAGAATAATTTAGCAAATTTAATGACATTATGTGAAGGTTGTCATAATGACATACATAAAAAGAAAGAACGTTTAAAAAAGGTAAAAACAACAAAAGGAATTCAAATTCATGCGACTAACTTGTGCGACTAACTTGTGCGACTAACGTCTACGACGTCTAGTATTTCTGTTACGACGACGTCTAGATCCTCCGCTCTTACCTTTTCTTGTTGAAATATTTTTTATACCTTTACCGATATTTTTAGCTCCTTTTACTCCTAAATTGAATCCAGTATTCATTGTTCCATAGATGGCAGATACGCCTTTTTCTACAATAGGAATTGTTTCTTTAGCGACATCTTTGGCGACATAACCGGCATTTTTTAATCCATTATCTATAACAGGTAACTCTTTTTTTGCTATTTTAACAATACTTGATGTACGTTTTTTATATGACTTTGCCATTTATAAAGTATATCTATAAAATATTTACTTTTAATATAGATAAATGGATTTGAAAAAATGGAGTAAAAAAAATTATGTTATTTTGTTTTTAATTTTCATACTATTTGCATTTGTATATTTTTATTATGCACTTGAGGGAAAAATGGAAAAAATTGAAGAAGGATTAAAGGATATGTATATAGATACAAATTTATCTTCAGATTTTGCAAATTCATTTTGTGAGAGCAACCAGTTATCTGGTCCAGATTTAAATAAAAGTTGCTCAAATCTAACTCAAGATAATTGTCGTTCTACCTCTTGTTGTATATGGACGAGCAACAAAAAGTGTCAGGCAGGGGGTAAAGATGGATTATTATTTAATAAAGACTTGGATGGAAAAAAAATAGATCTGGATTATTACTATTATAAAGATACATGTTATGGTAAAAATTGTAAATGATTTTATTATTATAAATAAAATTGAATTAAAAATATAGGAATAATATACTATACTAATATAAGAATGATCATTCCTGTGAAATGTTTTACATGTGGCATGGTAATTGCTAATAAATATCGTTATTATTTGGAACAAGTGCGTAAGAAGAAGTTTGCAAAAAGAGGAAATAGCGAATCTATTGATGTTGACAAGGTTTTATATTTAACAAAAGAATTTTCTGAAAAAACACCAGAGGGTGAGGTTTTAGATGAATTAAATATGAAAAAAATGTGTTGTAGAAGACATTTCTTGACGCATGTGGATATTGAATAATTTCTTACTATATATTATAAATGGGTAGAAAGAGTTTTAAAAAACACCAAAAACTTTATAAAATGAAAGGTTGTTCTAAGAAAAATAAAAAAACTAGAAAACATTTAGTAGGAGGTGGACTAGCATATACTGGTGAACCTTCAAAATTTGGATCACTTTCTAATTTAGCATATACAGGTAAAGGTGGATCAACTTCAGATACTATTACATTACCTCCTGGTGCAGATGTCATGAATCCAAATGCAAATTTACCTTCTAATCCTTATGGTGCTAATCCAGCTCTTCCAAATACTGGTCCTGTAAATCTTACTAGATCAATACCTACAAATTTAGGTTCTGCAATGATGGGTGGCGCGTGTGGTACTTGTATGGCAGGAGGAGGATGTGGATGCAACTTAATGGCAGGAGGGAAAACATTAGACCCTCAAGGTCTTGTAGGTAGTCCCTGGACTACTAATTCTCAAGGGTGGCCTGGGGTAGATGGAATTAGCGGAAATAGAAATTATTTGGATTACAATAATTATAAAGTAGATCCGCAAACCGCTTTAATTAGCATGGGTGCAAATCGTCCATTTTTATTTGGAGGAAAGAGAAGAAAAAAGAAGTGTAATACAAAAAGAAGAAAACAAAGAGGAGGAGCTCTTTCCAATTTACTTGGTCAAGATTTTATTAATTTAGGAAGACAAATACAATATAATATGGGGAGTACGTATAATGCATTGAATGGTTATGCTGCGCCAACACCTGTTTTGCCATGGCAAGGTCAGCTGCCTCGTACACCTAATTTGAACACTATCAGAGGTGCTGCGCTATAATTTTTTCTTTATGTAATACATAATGGCGCCTTTTCCAAAAACTTTTAAGGAATTATGCAAACCTGCATTAATTTATTTTATTATTTCTATTGTTGCGCTTGTCATGCTTTTGTTTCAAAATTTAGGAGATAATAATAATTATCATGTAGGATCTTTTTCTTGTGCTGTTCCTAATACTGCTGCAATTTTTGTCATGAAACTAATATATATACTATTTTGGACATATATTCTCAACTTGATTTGCAAAGATGGTCATAGTAGTATTTCTTGGTTACTCTTACTCTTTCCTTTTCTTTTATTTTTTGTTATTATAGGTATGCTTATGATCCATCCACTTTTTTAACTCACCTTTAGAAATCCACCTTTCACTAACGTAGTAAAAAGGTGGAGCCAAACTTTTTAATCAAATTTTATAAAAAAGTTGATTAAATAAATGCTACTTTTTGCTCCACTTTTTTTGAAAAAGTGGATTTTATTAAAAAGTTGATTAAATAAATGCTAATTTTTGCTCCACTTTTTTTTAAAAAGTGGATATATATATATGTCTTCAAAAATAAAAAATGGGATTTCCTATGATAAAAATGGATGGAAATATATTTCTGTAAAAGGTTCTCCAAAAGAACGTGGATATGCCTATGGTTTTTTATGTGCCAAAGACTTTAAGGAAATACAAAAAATGTTGGAATTTGTAATGTTGGAAACTTTTGGAATGCCATGGTCCTATTTTATTAAGGAAGTTAACGACGATTTCAAAGAAATGACCAATAAGGAATTTAAAGAATTTTATGAAGAAATGGAAGGAATTGCAGATGGTTGCACCGCAGGTGGTTGTAAAACAACTATTGATGAAATTATTGCTTGGAATTTTTATATATCCATTCCGTATTGGTATTCTACAAAATCTCAAAATCATGTAGGAAAAGAAGGTGGTGGAGCAAGGGATAGGTGTAGTGCATTTATAGCAGTGGGTGATTGGACAAAAGATGGCAAAATTGTTTGCGCACACAATTCATTCGTTGACTATATCGACGGACAATATATGAATGTTATCCTCGATTTAAATCCTGATGAAGGTC
>Ga0209443_1001627_pt1 | contig 13877 bp, 5 predicted proteins | sample LauGreBMM110DCMD_2_FD_187571 | JGI IMG/M metagenome (GOLD analysis project Ga0209443, IMG submission 187571) | Freshwater lake microbial communities from Lake Michigan, USA - Su13.BD.MM110.DCMD (SPAdes) (version 2) | ecosystem: Environmental > Aquatic > Freshwater > Lake | place: Lake Michigan... | reverse complement strand
CATCTGGAATTCTTGCCGCTAATCCATTTGTTTCTGTTGTAGGAAATTTAGGTTTTAATGGAAACTTTCCTAACAACCCTTCCGTTTGGTCTGGTACATCAACTAACACTTTAAACATTACATTTAACACTCCAGGAACATATAGTATCACTATATTTACTTCAGGTTCAAATAATTGTGGTATTACATCACAAACCAAAACCATCTGTGTCAACCCAGAAGTTATTGCAAATTTTACAATGAGTCCAACTACTAATCCAGCTTCTTACTGTGCGCCAACTACTGTAACTCTGGACAATTTATCTAGTTTGCCGGGTTGTACCAATACCAATGTTTATGCATGGCAGGTAACGCCTTCAAATCCTGATAATTGTCCAAATGTTACCAGTCCTGGTTGGAGTTTTACTTCAGGTTCTGCTTCCTCTTTTGAACCTGAAATTACATTTACTAGCGCTGGTGTGTATAACGTACAATTAACGACATCGCTCCAAAGCGCCGTAGCTGGTCTATTATGTCAGCCCGATACAAAGTCTTTAACCATAACTATTAAAGATAAGCCAAGAACTACATTAACTTCTCTAATTATTTGTGAGGGAACACCCATAACATTAAACCCAACCGTTTTTAATTGTTATGCCACGCAAGCGGTTACTTATGATTGGAATTTTTTAGGTAATACAGCTGTAACCATTCCCGACATAACTGCCTCAAATCCAACAATTACATTTGCATCACCTGGAACCTATAACTACACTTTAACGCTTACAAATGAATGTGGAAGTAATACGTTTTCTAGTAGTGTAGTTGTTAATCCAGCCGTGCAAATAACAGCTTCTGGTCCTCTAAACACTTGTTTAAACACAAGTATTCCTCTTATAGGTTCTATTACGGGTGGGGCTACTACGGGAATTTGGACAGCTTCTGTAACAGGTGGAACATTTGCACCTAGCGCTACGGATTTGTCACCAATCTATACACCACCAACAAATTACACGGGAACTATAACTTTTACGTTAACGTCTGCTGTTCCTGCAGTACCATGTCCCGCTAAAACAATTACGTTTTCAGTAGTTGTAAATGGTCAAGCTACTGCAGAAGCCGGTACTTACAATCCGGTTTGTCTAAACGGTACGTTACAATTAAATGGAATCGTTGGCGGTGCCGCTTCATCAGGTAGTTGGACGTCTTCAAATGGTGGTACATTTTTCAATGCTAATAGTTTAACAAGTTCTTACACGCCTCCAGTAGGTTTTATAGGAACAATTGTTTTAACATTAACTACAAATGACCCTCCAGGGCCTTGTAATTCAGTTACTGATACTGTAACAATTACGGTTATACCTACTCCGACTATCAATTCCATTTCTAATGTAGTTGTTTGTCATAATGGAAGTGTCGGACCCATTTCTTTTTCTGGAACAAATGCTACGAATTTTTCATGGACAAATAGCAATACCTTAATCGGACTTGTAGCTGCTGGAACAACTACAATTAGTTTCGTAGGAACAAATACAGGTGCTACACCTATAACCGGAACCATTACAGTAACACCGTTTAATACTAGTGGAGCTACTTCATGTCCTGGTACACCAACTACATTTACAATTACAATAAATCCGAGAGGACAAGTTAATACTATTCCTGGACAAGTTGTTTGTAATGGAGATACAGTAACTATAGCTAATTTTTCAACAGCTAACAGTGGTGGCACAACATCTTATGCGTGGACAAGCAGCAATACTGCTGTGGGTTTATCATCTCCAGGTAACGGAGATATTCCTTCATTTATAGGAACTAATATAACTACTGCTCCTATAAATACAACAATTACAGTTACGCCTACTTTTGAAAATAGCGGAGTGAGTTGTACAGGTACGCCTATAACTTTTACAATTACTGTCAATCCTACCGCACAAGTTAACCAACCAGCTAATTTTGTGTTTTGTGCCGGAGCAGCATCTACAGCAATTCCATTTACAAGTGCGAATACCATTGGTACGACAACTTACGCATGGACAAATGACACATTAGGAATAGGACTAGCCGCTTCTGGAACTGGGAGTATTCCTGTGTTTACTCCTATAAATAATACCATAAATCCAATAGTAGCAACTATAACAGTTACACCTACTTTCTTAAATGGGGGTAAAAGTTGCATAGGGTCTTCTAAAACATTTACCATAACTATAAATCCTAGAGGTCAAGTTAATGCTGTTTCAGATATTATTGTTTGTAATGGAGATATAGTTCCAGCGGTATCTTTTACAACCAATAATACGGGTGGAACTACTACTTTCAATTGGGTAAATATCGCCCCATCAATAGGATTAGCAGTTAGTGGTACGGGTAACGTACCGTCATTTGCAGCAATAAATAATGGTACAACTCCTATTACAGCAACTATTACTGTAACACCTCAATATACAAATTCTATTACTTGTAGTGGCACACCGTTTTCTTATACTATAATTGTAAATCCTTCCGCAAAAGTAAATGCTATAACAAATAAAATGGTATGTAATGGAGCTACTCAAACAGCTATAAATTTCGCAACGTCAAATATTAGTGGGAATACTACATACTCATGGACAAATGATACTACTAATATTGGATTAGCTGCAACAGGTAATGGAAATATAACAGCATTTTTAGCTACAAACACAGGAACAAACCCAATTATTGCAACTGTACAAGTTACGCCAAGTTATAACAATAATGGCATTACTTGTCCTGGTTCTGCAACAAGCTTTACCATTACAGTTAACCCTACGCCAACAACATTAGGACTTACCAATCAAACCTATTGTAATGGGATACCAACTACTCAAATTGTATTGACAAATGGCGTGTCTGGAACTACCTATGCTTGGACAAACTCAAATACAGCTATCGGACTAGTCGCTTCTGGAACTGGGAATATTCCTGTGTTTACTCCAACCAATAGTGGGACTGCTCCAATATCTGCAACCATTTCTGTTATTGCAACTGCTAACGGTTGTTCAAGAGCAGCGGAAACGTATACCATCACTGTAAACCCTAGTCCAGCGGTTAGCTTCTCACCCGCTATTCAAAACATTTGTTCGGGTGATACTTCCGCTTTAGTAACACTAACTAGTACAACTTCTGGTGCAACATTCTCTTGGACTGCAACACAACCAGCAGGGATTACTGGGGTAATCACTTCAGGAACTAATACCATTCCAACGCAAACTTTAGTTAATACTACTAATGCGGCCATCACAATTACCTATGCTGCTTTGGCTGCAACTAACGATGCCTCTGCTTGTGCGGGAAGTACCTTTAATTATACCATTACTGTAAAACCTAGACCAAGTATTACTGAAAGTTTTGGCGATGCGATTTGTAGTGGGGGAACGTTTTCAATAACTCCTGCTAATTCAACTTTAAATAGTATTCCTACTGGAACTACTTATTCTTGGAGTGCTCCAATTGTAACTGGAGTAATATCAGGTGGTGCTCCTGGCACAAATCAAACTACAATTGGTGGCACATTAATCAATCCAACCAATACTGTTCAAACAGCTACTTATAACGTAACACCTATTTATAATGGTTGTTCGGGCACTGCTTTTACAGTAGTAATTAGTGTAAATCCTAAACCTGCAATTGCAAACGTTGTTCCGGCTGCTATTTGCTCGATAAACGCTTTTACAGTAACGCCAACCAATGGCAGTGGAAATATCGTACCAAGTGGCACAACATATACGTGGTCAATTAGTACAAATGCCAATATCACAGGAGCAAGTGCTTCTTCCGCTACTGGAATTAGTACCATTAGTCAAACACTAACCAATATATCTAATACCTCGCAAACCATTATTTACACCGTTACGCCTACTTCTGGAGATACCGGTAATTGTGTGGGAAGTACTTTTACAATAACCGTAGTAGTAAATCCTAAACCTTTTGTTTTAGCTACTACACCAACCATCTGTTCAGGAATTGCTTTTACAGTAACGCCAACAAATGGTAGTGGAAATATTGTACCAAGTGGCACAACGTACACGTGGACTACACCTATAAGCAATCCTGTAGGAGCTATTACTGGTGGCACTGCTCAAGCAACAGGTTTAGCAACTATTAGTCAAACTTTAACCAATACAACTACTGCACCTGCTACTTTAGAATACACCGTAACACCAACTTCTGGAGCTTGTGCTGGAACACCTTTTACCATTACAGTAACAGTTAACCCTACGCCAACAACTTTAGGACTTACCAATCAAACCTATTGTAATGGGATACCCACTACTCAAATTGTATTAACTAATGGAGTAACAGGAACTACCTATGCGTGGACCAACTCCAATACAGCTATCGGACTAGCCGCTTCGGGAACGGGGAATATTCCTGTGTTTACCCCAACCAATAGTGGTACTGCACCAATATCTGCAACCATTTCTGTTATTGCAACCGCTAACGGTTGTTCAAGAGCAGCGGAAACGTATACCATCACTGTAAACCCTAGCCCAGCAGTTAGCTTCTCACCCGCCATTCAAAACATTTGTTCGGGTGATACTTCCGCTTTAGTAACACTAACTAGTACAACTTCTGGTGCAACATTCTCTTGGACTGCAACACAACCAGCCGGAATTACTGGGGTAATCACTTCAGGAACTAATACCATACCAACACAAACTTTGGTAAATACTACCAATGCACCAATTATAATTACATATGCCGCTTTAGCTACAACTAACGGTGCTTCTGCTTGTGCAGGAATTACTTATAATTATACCATTACGGTTAACCCGAAACCTGCAATTGAAAATCAAGCATTTGTAATATGTAGTGAACAAGGCTTTATTGTTTCACCTGTAAACGGCACACCAAATGCAAGTACAATTGTACCCATTGGAACAACCTACACTTGGACTATAAGTACCAATACAAATATTACTGGGGCAAGTGCAGGAACTGGAAGTCAGATTAGTCAAGTGCTAACGAATACAAGTACAATTATTCAAACTGTCATTTACACGGTTACACCAACCGCGGGTACATGTATCGGCACACCATTTACTATTACAGTTGATGTATATCCGAAACCAAATGTAATTTTTAATTTGGCCAACCAAACGATATGTAACAACACAGCAACTAGTTTAGTAACATTAAGTTCTACATTACCAGGTGCATTAACTTATGCTTGGACGGCAAACATACCAGTAGGTATAAGTGGCGCTATTGCTTCTGGAATAGGTAATATTCCGTCGCAAACACTAGTCAATTCTACTAATACACCTTTAACTATCACTTATACCGCTGCGGCTACTTTTACTAGTAATGGAAACTCATGTACCGGAAATGATGCCTTTTATACTATTACTGTAAATCCAACATTTACAGCTTCAGGAATACTTTCTAACTATAATGGCTATAATGTAAGTGTTTTTGGAGGTAATGACGGAACCATCAACTTAACGGTTGCTGGTGGATCTGGCACCTATACCTATAGTTGGGTAGGTCCTAATGGATTTACCGCTACTACTGAAGACCTAACTGGTTTATTTGCTGGTACTTACACCGTAACAATCAACGATGGATATTGTGCGCCAATAGTATTAACATTTACATTAACTCAACCGCCTGAACTCCTAGTGCAACAAGATTTAGCGCTAACCATAAACTTAATTTGCTTCGGAAATTCAAACGGTGCGGTGGGAATTTTAATCACACAAGAATCGATTAGTCCGTATGATTATACTTTATTAAATAGTGCAGGTGTTATCTTACAAACCATTACCAACTCAACCAATTTAAATCCACAGTTTACAGGATTAGTCGCAGGAACGTATTCTGTTTTAGTAACAGATGCTAATGGCGGAACAAAAACTGTAACCGGTTTAGTAGTAACGCAACCAAATGATATTGTCATTACACCTACCATTACAGAAATTACCTGTTATGGAGCCAACAATGCCTCTATCTCATTAACAGTAACAGGAGGAACAGCGCCTTATGTGGCCAATTGGAACAATCTAGCAACAGGCTTATTTCAAAATAATTTAGCTGCTGGAAGTTATACAATTACTATTACTGATGCCAATGGATGTACCAAACCAATTACAATAAACATTATTGAAGCACCAATATATACTATTAACCCAGTGGTAACTAACATTTCCTGTTTTGGAGCCAATAATGGTAGCATTAGCTTAAACTTAATTGGGGGTCAAGCTCCGGTTGTAGTTACTTGGAGTGATGGTAGTACTTCAGGTACTGTCAGAAATAATTTACTTGCTGGAACTTACAGTGTTTCTATTTCTGATGGCACACCTTGTTACATCAACAGAACATTTATCATCGTAGAACCGCAACCTTTGGTTTTAAATGCTATCGTACAAAACGCTTTGGATTGCGTGAATGCAAGTAGCGGAGCCATTAATCTTGTCGTTTCTGGTGGCACGCCCCCATTTACTTATATTTGGTCAAATTCGGCAACAACAGAAGACCTATCGAATATTCCAAATGGAAACTATTCTGTAATTGTAACAGACAGCAAAGGTTGTATCAAAACAGCATCTTTCACGATTACTAGACCTTCACCATTAACTTTAGTTTTGGATCAAAATTCGCAAGTAAATTGTGCTACTGGAATAGTAACAAATCTTTTCAAAGCAAACGTTTCGGGGGGCATGCCACCATTCGTAATAAACTGGTCGAGCGGAACCGTATCTGGAGCTAATAACGAATTCATGTCCACTACCTTAAACGGATTAATGACTGTAACCATTACGGATGCTATCGGGTGTACCACATCGCAAAGTGTAACCATTTCAAATCCTATTATTGGAAATGCTGGATTTACCCAGAATTCCTATGCATATACTACTTTCGGATTATATTCCATGCTAGACCCAATTCAGTTTACCAATACGGCAACTGGCGATTACATTAGCATATCCTGGAATTTTGGAGATGGCACATTTTCTACCGAAGAAAATCCAATACATACCTATGTAGCAGAAGGTAATTATATCGTAACGCAAACCGTAACCTATCCATTAGGATGTATAAAAACAAATATCATAAGTTTAATCATTGAAAAAGGATATTTATTAGTAGTGCCAACTGCCTTTACTCCAAATAGTGATTCACTTAACGATACGTTTAGACCGGTAACAAAAGGATTAAAAAGTGTGCGATTAGATATTTACGACACTTGGGGATCTTTAATTTATTCCGAAACAGGTGATGTAATTGCAGGATGGAATGGTAAAATAAAAGACACACCTGCTGAAAATGGCAACTATTACTGTAAAGTAGCCGCGGAAACCTTTTATGGAACCATAGTATATGAAAATCAAACATTTGTATTAATAAAATAAGAAGTAGCAAGAATGAAATTTAAAATATATACCCTCCTTTTGTTAATTTTATCATGCGTTCAAATGCAGGCACAAGACCCTGTATTTACTCAGTTTCTTTTAGTGCCCGAAACCTTAAACCCTGCTTTTACTGGTTCGGCTAGTGCTTGGAATGCTGGACTACTCCATCGCAGTCAGTGGCCTGATGGAAACAGAAGAATTGACACACAATATGGGTTTGCCAATAATTTGGTGAACGACAATATTGGAATTGGACTTACAGTTTTAAATCACAAAGAAGTATTTACAGATTATAATTATTTTCAAGTAAATGGTGCCGTTTCTTACCGAGTAGATATCAATTATGATTGGCGACTTAGATTAGGATTAGAAGGTGGTTATGGAAGAAAAGATTTTAATTTCGGTAATCTTTTGTTAGAAGATCAAATTAACATAAACACAGGTGCAATTTCAGGAAGCAGTATCGACCCAGGGTATTTAAAAAACAAAAACAATATTAATTTTGTAGATTTTTCTGCTGGAGTTTTAGTAGATCAAGAAAACGCCTGGTTTGGGGCAACCCTGAAGCATTTGGGCAGACCCGACATATCCTTTACTGAAAATGGTAATGTGCCTTTAGATTTGTATTTCACCTTACATGGTGGGTATTTTTTTGAATTAAACAATAACCCTTTTATGATTTTACCACAAGATTCCAATCTATTATTTTCATTTAATTATATGAGACAATCACAATACAACAGATTAGACCTCAGCACTTCATTAGAAATGAATACATTTGCTTTTGGAGTAATCGCATCCACAAATCCAGAAGGAAAAAGTCCAAATAGTCATATTTTAACTTCCTTAAATCCATTTGTGACCATGCGAGCAGGTGAATTCAAATTGGGATATTCTTATGATGTTAATACTTCAAAATTAGGAAATGGTCAAGGTGTACACGAGCTTTCTTTAACTTGGCAATCAAGCTATACGTGTAGAGATTGTGATAATTATAAAATGAAATTAAAAAGAATTTAAACCCAATCCCGTCATCCTGAGCTTGCCGAAGGACCAAATCGTAAATCCAAAATCGTATTTCGTAATTCGTAATTTGTACATCCCTAAAACATCAAATACTTCTTTTCATTATTTCTCCAACCCGCTTGGTTTTCATACTCAACAAAATAGATTTTCAAATCCGCTTGATTTTCGTAATCCACAAAATAGATTTTCTTTTTCGCCTGGTTTTCATATTTAGAAAAAAACCACTTCCCATTATTCTCACCTACTTGGTTTTCATACTTTACCTTAAAGACTTTTAAGTCCGCTTGGTTTTCGTATTTCACTACAAAGACTTTTATTTCTGCTTGGTTACTATATTGCGTACTAAACACTTTTTGCGCATTTGTAAAGCTACTTATGCATAAAAATACAAGAATTATACTATATTTCATATCAATTAGTTTTAATCAAATATACAAAAAACAACAAACAATGTCAAATTCCTTCATCCTGAGCTTGCCGAAGGACCAAATCACAAATCCCAAATCCCAAATCCCAAATCGTAAATCCCAAATCGTAAATCCCTAAACCCTCACCACAACAACCTCATCTATCCGTGTGGTATAGCTTTTCGACAACTTCTCCTGTTTCATTTTCCATTGTCTGCCTAGCGATTGATTTCCAAATTTAATTTTATTCTTCCCGTAGCTTTGGTTCAGCTTATCTACAACCGACATCAGCGGCTGGTGTTTTGGATTTGAAGTATTAAAAAGGGATAGCTGCGTTTGGTCATTTGGTGTTAATCCCATAACAATCACCCCAGCTTTTTTATAATGATACCCTTCTTTGAATAGAGCTTTCAATCCTATTTGTGCATAATGATGCAACTCAATAGTTGAGTTCGTTGGAAAATCGGTATTGATAACTATGCTTCTTGAATATTGGGGTTGGTCTTTTCTAAAATAGTTCGTCTGTACAAAAACCATAATCATAGCACAATGACTATTTTGTCGTCTTAATTTTTCCGAACAAGAAGCAGTAAATGTAGAAACCCTTTCCGATATAGTTTCTAATTTAGTTAACGATTTTTCAAAAGACCGAGTCGTGGCAATCATTTTTTTGCTTTTTGGCGTTTCCAAATCTAAGGTTGGTTTGCCTTCCAATTCGTGCTTTAACCTCAGCCCTACTACACTCATTTGTTTTCTCACCCACTCATCAGACAATTGCGTGAATTGGTACGCGTTAAAAACCTGCACCGCTTGCAAGCGTTTCGCGTGTTTCCTACCAATGCCCCAGACATCTTCAATTTTAGTCCATTTAAGGGCTTTTATGCGTTTTTCCTCAGTGTCTATCACATAAACACTTTTGGTGCGTTCAGGGAACTTCTTAGCTATTTTATTGGCCACTTTAGCCAATGCTTTAGTAGGTGCAAATCCCACACTAATAGGAATTCCTGTATTTTTAGTAACCGTCTTCTGAATGGTCTTGCCGTAATCCTCCAGGTTGAATAAATCAAATCCGTTAAACTTCAAAAACGCCTCATCAATACTATACACTTCAATATCAGGACTAAAAGTCGTCAGTATATTCATCACGCGGCTACTCATATCGCCATACAACGCATAGTTTGAAGAATAAACAAACACATTATGCGCTTCAAACAACTTTTTAAACTCAAAGGCCGGAGCCCCCATTGGAATCCCTAACGCCTTAGCTTCATTAGAACGCGCAATGACACAACCATCATTATTAGAAAGAATCACTACCGGCTTTCCAATTAAATGTGGTTCGAATACTCTCTGACAAGAGGCGTAAAAATTATTGCAATCTACTAAGGCAAACATTTTGATTTACGATTTACGATTTATGATTTACGAATTACAATTGTCAATTATCAATTATCAATTACGAATTTAGCTTTTAACCCTTAAGAATTAACCCTAAACAACTCAACAAAAAACAACTCAACCCTATACCCTTCACCCAACACCCAACACCTAAAACGATTTAATACTATGCACCACAATTCCCCATATCATCAATTCATTTTCTTCGGTGACTTTTATAGGTTTATAGTCTTCATTTTCGGCGAGGAGCCAAACGATATCTTTTTCAATTTTAATTCGTTTTACGGTAAATTCACCATCAATCTGACAAATGGCTATTTTACCATCCTCAGGAGATAAACTTTTATCAATCACCAACAAATCGCCATCAAAAATACCAGCATCTTTCATAGAATGTCCTTTTACTTTTGCAAAGAACGTACTGTCTTTATGCTTAATTAGAAGCTTGTTTAAATCGATAGTCAGTTCAATAAAATCATCCGCTGGAGAAGGAAAACCAGCACTGATACCCACATCAACATAAGGAATGTCTAATGTGGTAGTATAATCTGGTGCGTAAAACTCAAATAGCGTGGTAGTATGTAAACTTCTTAACTTCATATACTACAAAATTAAGCAAGTATTCTTTCAGAAAATAACATTTGCAAAAAAAGTTATGAGCATAAAATATAAAATTTGCGTTACACAGGGAAACGAATAATCCCAAATCCCAAATCGTAAATCGTAAATCGTAAATCGTAAATCGAGATGCTGTCCTGCTGAACTTGTTTCAGCATCTCGTTTACTCAACAATCTTTGATAGTATCAAATGATAGTATCAATGAAACAACCTTATGAAGCCTTGACTGCATAAAAAAACCCGAAACTTTCGTTCCAGGTTTTGTTGCGGAGAAAGAGGGATTCGAACCCCCGGACCTGTTACAGTCAACAGTTTTCAAGACTGCCGCATTCGACCGCTCTGCCATTTCTCCAATAAGACGTGCACCACTTTCGTAATGCGAGTGCAAATATAAAAGGTTTTTTCTATTAAAAAAACAATTGTATTACTTTTTTTGGAAGTTTTTTATAAATAGCTGATAGTCACTATTTACTGCCTATTTTCAAGCTTAATAATTCAAATATTCCGTTATTTCTAAGCCGTAACCAATCATTCCCACACGTTTGTTTTGCCAGGAATTGGTTAGTAATTTAATCTTAGAAATATCCAAATCATGTAAAATCTGTGCCCCAATACCAAAGTCTTTTCCATCTACGGCAATTCTTGGTGTAGAAAAATCCCCCGAAGCCTGCAAACGTTTCAATTCCGCCAAACGATCCAATAATTCCACCGATTGCATTTCTTGATTGATAAACAAAATCGCACATTTATCATACGATTCAAACTTCTTAAAAACATCTTCTAACTTCTTATTCAAAGTGTCGGTCAAACTACCCAATATGTCATTGGTAACTTGCGTAGAATTAATTCGGGTAAGTATCTCCTCACCTACACTCCAGCTTCCTTTGGTTAAGGCAATATGTACCTTCTTGTTGGTTACTTGTAAATAAGCGCGCAAACGATACGTACCAAAACGGGTTTGTATTTCAAAGTCCTCTTTTTTCTTAATCAAACTATCGTGCTGCATTCTGTAAGCCACCAAGTCTTCTATAGAAACCAATTTCAAATCGAATTTCTTAGCTACCTCAACCAATTCTGGCAAACGGGCCATGGAACCATCATCATTCATAATCTCACATATCACACCTGCAGAAGAATAACCTGCCAAACGCGCAAAATCAATAGCCGCTTCTGTATGCCCTGTTCTTCGCAAAACACCGCCTTGTCTGGCGATTAAAGGGAAAATATGACCTGGTCGGCCTAATTCGTAGGGTTTGGTATCTGGGTTAACCAACGCTTCAATAGTTTTAGAACGGTCAGCTGCAGAAATACCTGTAGTTACCCCATTCCCTTTTAAATCTACAGAAACTGTAAAAGCCGTTTCCATATTATCGGTATTATTGGTCACCATAGTATGCAATTCCAATTCCTTACATCTCGATTCGGTTAAAGGCACACAAATAAGCCCTTTTCCGTATGTAGCCATAAAGTTGATCATTTCTGGCGTTACTTTATCAGCAGCAGCTAAAAAATCGCCTTCATTCTCTCTGTCTTCATCATCTACCACAATAATCATTTTACCCTGACGGATATCTTCAATAGCTTCTTCTATGGTATTCAGTTGTATTTTATGACTCATCAGTTGTGGTGTTTTCGCTAGGAAGCGAATTAGTATTTCGTTTATTTAAGAATTTTTTAATGGGTACAATCAGCCAATCTAAATTGATGGTCAATCCCATATCATTGGTTGCTCTGTAAGTAAGTAATATCGCAAAAGGAGTGAGTATAAGTGCACCAGCTGCCGTTCCTATAAGAGGAGGAAGCGCGTCTTGTCCAGCTAATTTCTTACCAAACGTATTGGCAAAATTATAAACAATAAAAATTAATACTGCAAATACAAGCGGCAATCCTAGTCCGCCTTTTTTGATAATAGCACCTAAAGGAGCACCAATAAAAAACATCAACAAACACGAATAGGCAACTAAAATTTTATCATAATACCCAATCCAATGGTCGTTAATATTGTTTTGTTTAAACTCTAAATCTGTTTTGTAGCTATCCAATGTAAAAATAGTATTGTTAAGATTGTTTTTCGCAAGATCCAAGACTAGGGCTTTTTTATCGGCAGGAAACAAAGCAATTAAATCGTCCGTTAATTTAGTCTTCTTTGGCACTACTACAGAAGCAACCACAGGCACATTATATTCCATAGAAATACTTTCACCGTTTTTATCTAAGTTGTCACTATACGAGATAACATCTTTGTTAAAAGTCAATTGTAGCGAATCAATAGTGTATTTCAATTCGCTCATGTTTAGCATATTGTAGGTATTAACAATCTCATTACCTTCACTAGTAGCACCATTTAGTTTTGCCAAATCAATGGTAACCGTATATTTCTTAAAGCTACTTTTAGCAAAAGGCAACTTATCGCGTTCTTCAAACTTTTTGGGTTGAATGTCTTCGTAATAATTTCCGTCTAATAAATCCAGCTGCAGTAAATTGGTAGATTCATCACTTTTCAATACGCCTCTTTTGGCTTTAATAACGGTGGTAACCGTACCAAACTCCCCTTTTTTCATATGCATAGTGATACCTTCTAAAAACGAGCCGTTCTCACCTGATTTCTTTTCTACATGTATAGAGGTTGTAGTGCCTATTTTACTAAATTGTCCTTCACCAATAGCCATAGCCGGTTTGGTTTGAACAATAGTTTTTCTTAAATTGATGAATCTGAATTGCGCTTCAGGAATAATATTGTTAGCAAATAAAAAGGCAATTGCACTAAAAACAAAACTACACAGTATTAAATACCTCATGGCTCTACCCAAAGAAATACCACCCGATTTCATAGCAGCAAATTCATAGTTTTCAGCAAAACTTCCAAAAGTCATAATGGAAGCCAATAAAATAGACAAAGGCAGTACCAAAGGCACCATAATTGGCGAATAGAAAGAAATGAATTTTAATATGGTTATAAAATCTAAATCCTTTCCTGCTAATTCAGCAATAAACAACCAAATACTTTGCAAAACGAAAATAAAAAAAAGGATTACAAATACCGTAGCAAATGTAATCAGGAATGATTTTAATAAA
>Ga0209443_1001625_pt1 | contig 13900 bp, 12 predicted proteins | sample LauGreBMM110DCMD_2_FD_187571 | JGI IMG/M metagenome (GOLD analysis project Ga0209443, IMG submission 187571) | Freshwater lake microbial communities from Lake Michigan, USA - Su13.BD.MM110.DCMD (SPAdes) (version 2) | ecosystem: Environmental > Aquatic > Freshwater > Lake | place: Lake Michigan... | reverse complement strand
ACAAAGAACAAATTGAGGTTTCAAAATTCTATGAAAAATTACCAAAACCTCACGCATTAGCAGTTCAAGAGTGGGAAGAAGGTAAAATCTACTACAGAGATTCAAAATAACTAAATATGTCTGTTTTAAGCGGTAAAAAAATCTTGCTAGGTATATCTGGTGGTATAGCTGCTTATAAAACAGCCGATTTGGTTAGATTATTCATAAAAGCAGGTGCACAAGTACAAGTTGTAATGTCGCCTGCTTCTTTGCATTTTATTACGCCACTTACTTTATCAACTCTTTCAAAAAATCCTGTATTTTCTACTTTTTATAACGAAGAAGATGGAAAGGGAGAATGGAATAATCATGTTGAATTAGGACTTTGGGCAGATCTTATGATTATTGCACCAGCTACGGCAAATACACTTTCTAAAATGGCAAACGGTAATTGTGATAATTTACTAATTGCAACCTATTTATCTGCAAAATGCCCAGTTTATTTTGCACCAGCAATGGACTTAGATATGTATAAACATCCTTCAACAACAGATAGTTTTCAAAAGTTATCATCTTTTGGGAATATTATAATTCCTGCCGAAAACGGAGAATTAGCAAGCGGTTTAACTGGTGAAGGAAGAATGGCAGAACCTGCAACTATTGTTTCTTTTATTGAAAATGATTTATTAGACAAATTGCCATTAAAAGGAAAAAAAATAATGGTAACGGCTGGCCCTACTTATGAAGCCATAGATCCTGTGCGTTTTATTGGTAATCATTCTTCAGGAAAAATGGGGTTTGATATTGCACTACAAGCCGCGAAAATGGGTGCAGAAGTTACTTTAATTTCAGGACCAACACATTTTCAACTAGAAAATTCTCAAATTAAATTGATTCGAGTTACTTCAGCTAAGGAGTTGTATAATGCTTGTTTTCAGTATTATAATGTTATGGATGTTGTAATTGCAGCAGCAGCCGTAGCCGATTATCGTCCAAAAAATGTAGCACAACAAAAAATAAAAAAGACAGAAACTACGTTATCTATTACGTTAGAAAAGACAGAAGATATTTTAGCATCTTTAGGAGCAAATAAAAAACATCAGTTTTTGATAGGGTTTGCCTTAGAAACTGAAAATGAAATAGAACAAGCGAAGTTGAAAATTCAGAAAAAAAACTTAGATTTGATTGTTTTAAATTCGTTAAATGATAAAGGTGCCGGATTTGGTCTACCAACAAATAAAGTTACATTTATAGATCGTAATTTTACTATTGAACCAATGAAATTAAAATCTAAAGAAGAAGTAGCTATAGATATCCTTAATAAAATAATCAAACATTATGAAGCGTAATTTAGTATTGGTTCTCATTTTATTTTTTGTTCAAATTGGAGTTTCTCAAGAACTTCAAGCAACGGTTTCTGTAAACTATCAGCAAGTAAATAATGGTAATCCGCAGTTATTTAAAAACCTAGAAAAACAAGTTAATGAGTTTTTAAATAATACAAAATGGACCGACAGAGAAGTACTTGATATTGAAAAAATAGAATGTAATTTTTTTATAAATATTTCAAAATATGGGTCAAATGATTTTGAAGCAACTTTACAGGTTCAATCTTCTAGACCTATATACAATAGTACTTTTTCTACACCTATTTTAAATATTAACGATAAAAATTTTTCGTTTAGATTCATAGAATTTGAAACAATGGTGTATGATCAAAACAGCTTTAACTCTAATCTTGTTTCTGTATTGGCCTTTTATTCTAATTTGATTATTGGTTTAGATCAAGATTCTTTTGCTTTAAATGGTGGAACTAAATATTTAGAAATTGCTTCAAATATTGTTAATGTTGCTCAAACTAGTGGTTATAAAGGATGGAGTTTATCTGAAGGGAATAATAACAATAGAAATTTTTTAATTTCAGATCTATTATCAAATACATTTTCTCCTTTCAGATCCACAATGTATGAATATCAAAGGTTAGGATTAGATCTTATGCAAGAAGACTTACTTAAAGGTAAAGAAGGTGTTGCAAAATCAATTCAAACACTATTAGAAATTCAAAAAGTACGCCCTAATTCATTAATAATGCGAACTTTTTTTGATGCTAAAGTAGATGAAATTGTTTCTGTTTTTTCGGACGGACCAAAAATGGATATTACAAAATTAGTAGAAACATTAAATCGAATTTCTCCGTTAAATTCTCAAAAGTGGAATAAAATTAGATAATACATTTATCACATTGTAATTAATACCTATGCTACTTTCGCTTTCCATAAAAAATTATGCATTAATTGAATCTCTTGAAACTGATTTTTCAAATCGTTTTTCTGTAATTACAGGTGAAACAGGCGCAGGAAAATCTATTTTACTAGGTGCATTAGGATTAGTTTTAGGAAATAGAGCCGATTTAACTTCCTTAAAAGATAAAGAGCAAAAATGTATTATTGAAGCCTTTTTTGAACTTTCAAATTATAAGTTGCAAGACTTTTTTAAAGAAAATGATTTGGATTATGAAGATAAAACAATCATTAGAAGAGAAATTTTACCTTCGGGTAAATCGCGCGCATTCATTAATGATAGCCCAGTAAATCTTAACGAATTGCAAATGTTAGGTTTGTTGTTGTTAGATATTCATTCACAACATCAAACACGCGAGTTAACCGAAGAAAGCTATCAAATAGAAATTCTTGATGCCGTTGCAAACAATGGTGATTTAATTAATTCGTATAAGATTTCATTATTTGATTATAAATCTTCGCAAAAAGAGTTGCGAGAATTATTGGCAGAAAAAGAAACTTTATTAAAAGAATATGAGTATAATTCTTATTTATTGAACGAACTTTTAGCCTCTAATTTAATTGATGGCGAACAAGAAATACTAGAACAGGAACTTGAGCAACTTAGTAATGTTGAGTTTATTAAAGAGAATTTTCAAAGAATTTTAGCTATTGCTAATGAAGAACAAATTGGCGTTTTAATGAATTTAAAAGAGATTAAAAATGCTCTTCAAAAAAATGCTAGTTTTTCAACGCAAAATACGCTATTGCTGGAGCGATTAATAAGTTGTATGCTTGAATTTGAAGATATTATTTCTGAGATTGATCAAAATAATGATAAAATTATGGCTGATCCAGAACAATTAGAATTAATTACTACAAAATTACAGGCGATTTATAATTTACAGAAAAAGCATCAAGTACAAACTATTGCTGAATTAATTAGTATTCAAAATGAATTAGATGCAAAAGTTATTCGAGTGGATGATTTAGATGGTTCTATTGAAAAATTACAAGCAAGAGTTCAGGATTATAAAAATAGTTTAGATAAAATTGCAGGAGTTATTTCAGAAAATAGGAGTAAAACCGCGCCAATTTTAATTGGAAAAATCAAAACTATTTTAGGCCAATTAGGAATGGTAGAAGCAAATTTTAAGTTTGAAATTCGATTTACAGATTCCTATTTTCAAAAAGGAAAAGACGAAGTAGTTTTGTTGTTTTCTGGAAATAAAGGAACAGATTTCGGATTGTTAAAGAAAGTCGCTTCAGGCGGAGAAATGTCGAGAATTATGCTGGCTATTAAAGCTATTTTAGCCAATTATTCAAAATTACCTACGATTATTTTTGATGAAATTGATACCGGAGTTTCCGGAGAAATTGCTATAAAAATGGGTGAAATTATGAAGGAAATGAGTGCAACCATGCAAGTATTTGCAATTACACACCTTCCGCAAATTGCAGCTAAAGGTGATACACATTACAAAGTAATTAAGCGTATTCAAAATGAAACAACAATATCTGAACTATTAGTGTTAAACCCTGAAGAACGAATTCAACAAATTGCAGAAATGTTATCTGGAAAAGATATTTCCGAATCCGCATTACAGCATGCAAAAGCTTTGTTGAATTAATATTTTTAAGCTACTTTTGTTTGAAGATTTATAATTGAAAAATAAATAATAAAATTTAGAAGATGATAATAGAACCAAGAATGCGTGGATTTATTTGTTTAACAGCTCATCCAAAAGGTTGTGAACAAAATGTAAAAAATCAAATTGGATATGTAAAATCTAAAGGTAAAATTGATGGTCCAAAACGAGTATTGGTAATTGGAGCTTCAACTGGTTTTGGATTGGCTTCAAGAATTACAAGTGCTTTTGGTTCTGACGCAGCTACAATTGGTGTGTTTTTTGAAAAAGAGCCTTCCGAAGGCAAAACAGCTTCTCCGGGTTGGTATAATTCTGCTGCTTTTGAAGTAGAAGCAACTAAAGCAGGTTTATATGCTAAAAGTATTAATGGAGATGCTTTTTCTAATGAAGTAAAAGCTCAGGCAATTGAAATGATTAAAGCCGATTTAGGTCAGATTGATTTAGTAATTTATAGTTTGGCATCACCAGTTCGTCAACATCCAGTTTCAGGAGTTTTACACCGTTCATCATTAAAACCTATTGGGACTACTTTTACAAATAAAACGGTTGATTTTCATACAGGTAACGTAACGCAAGTTTCAATTGAACCTGCAAATCAAGAAGACATTGACAACACCGTTGTAGTTATGGGTGGAGAAGATTGGTCAATGTGGATGGATGCTTTAAATGAGGCTGGAGTTTTAGCAAAAGGAGCTACAACTATTGCATATTCATACATTGGTCCTGAAGTAACTGAAGCGGTTTACAGAAAAGGAACCATTGGAAGCGCAAAGGATCATTTAGAGGCTACAGCATTTGAAATTACAAAACAGTTGAATGTTTTAGATGGAAAAGCCTATGTTTCGGTTAATAAAGCATTAGTAACTCAAGCTAGTTCTGCAATTCCAGTTATTCCATTATACATTTCTCTTTTATACAAAATTATGAAAGCTGAAGGTATTCACGAAGGTTGTATTGAACAAATTCAGCGTTTATACCAACAACGATTATATTCAGGCAACGCAGTTCCAACAGATGAGAAGGGAAGAATTAGAATTGACGATTGGGAAATGCGACCAGATGTTCAAGAAAGAATTGCAAAATTATGGATTGAGTCAACTACCGAATCACTTGTAGAATTAGGAGATTTAGCAGGATATAAACAAGATTTCTTAAACCTTTTTGGTTTTGGATTCGAAGGAGTAGATTATTTAGCTGATGCTAATGAAATGGTACAAGTGCCAAGTATAAAATAATTGATGTCTCATCAAAATATATAAAGTTCCACTTAGGTGGGACTTTTTTATTTTATATATCTTTGTATAAAATGTAAAACATGTATTTTTCGTTTATTATTCCTGTTTATAATCGGCCAGATGAAATTGATGAATTATTAGATAGTTTGTCAAAATTAAAGACTGAAATTGTTTTTGAAGTAGTCGTTATTGAAGATGGCTCTACTATTTCTTGCGAACACATTATTGAAAAATACAATTCGAAACTTCAAATTTCCTATTATTTTAAAGCAAATTCAGGACCAGGCGATTCTAGAAATTATGGAATGAAACACGCAAAAGGTGATTATTTCATCATACTTGATTCTGATTGTATTATTCCAGAAGACTATTTAAATCAAGTTCAAACTAGTTTGCAAGAAGATTATGTCGATTGTTTCGGCGGACCTGATGCTGCCTTAGCTTCGTTTTCTGATGTTCAGAAGGCAATTAACTTTACAATGACTTCTTTTTTAACCACAGGAGGAATAAGAGGTGGAAGTGAAAAAATCGCTCAATTTCAACCTAGAAGTTTTAATATGGGGTTGTCTAAAGTTGCTTTTGAAGCTTCAAAAGGCTTTGGAAATATTCATCCAGGAGAAGATCCAGATTTGTCTATTCGTTTATGGAATTTAGGTTTTAAAACTAAATTAATTAAAGAAGCATTTGTCTATCATAAAAGGAGAATAAGTTGGGAAAAGTTTCAAATACAAGTCAATAAATTTGGTAAAGCCAGACCCATTTTAAATTTATGGTATCCAGAATATTCAAAAATTACATTTTGGTTTCCGAGTTTGTTTCTTTTAGGATTTTTGTTTTCGGTTTTAGTTTCTTTATTTGGGAATTATATCTTTATTGGTTTTTATGCTTTCTACTTTTGTTTACTTTTCATAAGTTCATTAATAACAAATAAAAGCATTAAAATTGCGTTATTTTCACTTTGGGCAACCGTAATTCAGTTTTATGGATATGGAACAGGATTTTTGTTTTCGTATTACAAAATTTTTATTTTAAAACAAAAACCTCAAGTAGCCTTTCCCGAATTATTCTTTAAAAAATAGATAATGACAAAAATCATTGGTTTAACTGGAGGAATTGGAAGTGGAAAATCTACTGTAGCTCATTATATTGATTCAAAAGGTATTCCGGTCTATATTGCTGATGAAGAAGCTAAAAAACTAATGGAATTACCCGAAGTTATTGCCTCTGTAAATGCTATTTTTGAAGAAAATGTTTTGGATGATTTTGCAAAACTAGATCGGAAGAAAATAGCAACATTAGTTTTTAATTCACCAATTCAACTTACTCAGTTAAATAACATTGTTCATCCCTTAGTTAAAAGTCATTTTATTGAATGGTTGAAATTGCATTCAAATGCGCCTTTCATCATTAAAGAAGTAGCGATACTTTTTGAAACGGGTGGAAATACAGCTTGTGATAAGGTTATTTTGGTTACTGCACCCGAAGAAATCAGAATTCAACGAGCCATGTTGCGCGATAATGTCTCAAAAGAAACCATTTTAAGCCGCATGAACAATCAACTTCCTGAATCTGAAAAAATCACAAAAAGTGATTTCATAATCCACAATATCGACTTAAATAAGACGTTTATTCAAGTAGACGAAATTCTTAAAATTTTATCAAAACTGTAAAAAAAGGTTTTTATGTTAATCTTTGGTTAATGTATTTTTGGAATAAATGTTAAAATGTTAAATTTGTTTCGATGAATAAGGCAAGATTTAGGTTGTTAGTTTTTTTAATGAGTTTATCATTAATAGGAATCATTTTAGTTCAATTATATTGGATTTCGACTTCATTGGATAAAAATGAAGAAGAATTTAAATACCATGTACAACAAGTTTTAGGTAACGTTTCTGACAATTTAAAAGATAAAGAATTGGTTTCGTTTTTTACAACATACAATCAAATTAAAGATAGTATTGGTAAAGATCCAGAAACAAGCCAACTAAAAGAGGTATACTTTTATGAAAGGGATACTAAAACGAATGAAACAATCATTTATACCAATACACTTGTAGCTGAAAATTATGGCATTACAGGTTCGTTCTTTGACAACAAAGCCGATTCAATATCTATTGGGAACATAGTAGCTAATCGAAAAACTGAAGTTTATAATGGAAATTCGATTAATGACGCAACGTTTCAATTGAATAATCAACCTAATACAACTATCTCTAAATCAGGTAATTTATCCAGTTTAGATAAAGCAAACTTTGAAGTTGTTTTTAAAGATATTGTTGCGCAAAAACCATTACAACAAAGAATTTCAAATGAAGAATTAGACGAACTACTTAGTTCGGAATTAAAAAAATATGGAGTTAAAACACCTTTTGAATTTGGAATTTACAGTAATGGGTTAGCAACTAAAATACGATCTGAAAATTTTAAGTATGATAAAAATACAACCTACGGTATTCCAGTTTTTCAGGATAATGAAGGAATGTCAAAATATCAATTATTAGTTAGTTTTCCGCAAAAAAGTAAGTTTGTATTCTCATCGTTAATAGGTATATCTAGTTTATCTTTGTTATTCACACTCGTTATTGTTTTAACCTATTCGAGTGCTTTAAATCAACTAATAAAGCAAAAACAAATTTCTGAAATAAAGACCGATTTCATCAATAATATGACGCATGAGTTTAAAACGCCTATTGCAACCATTAACTTGGCTTTAGATGCTATTAAAAACCCAAAAATCATTGATGATAAAGAAAAAGTTCAGCGCTATTTGCAAATGATTAAAGAAGAAAATAAACGAATGCATGCGCAAGTTGAAAATGTATTGCGAATTTCTAAGTTAGAAAAAAATGAGTTGGACATTTCAAAAGAGCCAAGAGATGTTACTGAAATCATTGAAGACGCAATTGAACACGTTGGTTTAATCGTTGAAGATAGATCGGGTATTATAAATCATCATTTTGATGCGACCCGAAACACAATTTTATTAAATGATGTTCATTTTACAAATGTGTTGGTCAATGTATTAGATAATGCCATGAAATATTCGCCAGAAGCGCCAATAATAGATGTCTTTACCGAAAACATTAAAGATTTCATTTTAATAAAGATTCAAGATCAAGGTGCTGGAATGACAAAAATAGCTCAAAAACGTGTTTTTGAAAAATTTTATAGAGAGCATACTGGAGATTTACACAATGTAAAAGGTCACGGTTTAGGGCTTTCTTATGTGAAGCAAATTGTTGAAGATCATAACGGTCAAATATATGTTGAAAGTGAAAAAGGAAAGGGTAGTACCTTTATTATCAAAATGCCATTAATAAATTAAAAAGAAATATTCAATTACTATGGAAGGAAAAAAAATATTACTAGTAGAAGACGATCCAAACTTTGGAGCTGTTTTAAAAGATTATTTAATGATCAATGATTTTGAAGTTACGTTAGCTAAAAACGGAATGGAGGGATTTGAAAAGTTTAAAAAAGATACCTATGATTTATGTATTTTAGACGTGATGATGCCTTACAAAGATGGGTATACTTTAGCTAGAGAAATACGTGAGAAAAATCAGGAAGTGCCAATTATTTTCTTGACGGCTAAAACACTTAAGGAAGATGTATTAAAAGGATATAAAGTAGGAGCTGATGATTATTTGAATAAGCCATTTGACTCTGAAGTATTGTTGATGAAAATTAGAGCAATCATTCAAAGAAAAGCTTCTGAAGTAAAACCAGACACGACCAAATTTGAGTTTGAAATTGGAAAATTCCATTTGAATTCAAAATTACGTTTCTTAACATTTCCGGGTCAAGAACCTATTAAATTATCGCCTAAGGAATGCGAATTATTAAAAATGTTAGCATTACATGAAAATGACTTAATGCCAAGAGAATTAGCTTTAACAAAAATATGGAGAGATGATAACTACTTCACTTCTAGAAGTATGGATGTTTACATTGCTAAATTAAGAAAATTCTTAAAATTAGATGCAGGTGTAGAAATCTTGAACATTCACGGCGAAGGTTTTAGATTGGTAATCAAAAAATAACGAATAAAGCTCTGAGAAATCAGGGCTTTTTTTTACTTTTTTATTTTCGAATTGACGATAGATAAAATTTCATCTCTATCGGTTAAAAAATCAAACCAACTCACATTTTCTGTTCGTTTAAACCAAGTCATTTGTCGTTTGGCAAATCTTCGAGTGTTCATTTTAATTTGTTCAATGGCATTTTCGAGTAATTTAGCATCTTCAATGGTAGCATCAAAATAATCAAATAATTCTCTGTATCCCACGGTTTGCAGTGCATTCAATTGTTTGTATGGATACAAAGATTGTGCTTCGGCTAAAAGTCCTTCGTTTAGCATTATAGCTACCCGTTGATTGATTCTGTCGTATATGATTTCTCTTTCCGCTTCTAATCCAATGATAATAGGCGTGAAGTTTCTCGTGTTTTTTCGTTTACCAATGAAACTCGAATAGGGTTTTCCACTTCCGATACATACTTCAACAAAACGTTTCATACGCTGCGGATTTTGTAAGGTTTGCTGATTTTCAGTTGAAAGTTTAGTGTAATATTCTGCATCTAATTTTTGCAATTGTTCCTGCAAATAATCAATCCCTAACGCATCGTATTTTTTATTGATTTCCGTTCTTACCGAAGGATCAATTTCTGGAAATTCATCAAACCCTTTCAACACCGCATCTACATATAATCCAGAACCGCCGACCATAATTTGAATGTTGTTTTTTTTAAACAATTCGTCTAATTTAGTTAAAGCTTCTTGTTCAAAATCACCCACTGAATACGAATCAAAAATGGATTTATTTTGTATAAAATGATGTGGTGCTGCAGCTAATTCTTCCTCACTAGGTACAGCAGTGCCAATTTTCATTTCTTTAAAAAATTGTCGGCTATCGCACGAAATAATATCGCAACCAAAATGTTGTGCCAAAGCAATGCTTAAGGAAGTTTTTCCTATAGCGGTGGGGCCTATTATGGTGATGAGGTAGTTCAATGCTAAAACGTAATTACTTTAGACACTTTATTTCTTCGCAAATAACTTTGAATGATTGTTTTTACATCACGATTGTGTTGCATAGGAATAATGATGTTTTTAAGAACATTTACATTGGTAATTTGGTAATTTAAATCAAAAAAACAATAGCCTTTGTAGACGCCACTTTCAATCAAAACAGCACTTCGTTCTTCAAAACTCCGACCTCTATCAACAACAATCATATTATTATTTTCAAACGAATTTTCTTCAATAAAATCAAACACGCGTTCGTTGTAGTTTTCAACATTTTCTTTACCTAAACAGGCGCCATTACATTCTTTAATTTTGTATTGAAAACAGCCGTTTTTGGTGTCATATAAACCGTTTACTTTTTGACAAAGGTTATATTTTTCTGTTATTTTGAATAATACATTTTTACCTTCTTGCAAGGTGGTAAAAGAGGTGATTTCTTTTTTTCTACCATCTGCTTTTTCAATGGTTAAAGCGATATAGCCTTCCTCGTTTTTATGTTGGTACAACGCATATTGAAAAATACTTTTACGTTGCGCTCTATTGTAAATAGGCTTGTTGATTTTAATTTCTTCGCTTTCTTTTAATAGCGCAACGAGTTCACTACCTGTTTCCTCAAAAGTTATGGCATATACATCGCGTTGTATTTTTTTACTTTTGCTATTCGTTCCCGTGAAATGTTGGTTAACACGCTTTTTAATGTTTTTACTTTTGCCAATGTAAATTAAATCGCCTTTTTCATTATGAATGTAATAAATGCCCGTTTTTGAAGGTAAATTTTCAACAATGTCTAATAATTTTGGTGACATTCCTGATTTAATTTCAGTTTTGACAAAACTTTTTAAAATCTCTTTTTCTACATCTTTTGCCAAAAGCATTTTGAACAGCTTTACAGTAGCCAAAGCATCTCCGCTTGCTCTGTGTCTGTCTGCCATAGGAATTCCCAAAGCACGAACTAATTTCCCTAAACTATAAGAAGTCTGATCGGGAATAAGTTTTTTGGAAAGTTCCACCGTACAAAGTGTTTGTTTTTTGAAATCATAACCCAAACGTCTGAATTCGGTTTGTAAAATTCGGTAATCGAAACTGGCGTTATGAGCTACAACAATGGTTCCTTCAGTGATTTCAATAATGCGTTTTGCTACTTCATAAAATTTTGGAGCACTGCGTAACATGGCATTGTTAATACCCGTCAATTTTACCACAAAAGGCTGAATTGGCTTTTCCGGATTCACTAAACTAATAAATTGATCCACAACCTCATGGCCATCAAATTTATAAATAGCAATTTCGGTAATACCTTCTTCGTTGTATTGTCCTCCAGTGGTTTCTATGTCGAGTATTGTGTACATATTCAATGTCAATGTCAATTTCAAAAATCAATGTCAATTTCAAAAATCAATGTCAATAAAAAAAATATTAAAAATTGAAATTTGCTATTGTAATTGATATTGCTGTTGAATTATTTTTTGTTTATTATCATTTTTGATGAAATTGCAATTAGCTCTTCAACTTCAGTTAAAAGTAAATTTCTTTTTTCTTCATCACCTTCTTTTATATAATCTAAAATTTTTAATGAGTTTCTTGATTCTTTTAACTCTTTAACTACTAGTGAAACTTTAAAAACAAAATCTTTATCAGTAATTGTACCTTGAGCTTCTCCAAAATTTAAAGAAGCGCTTCCAGATGAACGAATTAACTGATTTTTATAATATTCATTTTCAAATAATTTATCTAATTGTCTTGTAAAGAAAATACATTCACCCGCAAATCGAACTAATCTATCCTCAAAATTGAATATTTTCTCCATTTATATTTAAATCGTTGTTTTTTGTAATTATTATTGAATTTTTTTAATTGATATTTATCTTCCGCCAAAGATACTACTTCCTATTCGAACCATTGTGCTTCCGCACGAAATTGCAAGTTGATAATCACCAGACATACCCATGGAAAGAATTGATAATTGATAATTGATAACTGATAATTTGTTTGTTTTATCAAAAATAGATTTTAAATGGTTGAATTCTTTTTCGATTTGGTTTTGATTTTCAGTGAAGGTTGCCATTCCCATTAAACCAACAATCTTTATGTTTTCTAAACTTTTAAAATCATCAGAAGTTAAAATATGATTCAGTTCTTCTTCATCTAAACCAAATTTAGTTTCTTCTTCCGCGATATGAATTTGTAATAAACAATCAATAACTCTATTGTGTTTTTTGGCTTGTTTATTAATTTCTTGTAATAATTTTAAACTATCTACACCGAGAATTAAACTCACGTATTTTGCCATAAATTTGACTTTATTGGTTTGAACGTGACCAATCATATGCCATTGAATATCTTTTGGCATTTGTTCCCATTTATCAGTCATTTCTTGGATTTTGTTCTCTCCAAAAATACGTTGACCTGCAATGTAGGCTTCCATTAAATCAGCCACAGGTTTGGTTTTTGAAACCGCAACCAATGTAACGTGAGTTGGAAGTTGGGATTTTATTTCTGTAAGGTTTTGACCTATTGACATTTTTGTATCCTTTATTTATAATTCATAAACTACCAAACCACTTCTAAACTTTGGTTCAATGTAGGTTGATTTTGGGGGCATAATTAAATTGTTGTCGGCAATGTTTTTAATTTCTGACATATTAGTAGGGTAGAGCATAAAGCCCACTTCATATTCGCCTTCATCCACTAAATCTTTAATAACAGAAATGCTTTGTTTTCCAGGTATGTAATCAATACGTTCGTCGTTACGCAAATCTTCAATACCTAATAAGGGATGTAAAACCGTATCATATAAAATTTGTGCATCTAAGTTTTCTAAAACAGAAGCCTTATTTTGATTTTGCTTATAAAACAACGCATAAAAACTTCCATCTAAATACATTCCAAATTCAAATTTATTTTGCGGTTTCCATAATTCTTGATCCTTAGGTTTAATGATAAAATTATCCGATAATTTAGTAATGAAATCATCTTTTGATAAACCATTTAAATCGCGAATAATTCTATTAAATTCATAAATTTTTACATTGCTTTCGGCTATTAAAAAACTCATAAAATAATTTAGGTTTTTGTTGCCTAAATGTTTGTCTTGTTCAAACAATAATTCTGCAGAAGCCGAACGGTGGTGCCCATCAGCAATATATAAATTCGGAATGTTTTCAAAATGTTCTTGTAACCAATCTATTTCTGATTGTGTATCAATCTTCCACAACGTATGTTTTTCTTTATTTGGAGTGGCAAACGCATAAATGGGTTCACTCTTTTTTCGTAAAGAAATGAACGTATTAATTTCAATAGAATCTGGATAGGTAATCAAAACAGGTTCGGTATTAAAACCCGTTTGATGCAAATAATCTTTAAATAATTCTACGCGATATTGTAAGGTATCTTCGTGTTTTTTAATCTGATTTTTCTGATATTCTTCTACAGAAGTTCCTGCTATAATTCCAGTAAAAGTTTGACTTTTTGCTTGAATTTCGTATAAATAAAACACAGGTTGTTCTTCGGAAATTAAAATAGCTTCGTTTTTAAAATCTTGATATTTATGTAAAACACCTTTAAATCGCTTATCTAAAGTAATCTTTTGAGTATTCGCATAAGCAGGATGAATCACGTGCAAAAACGAATACGGATTGAAACTTAGCCAAGCCGCAAGTTCGGCAGAACTATAATCTTCATAGGTTCTGCAAGTTACCAATGCGACTTTATCTGCCGATGGACGAACTGCTT
>Ga0209443_1001624_pt1 | contig 13915 bp, 13 predicted proteins | sample LauGreBMM110DCMD_2_FD_187571 | JGI IMG/M metagenome (GOLD analysis project Ga0209443, IMG submission 187571) | Freshwater lake microbial communities from Lake Michigan, USA - Su13.BD.MM110.DCMD (SPAdes) (version 2) | ecosystem: Environmental > Aquatic > Freshwater > Lake | place: Lake Michigan... | reverse complement strand
TACGGTAGTAATGGCTTTTGACGAAAAGGGTCAGGCAGATACTTTCGCTAGAAAAACAGAAATTTGTCGTCGATCTTATGACATCCTTGTCAAGGAGCTTGATTTTGCTCCAGAGGATATTATTTTTGATCCCAATATTTTTGCAATAGCAACGGGTATTGAAGAGCACGATAATTACGCTGTCGATTTTATCAATGCAACGCGCTGGATAAAAGAAAACTTACCAGGCGCTAAGATCAGTGGCGGTGTTTCGAATGTTAGTTTTTCCTTTCGTGGAAATGATGCAGTCCGAGAAGCGATCCACACGGTTTTCTTATTTCATGCAATTGAAGCTGGCATGGATATGGGGATCGTTAATGCTGGCCAACTCGGAGTCTATGCTGATTTAGACACGGAGTTACGCGAACGTGTTGAGGATGTGGTTTTAAATCGGTTTATACAAAAGGATGGCAAAACTCCTACGGAGTATTTACTGGAGATTGCGGATAACTTTAAAGGCGGTGGCGCTAAAGAGGTCGCCACTCTTGCTTGGAGAGAACTTTCTGTTCGAAAACGCTTAAGCCATGCGATGGTTCAAGGTATTACTAATTTTATTGTAGACGATACAGAAGAGATTCGTCAAGAAATTGAGCTTGCTGGTGGGCGGCCCATAGAAGTCATTGAAGGTCCATTAATGGACGGTATGAATATTGTTGGCGAGTTATTTGGAGCCGGCAAGATGTTTTTGCCGCAAGTAGTCAAGAGTGCGCGCGTGATGAAGCAAGCAGTAGCCCATCTGATTCCGTTCATTGAAGAAGAGAAGCGCCAATATGAAGCTGCGGGAAGAGACGTGCGTTCGAAGGGCAAGATTATTATGGCCACTGTGAAGGGCGATGTGCACGATATTGGAAAAAATATTGTAACGGTGGTTTTACAGTGTAATAATTTTGATGTGGTTAATATGGGTGTAATGGTTCCGTGTAATCAAATCTTACAAAAGGCGAAGGATGAAAACGCAGACATTATTGGCTTATCTGGGTTAATCACACCTTCTTTGGAAGAAATGACCTATGTTGCTCAAGAAATGCAACGCGACGCATACTTTCGTGATCGGTCTATCCCACTCATGATTGGTGGAGCTACTACTTCTCGAGTACACACAGCTGTGAAGATCTCGCCGCATTATGATGGTCCTGTTATTTACGTGCCAGATGCATCTCGGTCTGTTTCTGTTGCTTCTAGTTTGTTATCGGACGAATCCGCGAAGTCCTATTTAGCTGGAATTAAAGCAGAATATGAAAAGATTCGTGTTAATCATGCGAACCGGAAGGCAATCCCGCTAGTTACCCTTGATGCCGCGCGTAAAAATGCGGAGAAATTAGATTGGAGTAATTTTGAAATTACGAAACCCAAATTTATTGGAAGAAGAGTATTTAAAAACTTTGACTTAGCTCAAATTGCTCAATATATTGATTGGACCCCATTTTTTCAGACTTGGGATTTGGCTGGGAAATTTCCACAAATCCTTACTGATGAAGTCGTTGGTGATACTGCAAGTAAAGTATATGAAGATGCCTTACAAATGCTTGAGCGCCTGATTCAAGGTAGATGGTTACAAGCTCACGCTGTACTGGCAATTTATCCGGCAAACAGTATTGGAGATGACATTATTTGTTATGCTGATGAAGCTAGAACGATGCCTGTGCTCACTTGGCATGGACTTCGACAGCAAACGGAAAGACCTATTGTGGACGGAGTGAAGAGGCCCAACCGGTGCTTAGCGGATTACATAGCCCCAAAAGACAGTGGCAGGATGGATTATGTGGGTATGTTTGCAGTCACTACCGGTCACGGAGTTGAAAAAAAGGTTGCACAATTTCAAGATCAGCATGATGACTATCAGGCTATCCTTCTTAAAGCGCTGGCGGATCGTCTAGCAGAAGCTTTTGCAGAGTATATGCATTACCGAATGCGGACGGACTTGTGGGGATATGCGGCAGATGAAAATTTATCTAGTGCAGAGTTGATTGATGAAAAATATCAAGGAATTCGCCCCGCTCCTGGCTATCCTGCTTGTCCGGAACATTCTGTAAAATTAACTATGTTTGAAGTATTGCAAGCTGCTGAAATTGATATGGAGCTAACGGAGTCTTTAGCAATGAATCCAGCATCCAGTGTGTCGGGATTTTATCTAGCAAATCCGCACGCCCAATATTTTAATGTTGGTCAAATTGGCTTAGATCAAATTAATGATTTAGCTAGCCGCTCTGGGCGGACTGCGCAGGATGTGGCGCGCGCGAATGTCAGTAACTTCGAGAGTAATTCAGCGTAATATTAAACTCCCCAAACAATCGGGTTTTGATATTTGAGAGCAGATTTGAGAAGAGTTAAAAAAGGGTAGGCCCTAGCACCGAGTCGATCAATTTGGGTTTTCGTGTTATCTTGATCGGTCGATTCTCTAGATAATGCATCTTGCGCTATGGCATCCTCTAATTTCTGAATTAGCTTGGGTAGTTGGTCTACTAGTAAAATACCCTTTGGCTCTAGTTCTCTCTCTAGTATTCCAAAGATCCGAATAGAAAGATCTTGTAACATCAGGCAATTAGCTGAGTTTTTTGATTTAAATTGATATAGCATAAAAATTAGCATACACCACTTAAACCCCATTTGCCATGCTCCCAGAACTTCAACAACAAATCCAATCATTTCTGAATGATGCTTTAATGCAGATCGGGCAGACAAATCAGCAAGACGTTAGTTCCTTGCCTGTTGCGCGTTTAGAGCGACCCAAAGTAGCAGAGCATGGAGATTTAGCGACGAATATTGCGATGCAATTGGCCAAGCCTTGGAAGATGAATTCGAAAGAGTTAGCACAACAATTATTAATCAAATTACAAGGAATGCCACAAACCAGATCTGTTTTAGAGAAGCTCGAAATAGCTGGTCCTGGATTTATTAATATTCGTTTAACCGGTGCAGTAAAACAAGCCGTTGTTCAGTTAATTTTGCAACAGAAAAATACCTACGGCGTTAAAAATTTGGTCGATCAGGACAAAGTTTTAATTGAATTTGTTTCTGCCAATCCGACGGGACCATTGCATGTTGGACATGGTCGCCAAGCTGCTTTGGGGGATATCTTAGCGAATATATTACAAAGTCAAGGTAAGCTAGTGCACCGGGAGTTTTACTATAACGACGCTGGCGTTCAAATTCAGCAGTTAGCCATCTCCACCCAGGCCAGAATTCGGGGCCTAGGTCCCGGCGACTCACAATGGCCTGAAGATGCATATAACGGGAAATATATTTTAGATATCGCGCACGCTTATATGGCTGGTCAAACTATTACAGTGAGTGACCTTGGTGCAGTTACGGCCAATAAAGACCCAGAAGATTTAGGCCAGATTGCGAAGTTTGCGGTTGCCTACTTGCGTAAAGAGCAAGATATTGATTTACGCATCATGGGCGTTGAGTTTGATGAATATTATTTAGAGTCGTCCTTGTATAGTGATGGTAGCGTAGCAGCCATTGTCGAGGACTTACGAACAGCTGGAAAAACGTACGAGACCGATGGTGCATTATGGCTTCGGTCAACGGATGATGGGGATGATAAAGATCGTGTGATGCGTAAGTCTGATGGTAGCTTTACCTATTTTGTACCAGACGTTGCTTATCACATTAGTAAATGGTCAAGGGGTTACCATCAAGTTATTAATATTCAAGGAAGTGATCACCACGGGACGATTACGCGGGTCCGTAGTGGAATTCAAGGAGTTTCTCAAAAAAGATCTTGGATGATTCCAAAAACCTACCCAGAGTATGTTTTACATAAAATGGTTACAGTCATTAAAGACGGTGTTGAAGTAAAGATTTCTAAACGAGCCGGATCTTATGTAACTGTTCGGGATTTGATTGAATGGTCAGGTGGCGTTCAAGATTCGATGTTGGCTGCGGATAAAGAACTGGCCTTACAGAGGGGAAAAGATGCGGTCCGTTTCTTTTTGATTTCTAGAAAAGCCGATACGGAATTTATTTTTGATGTTGATTTAGCTTTGACACAGAATGATGAGAATCCTGTTTTTTATGTGCAGTATGCCCACGCTCGCATTTGTTCCATATTACGACAATGGGCAGGCGATCAAGCAACTTTATCGGCGGTTGATCTAGCACCCATCAGGGGGCGTGCGGCGGATGATTTAATGCGTCGCTTAAGTGAGTATCCGAATATGCTCCAGGATGCGGCGCGCGATTTATCACCCCATGCACTAGCATTTTACTTACGTGATTTAGCGGCAGATTTTCATTCTTTTTATAACTCGGATCGAGTTTTAGTAGACGATATGCCACTCAAATTAGCTAGACTAACTTTGCTACTAGCAACTCAGCAGGTTCTTGCAAATGGCTTAGATTTATTAGGCTTACAAGCACCTGAAAAGATGTGAATTGCATCTAGCGAAGCAAGGGATTATCATATTAAAAATGGCTACACAAACTGTCAATAGTAAAACGCAATTAAATCCAGAACCTGCCAAGATGTTATTTGGGGTGGTGATTGGACTCATTATTGGCCTTGGCATCGCTCTTGCTGTGGCCTATACGATCATTCGTAATCCACCAGTAGAAAAGCAAAACGTCCGCACTCCGGATATACCGATTGTTCCCAAAATTATGCCCGATGGTACGATTGGTGAGTCTAGGGATATTAATTCTCCTTTGCGTTTGAAAGGTAAAAATGCGGAAGCTGCAGACGTCTCCCCATCGATCGATGCCCCTCCTGTAGCACAGGCGCCATCACCACCACAGGTTGTAGATACAAAAGAAGCATCCCCAGGAGTTACTTATTGGTTACAGGTTGGGGCTTATACAGATAAGGCAGCCGCCGAAACGGAAAAAGCCGGCATTGCAATGCAAGGCTTACAAGCCCGTATTTCAGAGGTAAAGAATGAAGTGAGTAGTATTTGGCGAGTTCGAATTGGTCCGTTTGCATCTTTACAAGAGATGCAAAGTTCCAAGAGTCGATTAGACGACGCTGGAGTTTCCTATAGTGTAATTAAAGCAAATAAATAAAGTGAACCAATGATGAAAAAAAATCTTATACATATTTTTATAACTACCGTTTTAGTAGCGCTGATGAATATTGTTTGCGCTCAGTTATTACCACCATCTGCTCAAGGCAGTAAGCCAGCACCGGTGGCACCTCCAGCGCCGAGTTCTATAATGGAGGGTGTGGACTATCAGGCTTTAACAATGGCTCAGCCTACCGAGGCCAAAGGCAAGATAGAGGTAACAGAGTTCTTTTGGTATGGCTGTCCACATTGCTTTGAATTTGATGCAGAGTTACATGCCTGGGTAAAAAAACAGAAAAATATCGTTTTTAAAAGGGTTCCGGTAGCATTTCGGCCTGATTTTTTACCACATAGCCAATTATTCTATGCTTTAGAGGCACTTGGCAAAGAGGAGGAGTTCACTCCTAAGGTTTTTAAGGCAATCCATCTTGAGCGCAAGCAGTTACTCAAAGAAGAAGACATTTTTAAATGGATCGAATCCCAGGGATTGGATCTCAAGGCGTTTACTAAAGCTTATCAATCGTTTAGTGTAATTACTAAGGCCAAGACAGCAAATAATATCATGCAGTCTTATCGGATTGAAGGCGTACCTACAATCGCTATTCATGGACGGTATATTACCTCGCCCTCGATTGCAGGATCTAGGACTCGTGCACTAGAGACGATGGATTTTCTGGTGGCCAAGGCTAGAGCGCAGAAATAAAAATACTTTGTAAAAGATAGCAGATACAAATATCTGATTACGAAGTGTGTATGACCTCTCTGGAAAGGATTGCCGGAAGATTAAGCGTTCTTTATTTGGTTCTTTTGCACTACGCAGATCGTTTTAGGCCGCGCATAATCGAACCAATTAATGGCAGTTTTTCGTAGATACCCTCAGCAGGATCCCAAAAGTCCTGATGTTTTTCTACCAAAAAATCTTGATTAAAGCGAAGCCAGCTGACACCCTCAAAGCATTGAGGGTTTTTATTCCAACGTTTCAATGAAAACCGAAAGTCCCACAAGAGTGCGACGTCTAAATCCTTAATAAGGGTTTGTCGGATGAGGAAAGTTGGATGATCGAGTTGGGTAAACATATGCTCAAAAATTGCGGTAATTGCAGTATGTCCAACAACCTCTTGAAAAGGATCTTTAAAGCAAGCTTGCAAAGCATAGCAATTGATCAGTGTTGGGATGCTCTTTTGACTGAGGTGTTCATACTCAAACTTCAAGTTTTCAAGGGCTTGATCTAGACTCATAAGAAGTGAAGAGTTATGTTTTGATAAATGTTTTAATGAGCCAAAAATATATTGGGTATGGCAAAAGCCTGAGAAATTTTAAAAAACGAGAAAAGCGTTTTGGAAAATGGATTTCAAAATCACCGTTTATAAGTCCTTGGCCGATACAATTAGCGGCCTCATCAGCTGAAATTAAAGCGGGCATTTTAAAGTCGTTAATAGCCGTAGCCGGGGTACTTACAAAACCTGGACAAATGACATGAACACCGATTCTTTGTGGGGAAAGATCCATATATAAGGATTCTGCAAAATTTAATATAGCAGCTTTGGTTGGGCCATAAACTAACGACTTTGGTAAACCGCTATAGCCCGCGACGCTCCCAACAATGGCAATATGACCAGATTGCTGCGCTAGAAATGTTGGCAGTAATTGCTCTAGAACGCTGATGGGCCCTAGTAAATTGGTATCTACCATTTTTTTAGCAGTTAGATAGTTCAGCGTATTGGCTTGAACTGGCTCATAAACACCCGATACAAATAATAAGAGGTCAATCCTTTTCAGATGGGTCAGGACTTCTTTACTTGCTTGTGCGATGCTTTGCTGATCACAAACATCAATCGGCACTATGTAGGCTGAGTTGCTTACACCTTTGGCTAGTGCCTCTAGTGGTTCTGTTCTTCTTGCTGAGAGGACAAGATTTGCGCCTTGCGCAAAAAACCATTTAGCACAGGCAGCGCCAATTCCAGAAGAGGCCCCAATGAGCCAGATATTCTTATTTTTAAAATCAGAAATTGGTTGATTAAGACTCATGTAAGGGTTTCTCCAAAGTAAACTGCACAACCTCTAAATTTTTTACAGAAAATCCGGCCGCACAATAGTACAAATAAAAATTCCAGAGCCGAATAAATTCGTCCTTAAAACCAAGGTCTTTAACTTCTTCGAGACGTTGATTGAAGGATTTAGCCCATAGTCTTAAAGTATGCGCATAGTCCTCACCAAAAAAGAATTTATCCTTGACGCGAAGACCAGCATTTTTAGCCTGCTTTTCGAAAATACTCACGCTCGGTAGCATGCCACCGGGAAAGATATATTGTTGGATAAAATCTGTTTGTGTTCGATATTTAGGAAATAGCGCATCATCGATCACAATGCTTTGAATAATCGCTTTTTTCCCAGGCTTGAGGCAACGATAAATTGTTTTGAAGTAGGAGGGCCAATATGACTCACCTACTGCCTCAAACATTTCAATTGAAACAATGCCATCGTACTCTAGATTACAGTCGCGATAATCTTGTAGGATGACAGCACGTTGACCGGTTGATTGCTGTTCTTGAGAAGTACTTAGTTGATTTTGTACAAAGCGGTACTGTTCATTCGAGATCGTAATGGCATCGATATGAATATTTCGAGCACTTGCCTCGCGCATAAAACCTCCCCAGCCACAGCCAATTTCTAGGAGTTTTTCCCCAGGCTTAGCTTCAATTGTATCGAGTATACGAAGACATTTATCCCGTTGAGCATCTTGTAAAGACTTATTATTATTACCATGGAAGAGTGCACTAGAGTACATCATGCTTGGATCTAGCCACAATTGATAGAACTGGTTACCTAAGTCATAATGGGCTTGAATATTTTTCTTACTGCCAGTTCGTGAGTTTCGATTAAAAAAATGCCGAATTTTGTAATAGAAAGATCCCAGCCAAGAACCATAAATCAGATCATCCAGCAAGTTTCTATTTTGAATCGCTAACTGCAGCATTTGTTCTAGGTCATCGGTGTGCCAAAGTCCTTTGAAGTAGCCTTCTGCAACACCAATATCACCTCGAGATGTAATTAAACTAAAAGCTTCTAAATCAAAAATCTGAATGTGAATAGGATGTAAGTTAGCGCTAGGATCAAGTATGCCAAATTGGTGAGTTGAATGATCTGGCAAAGTGAAAATCACTTGCCCACCTTGTAGATGTTTAAAACAACGAAAAATAAATTGTTGAGCGATAGTAGACATAATTTAAGTAATTTGGATGCTTGGAGGCTTCGGTTTTTTATAAAAATGCGCGCCTTTAAGCCAGAGTTTTAGGGCTTGCCAATGAATTTTAGTAATAACCCCAAAAGTTAAGAATGGAAAACTAGCAATGGCTTTAAATTTGCTTTTCCAATCAAGGGGAAACTCAGTACCGCTAACACTGGTCATCAGAACTTGAACACCTTTTTCAAAATATTCGATTCGGCTGACTTGCCGAGGCGCACTGCTGTTGTTTAGTTGACGCATAAAGCGGAATAGATAGTTTCCTTCAACATTAAAAAAAGGTGAAACATGAAAAACCTTTTCAGCAGACAAGTTTTCACCCCAAAAAATTTCATATTGATTCGGTGGATTTAATACATAGGAGTGGCGCTCACCAAAGGTATTGTTCACTTCGGCAATAATTGCAACTAGTTTGCCAGAAAGATTATGACAAAACCAAAAACTGACCGGATTAAAAACATACCCTAGAACGCGTGGGAAGGTATGCAACCAGATTTCGCCGTCGATGGGGGGAAGATTTGATTGACCGATGATTTTTTCGACCCAAGCGAGGGAGTCTGGTTCCTGCGCACCATGATCCTTATCAAAAAAGGAGATCCAACTAAAGCGGTTATCGCCAATGCCATGACGTTTTAGTAAATGTGGCTCTAATCTCCTAGTGCGCATGGGGATACGGAGATAAAAAACTGAATAGTTAAAATGATTTTTTGGTGTGCTGCGTTGGTGAATTACCCGACCAAAATGGATTGAAGGAAAATTAAGCAAGGACTTCATCTTTTTTCAATAAATGGAGTTTTTCAGAAAGACGGTTTGCCACAAGTTGCCCAGATTTAAAACCATCCTCATGAAAACCGTAACAAGTCCAAGCGCCACAAAACCAGGTTTGATTTTGTCCTTGTAAGACGGGTAATTGTTGCTGTGCACCGATACTATCTTGATTAAATAACGGATGAGAATATTCGATCACTTGATGAGTTAATGATTCTTTTGGAAGAATATGTGGATTGAGGCTAACGATCACTGGAACTTGGTCGAGTTGGACTGGCAGAGGTTGGAGTTTATTAATTAAATAATGGACACAAACTGCACTTGCATTTTCTAGACCTTGGGTGGTATTCGTATTTGACGCATAGTTCCAAGCGGCCCAAACGCTTCGTATTTGAGGCAGCAACTGGACATCTTCATGCAGGTAGGCTTTATTCTTCTTATAAGGTATTGCCCCGAGAATCTGTTGTTCAAGGCTCGTGGGATTTTGAATGATATCGAGGGCTTGATCACTATGACAGGCAAATACAATTTCATCTGTAAGGACCGACTCTCCAGAGTCGAGCTCTATACGGATTGAGCCATCGGCTTGTGCGTCACGATACACTTTTTTTACAGCCTGATGTTGAATAAGGACCTGTGCATTTTGCAGGGCTTTTTGTGCGCGCAAAAGATATTCTCTGGAGCCGCCTTTGACGGTTAGCCATTGAGGGCGATTGGTAATTTGAAGTAGGCCATGATTTTCACAAAATTGCGTTAGAGTATGAATCGGAAACGACAGCATATCTTTCATTGAGCAAGACCAGATTGCACCAATCATGGGCAATAAATACCAATCTCTAAAAGCATTACTGAGGTGGTGGCGCGTTAAAAATTCTTGCACTGATTCATTGTGTATAACGGCAGTCTGCTGCTCTTTAGGAGTTGCTGCGATCTTTTTTGCAAGCGCATTAAACCGCAAAATATCGATAGTCATTCTTAGAAAATGGGGATTAAAGAGGTTTTTTCTTTGGGCGAATAGACTATTTAGATCATGCCCTGCCCACTCGAGATTCGGTTTATTTGTTTGTGGAATCGAAACCGAAAAAGACATTTCTGATAGGGCGATAGGAACATCTAACTCTTGAAAAAACTGAATGAGTTTCGGGTAGGTTCGTTGATTAAAAACCAAGAATCCTGTATCAACCCCAAATGAGATATCTTGCATTTTAGGTGTAAATTCGACGGTATTGCTATGCCCTCCTAGGCGAGTTTCTTGCTCAAATAGGGTAATTTGGAGGTGGGGATTGTTCCTGAGCGCATAAGCGCAGCTTAGGCCCGATATACCCCCTCCAACAATGGCGACGCGCTTTTTTTGTACTTGCATTACTTGTTTTTAGCTAAAAGCTTTTCAATTTGTGAGGTAATTGTTTTGCTTTCTGGGCTCGTCAGACTACTAAAGGCGGTTACTACGTTACCATCTTGGTCTAAAAGGTATTTATAGAAGTTCCATTGCGGAGTTGTTTTAGTTTTTTCGGCGAGTAGTTTAAATAAAGGGTTGGCATTTGGACCTTTTACCCCGCTTTTGGCAAACATTGGAAATTTCACATCATAAGTATTTTTACAAAACTCAGCAATTTCCTTATTACTACCGGGTTCTTGTGAACCAAAGTCGTTCGAAGGAAAGCCTAAAATGACGAGTCCTTTGGGGGCATATTTTGCATAGGTCTTTTCAAGACCCTCGTATTGTGAGGTAAAGCCGCAATAGCTTGCTGTATTAACAACCATAACCACCTTTCCTTTGTATTGACAAAGATCTTGGTTGACTTCGTCTTGTAGCCTAGGAAAAGTAAAGTTGAGCGTATTAGGGCAGGTTTGCGAAAAACTAAATAGTGGTAAAAAAAGGAAAAATCCAAAAAAATACTTAATCAATGACATCAAAATACCCCATTAATTCAAAAATATGTAAATATGATTCAAGTAAGAGTCTAGTGCATTATTGAAACCATTTCAAAATTCATTTTAGAATTGGGTTATGAAATTCCAAACATTGAAACCCCCGGCCTTTGAGAACAAGATCCTTAGCTTAGGAAGCACCTCAGCAGAGATCTTAAAATCGCTGCAAGTCATTGAAAAGCCAATAGTTTTTACAAATGGAGTATTTGATATCTTGCATCGTGGACATGTTACATACCTAGCACAGGCAAAAAGTTTAGGAAAAAGCCTGGTAGTTGGCGTTAACTCAGATACCTCTGTAAAAATGCTGGGAAAAGGTGATGATCGACCAATTAATTCTGAATTGGACAGAATGGCGCTATTGGCATCCCTGGAGTGCGTTGATTTGGTAGTTTGTTTTCAGGAAAAAACACCTGTTGAATTAATTCGGTTAATTCATCCAGAAATGTATATTAAGGGTGGAGATTATGAAATTGATGCGCTAGAAGAAACACAGTTAGTCAAATCTTGGGGTGGGAGTGCTTTTGCTATTCCATTTATTCATCACCGATCAACTTCTGAAATTTTAAAAAAGATTAGAAACTAATTGCACTATCGCCGACTAGTAATGCTGGCTAATCCTTCTGTGGAAGCTTTAGAGCGCTTCCTTCAACAGGGCCTGTAATACGAATTGGATTGGTATTTAGCTGTTCAGTTGATACATTCGAGGGAGTAAAGTTTCCTAGGTCAGAGAAAAAACTCTCAACCCATTGCATGCTTTGAACTGGGATTACAAAGATCAACAATGCGAAAAGAAAATTAATTCCAAGAAGTATAAGCATAGAAATTTTGATTTTCATTTTGATATTAATGATCTTGAAAATACTGTTGCCAGAAAAATAAGCCGCGCAGCACGAGGTAAGGATCTTCGATGATTTGTATCGTTGGAGAGATTTGCGAATACAAGTGCTTGAGGATTAACGGACCGTTACCGCCAGAAAAAATCATTGTAGAAGTTTGGGGTGCCAGTGCAAGGGCTTGTTTGATCGCGCCAATTTGGCCTTGCATGACCCCATTAAAAATAGCCGATTTGGTGTTTTTACTGAACTGGAGCGTTGATGATGGCTCAAAATAATTGAAATTTTCCGAAGTCATATTGGACTCTAATCGAGCAGTTTGGCTTTGCAGTGCATCTAGTGAGAGGGATACTCCAGGCAGAATCGATCCACCAACAAATACATTGCCATGTTCTAAAAAGTCAATCGTTGTGGCAGTACCAGAATTAATAATTAAGCAATTTTGCAGTGGGGCTAATTGACTAGCTGCAATGATGGCTGCCCAGCGATCCGCTCCCAAAGACGCTGGTTCAGCATACGCATTATGCAGATTTGGTATGCAGGTATCGCCATGTAATTGAATCATGTGAATAGTTGGAAACACCTCTTGGAAATAATCGGTCCAGACCTGAATCCACTGCGTTTGATTGACACTACAAATGAGAATTTGATTGATCGTACTGTCTGCACTAGTGAGAGCTTTTAGTAACTGGCGACACTCTTGGATGATCAGGTCATGTTGATTGACAGTGGCACCGCTGGGCTGGCGCGTAAAATCGATTTCTTGAAGGCCCGTAGATAACTCAACGAGAGCCCATTTAGTTCTTGTGTTACCGATATCAAGAAGAAGTGATTTGGAGTTAGACAAGGCGGGCTTTAAGATAAGTTCACGGGTATTTTTTTAACGATAAAGTACCATTATGAATGGTTTTAATACCACTTGTAGTCTCAATGATGATTGCTCCATAATCATTAATTCCACGACATTTTCCAGTCAGGATGGCCGTATTTTCATCTTGAATTTCAACCAGTTGGTCTTGCAATAAATGCCACTGATTCCAATCAGATATAAATTGCTCAAAGCCGCTATTCATATAACGATTCAAAATAGTACTCAAACTCTGCGTAAGTTGATGCCATATAGGTATAAGCTGACTTTGTCCAAGTCCAGGCAGATCAGTAAGAGAGGCGATGGGGTATTCGATTTGAGAAGAACTGGATGAGCTAGAAAGACTTTTCAAGTTTAGGCCGATCCCAATAATCATCCAAAATGGCTCGCCAATTATTTTTTGCCCGCCCTCAATGAGTATGCCGCCAAGCTTTTTATCGTTGATATACAGATCATTGGGCCATTTCAAACCAAGCCCACTCTTTGCTAAAAGGGCAGGTGGTAGATTGTGATAAGCCGCAATACCCTGAATGATTCCTAAACCACATGCCAGACTGAGCCCTTGAAAAAACTGCATCGACAAATTGGGGTGGAAAGGGTATGCCAAAGAAAATGTCAACGTGTGGTTTGGTTCCGAATGCCAAATTCGGCCACGACGCCCCTTGCCATGAGTTTGCTCGATGGCCAACCTAGATGTGGGTTGGTGCAGATCACCACTTCGCCAGCGCAGCAGCAAATCTTCGTTAGTCGAGGCAGTACGCTCAACCTGCTCAAAATTCCATGGTGTTGACATACATGCTATTGTAGAAAAAAATAAGCATATGCAGCAAAAAATAATTCGCCCATCCCGTTTTCCGTTCTTAGCGCAACCCTATCCATTGGCCAGAATGGCCCTATGGCTAATTATTGTCTTGGTAGCGTATGCAAGCTTAACGCCATTTAATTTTTATTTGGCGGCTCCAAGTCTTGCCTATGAGTGGGTTTTGGCGCCTCTACCCAAATATATTCTACTTTTTGACGTCACAACGAATATTTTGGGGTACTTGCCATTTGGTTTTTTGATGGTTTTTGCGGTATTTCCGAGGCTGCGTAAATGGCAGGCCTTATTATTTAGTGTTTTCTGCGGCATGATCTTATCGGGGTCTTTAGAAAGCCTTCAGGCATTTTTACCGAGAAGAATCTCTAGCCAAGTCGACTGGTATTCCAATATTTTAGGCACACTCAT
>Ga0209443_1001623_pt1 | contig 13920 bp, 11 predicted proteins | sample LauGreBMM110DCMD_2_FD_187571 | JGI IMG/M metagenome (GOLD analysis project Ga0209443, IMG submission 187571) | Freshwater lake microbial communities from Lake Michigan, USA - Su13.BD.MM110.DCMD (SPAdes) (version 2) | ecosystem: Environmental > Aquatic > Freshwater > Lake | place: Lake Michigan... | reverse complement strand
TCTTTTACATTTTTAATATCATCTGGTAAATTTTCTATTAATTTAATCACATACTCATTAATCATTTAATTATTATAAAAAAGTATTAACTATTTTATAATAAAACGTATAACCAAATGTCCCACACAAGAGCGGTGCTTTAAATCTTTTTATTTTCTAGTAGACGCGACATAAACACCTCTTCATTTTTATTCGCTACATATATATTTACTATTTCAGCAGGTGAATATAAAAACTCTTCAACCTTCACAAGTTTATCTCTATCTATTTCTTTTTCAAATAAATTCAAATACATTTCTGCCAAAGTAGTATGACTAACATTGTTAAGTTCATGCGTAATATCAATTCTACCGGGTCTAACTAGAGCAGGATCCAATTTGTCATAGTGATTTGAAGAAATAATTAAAATTCTTCCGGGAGTCTCTCTAATACCGTCCCACAAGTTAAGAATATCATCTAATGTTATAGCTTCTTCGTTAATTTTTGACATTAATTTTGTAGTACCAGATTCATTTAATTCACAAATTGATTGTAAAACATCTCCAATTTTAATGTTATCACTATCAGCTTTAATAGTTGTAGATTTTTCTTCCTTTTTAGTTCTATCTAATACAATATCACCAATACAATCTATATCTTCAAATACAATAATTTTTTTATCGAAAGATATATCATCTTTTTCGTTATCTTCATTATATCTATTTTCAAAGAAAAATCGCTCTAATTGACGTTTTGTTTTAATAATTTTAAGAGATAATACTATAATATGTCTATTAGTATAGTTAGCTAACGCTTTAATAAATGAAGTTTTACCCGTTCCAGGAGGACCATGTAAACCAATCCCTAGAGAATATGGAATCCCTTTTTTATAATACCAATCCTTATTATGTAAGAAAAAATCGATTTTTGAAATAATTTCCTTTTTCCCATCAAAAAATATATTATTAAATGTTCTAGCGCTTTCAAAATTGTCTTCTCTCCAAACATCTAAAGGCGAATCTTCATCTTTGTTAATTGTAACTCTTTCAAGACAATAAATAAATCTTTTATTAACTCGATTTTTTTTAATTGATGATAAATATTTTTCAGTAATATTATCAATATATTTTTTAAGATGACTAACTGAGTATTTATATGAATAAATATTAATAGTTATTTTATCTGTGCGAGAACTGGATTTTTCCTTTTCATCACGTTCTTCTTCTTCTTGTACTTCTGATTTTACAAAAATACCTTCATCTATTTCAAAATGTTTATCTTGATAAACCATAAAAATATCAAGATTTTTTCTTTTATCATCTCCATTAGACGAAGACTGAAAATTGCTATGTGTTTCTTTAATGCTGTATACAGTATGAAGTTTATCTATTTTATTAATAATGTAGCTCCACATTGCTTTAAAACGGTCACTATACATTGAAGATGTATTGAGGGATAAATTGAATGCTGATATTACTGAACTTCGTTTGCCTTCAATAATAACAATATTTTTTTTAACAAACCAATTAGTAATATCATTATATGACAATTTAAATAATACTCGGTCTAATTGTTTATCGTAAATATAATTAATTATACATCCAAAGGCACTTATAAAAATAGTAGATATAATTGTATCATAAACAGTATTTCCAGTTTTAAAGTAATTAAAAATAGTCATTTTTGTGACATTGAAATAATTTGAATGTATTAAATCGAAAAATTCCTTCATTATCTAATTTACGGGTTAATCTTTAAACTATTTAAATATATTTAAACCTTAACTATAATGAAGAATGATTAAAAAGCGCCAAAATGATTGGTCGCCTTATTCAGAGTATAAAATAACAGACCGAAAAGAACACTGGAAAATATAAAACCATTTATATTAAAATTTCCATCATTTGAGAATAAAATAGGAAAATAACTAAATAAAAATTTTCTAAAAAATGGCAACTGAAATAAGAAATAAAGAACTGCTAGCAATAAAGGTGTTTGAATTTCATTATACATATCGTCTAATGAATTTTGATGTGACATGTTTTTATTGTATTCATCAATCATATCAGAACTTTGTTCATAATTTTTAATATAATCAACTGGCGATTCTGGTTGTGGAACATAATTTGGTTGAATTTGAGGATCAGTGCTGTGACCAGTTGTAGTCATAGGAATATCTCTAGAAGGTAATAACGTAGCACCAGAAATACTAGCCTGTTGAAGCCCATTAACTATTAGACTAATTGTTGATTGGTCGAGAGAAAATCCGCTAGATGGTTGTCCAGACTGTTGTGCTACATTCTCTGTAGCAGACATTGATATATTATTACTGATATTTCCTCCTCCAACAGGGTCGGTAGGTAAATCTAAAATACTAGTTGAATCGCTCATAATTATTATAAAGAATGATTTGATTATAACAATTACGCAAACATTTATCTAAAACCCACTGTTTTAACATTAGCATCACATTTTGTTGGCATGGGTGAATATTTAACACATTTTTCTCCCGATTTATATATTTTATCTTTAATTTTCTCTAAAGGTGGGGCATAAAATAATAAACAATCTTTATCTTTACAAACAGTTCTAAAAAGTGAAGCTAATCCAAAACCTAATAATATAGACATTATTATTTTTCCAGTTTCAGTATGAACAAACTTACCAAGATGCATTCCCATTTATTATATAGTGCGAGTATCTTTTTACCTAATATTTTTTTCTATAAAATCCCTAAAACAAGAAGATTTATATCGTTATTAATTTATGCCTGAATAGGTATACCTAAAATTGAAGATTTGTCCTTTGGACATTCAACAACTTCTTCTTCAAAATAAAAACAATTATCAGCTTTATCCTTAAATAAAATTTTGTCTACATTTTCTGGACTCGGATAAATATAAATTGTTTTCATTTCAGGTCCTAAAATATAAATAAAAAAAAGACCAATTGCAAAACTAATTAAAAATACAGGTAATGAAATATAATTTAACAGCATATATATTTTATAATTATAATAAAATACATATATAATAAATTAAAAATATCCTCTTTCAAAACCAGTTTCTTTTGCTACGAGTTTGTTCATAGCATCAGTTAACATACTATAATCCTTTACACCATCTTTGATAGAAAAAAGTGTTAGATAAGTTTGTTGTAACGTTGAACCTGTAGGGTTACCTTCACTATCAATATTACGTACTCCTAATTTATTATTAAATAGATCTGAATATATTTGTACACCAAAATCATATTTACCATCTTCTAATTTATTCGGAGGAATAATTAGATTTTTTGGACTAACAATCTCACAAGGTTTTCTTTTTTTCCTATCATTTACACATTTAAACATAAAATCTTTCATCCACTCGTTATCTGGTCGTATAGCAGTTTTCAATTTAATTGGTAGTCTATCCCATAGTTGATTATATTCAGGTATATTCCATGCGATACCATCTTTACCTTTACCATATACAGGATCATCTTGTGGTATCTCCCCATTAGATATACTCTCTGTTTTGTTCTGTCCTTCTGATTCACTTGATTCAATAATCATTTTTGATTTTTTAGCGTCGTATCCAATGTCAAAACTAATTACATTACTTTGAAAACTAGAAAATAACAAATTAGAAATACTGTATTTATTTTGTATTAAATTACATGAGTTAGTATCCTCATTATGCCAAACAAAACTTTCATTGTATTTTAAATTTCTAATAGTAGATAATATTGGTACTAATGTTGTATCATAAATTTGAATAGCATCTGATATAAAAGATTTATTACCAGATTCATCACTTTTTTTAATACAATCCTTAATTTGACTTATATAAATATATGAATTAGTAATAGATTCTTCAAGTTCTCTTTTTTTATCTTCATTATCAACAATGCTGTTATATTTACTAAGATATTCTTCATAAAGTGAAGAATAAGTAGATACGGCATCTTTTGAAAAGTCGAATTGTTCTAAAGCATCTTCAGTTGTTAGATAACCAAATAACAGTTTATTTTTATCATCAATTATAGTATTTTTAAGTTCTTTAATTTCGTCTTCCATATTTTTAAGAATATCTGTAATTGATTCAGTTTTTCCACATCTAATTTTAATTTTTAAATTACAAGGATTTGAAATGATACCACATTTAGCATTATATTCTCTATATGATTCACTATTTGAATCTTCAGGAGTAAACAGTACTTTAAATATTGAACCTCCAGGTCTTTTACAGTTAATACATTTGGGCTTAAGCTTCATAAATTCAGATCTTTTCTCTCTATTACTCAATGTTGAATTGTTAATAATTTTCTTTTTATTTGCCCTAATTTCTGCTTCATACTTTTGTTTAAGTTTAAAATATTCATTTAACGATTCTTTGACATCATATACAGTTTTTAAAGATTTATCCATTATATATTATATTTAATAAATTATTTACAATATTTAATTTAATAATTGTATTATTTTTTAGAATGAATAATATCATATTCACTTTCCCAAGCAGGTAACCCTGTTATTAACTCTTGATGAGCAATACGTTTAGCTTCTTGAAAATTTTGAATTTTAGAGAGAATGTATTGCTGTTTTTCTTTATTTTTTTTCTCTAATTCAACTGGTGATAATTTTCCTTTGTATTTATAAAGTAGAATTAATCCTAAAACAAGTAAGAAACCTATAAATAATCCAACATTGAATATCATATTATGAAAATTATCTCTAACAACATGGCACTGTTTTAGAGTTTGATGTAGAAAATATTTCACTCCTGGTTCAGTAAGTAGTGGTTTAGGCGAAGCTTCAAATCCATTGAAATCCATAGTAATTAATGTTAAAATTATAAAATAAATTATACATATTATCTATATGGCTAATTCTTATTTAAATATTGTAACATTTTTATTAACAACATTATTTTATTATTTGGCAATAAAGCCTAGCTATACTTACGAAATATCAATTGATCCCACTAAACAAAAGGAATATAAAAGTAACAGTTATATGTATTTAGCTATTTATTTATTATTAGTTATGGTTATTCAATTTATTGTAAATTCATCTATAATTTCATCAACGTGTGGAGGAAATATAACAGAAAATATGGGTGCTGCTGGTGTATTAACATTTTTGCCATGGACTTTAATTTTTGGTGTTATAATTGTAATACTTACTGTTTATCCAGGTTTTAAAAGCGCCTTTTCAGATGTTATAGGATATTTCTGGGTTTCAAGTTCAGCAAATAAAGTAATAACAGAATTATTAGTTGATCCTAAAATTCAAAAGAAAATGGATCAAGATACAACATCAACCCCTGAACAAAAAGAAGCAACGATGACAGCTGCTGATACTATTATTAAAATTTGTGGAAATACCTCTGTACTAATAAATCAAATCGTTCCATCTAATTTCCAATCATATTGGAATATATTAACCCCTTTATTAAAACCTAAATATCAAACAGAGAATCCAGATACAGCAAAAATTAGAAATGAATTATTTGAAATTGTTGTAACGAGAGATAATGTTGGAGAATCAATGTGGTATATGTATACTGGATTATTATTAACATCACTCGTTCAACTTAAAATGACAACACGAGGATGCGTTTCAAATCCTAAAACGATGGAAGAAAATTATCAAAAGTTTAAGGATTCTGAACAAAAGGCTAAAGACCAAAAAGCACTAGCCACAGGTACAACTTACACTATTACATCTTAAAGTGAAAAAAATAATTTAAATAATAAACAACATATATACTATACACTATTTTAAAATGACTAATAAAATGAATGACAGCTGGGAAGAATGGGATTTTGAAAATATTGTTATTCCTGTTTTATATCTTCCTAATAAAGAACAAATAAAACAATTAGAAGAAAGAAAATTAACAGAAGAATCTGAAATTAGTATAATGAAAGAGTTTTTTGATAATAATGATAATAATACTACTTCTAGTAATAATATTATTACTACTAATAAGAATAATAAAGAAATAACTGAAAATAAAAAAAATAAACCAAAAATCAGTAAACAAAAGGAAAATGAACTAAAACAAAAGGAAATATCTGTAAAATTAAAACAAAAAAGGGAACAAGATAAAAAGCATGCTGAATTATATGGTGAAATTGAATATGATGAATATGATCAATATGATGAATATAATGACAAATACTAAAATATTTTTGAACTAGAAATATAAACCAATACAGCTAAATAACATAAAATTCCTAAAACAAGTGATAACAACCATATGGGTAATATAGTTTTATTTTTATATCCAATACCAAAATGACGAATACTTCCATCTTTATTATAAAAACATAAAGGTTTCATCATTTGAATTGACCCAAAAATAAATAAAAATATAATTATAGCAGCTAAAGGGGCATTTTCTCTAACATATTTTTTAAGCATCTTATATATATCTTATTTTAAAAAAAGTAGTATAAAAGCTAAATTACTTTAATATTTTATTTTATTAACAAAATATTAATTATTTAAATATTTATGCGTCACTCCAATCAACCAATTCGTCACCATATCCAGTACTTTCTAAATTAGTATAATGATTTCCGTCAGTATAGTCTTCTGTTATATCGCGCATATCATTATCTTCATCGTCAATTTGATTATCAAGTTCTTGTTGTTCAACATATTCGTCAATTAATATATCAATATTTTCATCATTTGCGTCCGGGTTAGTTTGTCTAATTTTTCTCTCCGCCTTAACCATTTCCTCTCTAAGATCTTCTTCCTTTTCATAATAATCTTTATCATACATTGTAAGACCTTTTTGCATTCCAACACTATATTTACCTAATTTATTAATTTTAAGGATAGTATCAGCATCTCTTAACTCGTCAGTCATATTTTTAAGTCTATCGGTAACAAGATCCTTCTCTGTTTCACGCAATTTAAAGACTCTATCTTGAATTTCTTCATATGATATATCGACAGTATCCTTTTGACTATTTAATATATCTACAAAAGCAAGTAGTAACTCAGCAGTTTTTTGTCTTAATTCTTTTTTATTACCGGTTAACAATGTAACATCTCTTTGACTTCTTGACGTCATGGCCAAATCAACTCTAGTTTCAACATCTTCAAGATATTCAACCGCAAAAATATCAGAAACTTCCGGTTCTTTTCTAATTTCAGTAACAACCATGTATTCTTCGTCACTCAACTCGATGTAATTAAGTAAAACACGAAGTAAATAATATTCGAATAAAAATCTGCTAGTTCTCTCGTCAAAAATGGGTTTAATTGTTTTTTCTTCACCCATTTTGATGCTTGAAAATTTGGGAGTTACATTGGCAATTCTTATTAAATTTCTTGATGTTTTTTCTACTGTCGTTAAAACATTCAGTAAAGTAGGGTTACCATAAAATGATTTCAATTTTTCATAATATCCACCAATATAATTTTTAAGTTTATTAGAATGATTTTTTGAGAACCCATAATAATTTGGAATGTGAACATCATCATAATTAACCTTATTTAAAATAATATTAGGAAATACCTTAACAAAGTTAGAAATAAAATCTTTATAAAAGTTTACAATGTTGTAAAGCTTGTCATCACTAATTTTATTATCTTCATTTCTGGTTGAATTATCCGCAATCCAATTAGATAAATTTTCTATTGTTTTAGTCATTTTTCTAACGGAACTATTGCTTATGTTTGGTCCAGTATTTTTTTGAACAAATTCAATAATTTCTTCTTTCATAGAAGCAATATTTCTTATTAAAAAATTATTTAAATCCTTTACTTCTTGTGTGTAATTTTCAGTAGCTATATCGAAAGTATCTAATGAATTACTTATAAGATCTCTCAATGATTTTTCAACAACTTCATCATTTTCTTCATCAATTGACTCTAATGTTTTTGTTAATCTTGTTATAGAAGATATTTCAGGATTATTTAAATTAATATTTACTATATTGTGTCTGCCTACGATTTGAAGAAGTCTAAGGAACTGTTCATTTTTATAATTTCTACCATCTTCTTTTAGCTTTTGAATCATACGATCAACTGAATCATTTGGGTTTATTAATCCAGACTCGGGTTTGTCTGTACATAAGGGAAGTAAATCTTGTGGTATAGGCATTAAAGATTTGAATTTACAAAAATAAATAAATGCCAAATAAATTGTTTTTTCATTAAATTCGTTAGTAATAGATGGATATTTATTTTTAGTATTAATATCACTAAAAAAGAGTCCGCCTTTTGAATAACTAATAACATCTTCCATTATATTTGACAAATTAGTAACAATTTCATTATATTCGGTAATTCTTGGATCACGACTTGAAAAATAAGAAAGAGTATTCTCCCCTTCTTTAGTGTCACAGCATGAGTTTTCTAAATAAGGTTCATTATTTGATGTATGAAGAAGCAAATGACTCTTTTTAACAATTTCTTGAATTCTCTCAATTAAAGCAAGAGAGAAAAGGATTATTTTAGAATTTACTACAAGAAGTTTTTCTCTTTGGTTAACCGAACCAGACCTTAAATCACTCATCAATGACTTTTTAAACTCTGGTGAAATATTTACTAAATGTTTGATATTAAATCGCACTAACGGTGGTAAAAATTGAGACCATTTAGCAATATCATGTTCTTCAGGTATTTCTGTAGAAGTATTAGTTAATAAATAAACAGTTTTTTCTTCAAATTTTCTTCTAACTTCTGAATTAGCAAGTAAGACATCATCAATTGAAGCTTTAATTCTACTATTTATTACTTCTATTTTTTTACCTTTTAATACGTTCCATGGTTCACCAGACTCCCTAATATCATAAGCTATACAACCTAAATATGACAAACTACTTAAATCTCCTTGACCTTCAAATGGGTAACCAGTAAATGATCTAATACATCCAGGGTGTGTTTTTCTTGTTTTCACTGATGGAATAGACGTTTGAACGGCGATTAAAAATGTACCTAATGTGTAGTATAAAATAGCAGTGTTATAGAAATCCTTGTATGACATTATTTTTTTACCCTTTTCTGCCATTTCTCTAACTTTAGATTTATAATCACCTTCAGACTCAAGAGTTTCTTTAATTGAATCTAAAACAGTATTAATAATAAATTCTTTTTGGGGTTCAATATTTATACCCATGGCAAGAGAAACAGTATTTACAATATTACTTATCGTTCTAGTTTCAGGAGTAATATATTTAATATCTTTTGATGCTGCTGCCGAGATAATTTTATTTCCAGCATCATCTTCCATAACAGCTCTACTAGAAACTTTAAATCCTTCTTCATAACCTTCTTCAACATCAAAATCTGAATTACATATTGGCCAACCACTGTGTTTATCACACCATAAATCGCCGTCATCACTTGCCACACCAATCAAAGATTTTAATACTTCAAGAAGATGACTATAATCTTCCTCACCGCCTGTAACATATGCTTCTGCTAGTTCATATTTAAATATTGGTAATATAGGTAAATCACTTTTATTACAATACAACCAATGTTCAGACTCTTTTTCATTTAATGGTCCAAACCCTTCAACAGATTTTCTTGTAAAAGTATTAACAAATTTTATAATATCATGCTGTTTTTTAGAAAAGTCAGCTTGACCAAGAATAAAATTCAATATTTTAGAATATGGTGATACTAATTTACCGGCAGCGTCTAATTCGATTGAAGACCCAAATTTAAATTTTTGATTATTATATTTTAATAAATTATTTGTCTCAATTTTTGTTAACCTGGCATTAATTGATTCTAGATATTCAAAGCGTTCATTTATTGTCTTCTTTAATTCTTCATTTGAAAGCTTATATTTTGTATCAAATTCATTGATAACATCTTTTAAAAGCTTGGTTTGTAATCCTAATTCATCAGATTTAGTTGATTCGCATTTATCAGTATTATTTTTTGTAACATTAACACATTGTTCTTGAATATCACATAATATAGATGATTGATCAGTGTTTATGTTTTCTTTATTTAATTCAGCATCTAATTCCCATTTATTATTTTTACGAATAAAATATTGTACTTCATTACTAGCTTGTTGATTGTAACCCAAATATACAATAGCAAATTGACCATCAACTACTTTTTTGTGACCATCAACAAGTGTATTTGCTAAATATTCAGCATCAGTTTCACTCATTCTCTTTTTTTCCATCAAATCTTTTGAAATATGACCTCTTAATTCATCTGGTGACATTGTAAGGACTTGTTTTTCATAACCATCTTTATCTTCTAATACGCCATAATTTGTTTTATCGTATTTTTTATCAAAATAAATAAGTTTATCATCATCTTGTTTTAAAGAATCCATAGATGTATAATATTTTGATATGGTTATTGTTCTACATTTATTATTTTCTTCTTCTGTCTTCAATTTACCATCAAGTTTACTCTTTTCTTCATCAAATAATGTGGAAAATTCAGATGGAAACATTAATGGGAAATTTTGAATAGAGAGAGCAGTCGTATATAATTTTTTATAATCCTTCAATGTTAATTTCCTTAAAATCTCTGAATTTGTAAAAAAAGTCGGATCTGAAATATCATAATCTTCATTAATAACAATATTACGCATGTTTCTATTGAGACTTTCAATAATTGAATATGCTCTTGTTGGGATAGGAATAGTAGATTTAATAGTGGAAAGTGATTTAAACACTCTAGAACGTTCAATAAATTTTTTATTGAATTCAGAAATTTTTCCATTAATAAAATCTATAATTTCAACGTATTGCATATAGGTTAAATCATCTGAATAAATCAAAAATGGCTCCAAATAAGAAACTACTTCAACAATTGATAACTTACCAGATATGTATTTTTTCATTAAATTAAAAAGAACGCGTGTTTTTGGAATAATATGGTTTAAATATTTTTTGTACGTTTCACCTAATGATAATTCCTGTGTTTCGGGCAGATTTAATACATATTGCTTTATGTTATTAGCAAAGTTTTGTTCATTAAACTGGATTTCATCATCAAAACTATCAATAAAACTCAAATTAACATTTGTATTTTTTCTAAGGAATTGCCAATAATTTATAAAAGAATTATTTAAATTTACCTTATCTAATATGCTTGTTCCTGGTAAATTAATTTTTGAAAATCTAATTACAGGTTCAGGTAAAAATATAACAGATTTAACGCTCATATAATCATTTGGGGTCATATTTGTTCTAACTGTTACCATGCGACTACCAGTTGAATCAACCGTATCTAATTTAGTTAAACCTGTATTATATTTTTGTATAACAAATCGTCTACTTCTTACAGCATTATTGCTGTAAACTGAAGAATATAGATCTTCTAAGTTATTAATTACTGTATTAATATTATTAACAGCTTTCAATTCATATATTACCCCATTCAAATCCTCATCCTGTAGTTCTTTAAAAGGTACACTATATGCTCTGTCAATTTCGCGATATAATTCAGCATATTTATTTTGATCAGAAGGCATATTATTTGATTTATAGTTGTCAATTATTTCCTTAAGGTCAACAAGTGTTTTGTCTAAATTAAGATTAATAATATCACCATTTTCTTCATCATAATTTTCTGCGTTATAAATATACTTAAAATTTTTAACAACAGGCAAAATCCAATATAAATTGACATTTAAATCATAAAAATAATTTTTTATTAATGGCTTATGAGAAGATTCCTTTATAACAAATCCTTCAACGTTACCATAATTATCATAAAATGAGAAATGTTCACGAAGTTGTTTAAATCTCTCAATCATGGTATGAATATTATTTAATACTCTCGGTGTTCTTTGTGCGTTTGGGATTGTAGAGAGAAGTTCATCCAATAAATCACTAGTTTGAGTTTCAATGCTATAACGTTGACTCTTGGATGCTACATCAACAAATTCGCGAATAGGACCAAATTCTTCGTCGCCAAATTGTACTTGGTCAGCCTTTATAATAAATTCTCTTATTTGGTTCTTTATATCCTTAACGGGAATTGTAAGTTGAATTTTTTCCGGATCGACAAATTTCTTTTCAACTTCCAATGCGGGTATTTCTTCTAAAGATTCTTCCTCTTTTTCTACCTGTTGTTCCTTTTCTGCCTGAACCAAAGGCTGAGAAGGTCTCTCTCTAATTTCTATCATCTGGATTGGTAAATTTTCAGGAAGACCCTTATAATCAAAATTTATATATATTATATCATCATCTACAGTTTTAACTTCAATCATATCATTTTCTAAATTGGTTATCTCTCCGGTAATAATAACAGGAAAATCACCTTCAAAATAAATATTTATCCATTTTCCAGGTAGTAAATCATTTTGCCTAGCATAGCTAGGAGTATCACTTCTGCTTAATATAGCTATTCTAGTTATATTGCCATCACCAATTGTACCATCCGCGTCTATAGAAAGTCTAAGTCTTTCTAATGTATCGGTATTTAGTAAATAAGCTTTTACATTATCAATATAATCAATAATAAAGGTTTGATCATTTAAATTATCATTTAATGGGTTACTTATTTGTATAACATCACCTAATTGTAACTCTAATACAGTATCATCTGATTTTGGGTTTGGTAGTGGTTTTTCTTCGGATTCACTATTAATTTCAGACATTGTTTCTATATTTATAATAGAAATTTTTATGCTTAAGTAAAAATCAATATATAATTATAGTTTAAAGACTAATTATAATATTATAAATATTAACAATGACTTCTACTAGATATATACTTTCAGATATTAAAGGTTTTAATGAAATCGTAAAATGTGATGTAAATAATTTAGAAATTCTAAAATTAAACAAAATTGAGTCACGTACATCTAATAACTCAAGTTACAAAGTTGTAAGATACGATAAAAATTTTTTAAGTAGTGATTTAATATCTAGTTATGGTTTATGTCGTTCTGTAATTATTAATAGCAAAAATAAGGTTGTTGGATTTGCTCCTCCTAAATCTATTTCAAGTGAACAATTTATTCAAAAATATAATGAGAATACACCGGGTATAGTTTTTGAAGAATTCGTTGAAGGAACAATGATTAATGTATTTTGGGATGATTCTATTGGTTTAACTGGAGGATGGGAAATCTCTACACGTAACACTGTAGGTGCTACATCTAGTTTTTATAAAAGCAAGCAGTCAAAAACATTTAGAGACATGTTTTTAGAGGCTGCCAGTGAAAATAAAATGGATTTTTCTGTTTTAGATAATAAATATTCTTATAGTTTTGTTGTTCAACATCCTGAAAATAGAATTGTTGTTCCGTTTAAGAATCCTCAACTATATCTTGTTGCTGTTTATTCAATTAATAATGACAATGATATAATTACTGTAGATGCTCATGATTCTCAACAATTCAAGGAGTTTTTTAGCACTACATCAGTAAAGTTTCCTCACTACTATACATTTCACACATATTCGGATTTAATTGAAAACTCGGCATCTATGAATACTCGATATGATGTTGTTGGAGTTGTTCTTCATAACAAACTAACTGGAGAAAGAAGTAAAATTAGAAATCCTGTTTATGAGCAAGTAAGAAATTTAAGAGGCAATCAACCTAAGCTCCAGTATCAATATCTTTGTTTAAGAAAGGAAGGTAAAGTTGGAGACTTCTTAAAATTTTATCCTGAAAGCAAAAAAGAGTTTTCAGGTTTTAGAGATCAAGTTCATTTGTTTACTGATACATTGTTTTCTAATTACGTTTCATGCTATATTAAAAAGGAAAAACCACTAAAGGAATTTTCTGAGCAATATAGAACACATATGTTTAATATTCATCAAATATTTATTAACGAACTCCGAGAGAAAAAGCATTTTGTTACAAATACTGTTGTACAAAAGTATGTAAATGAAATACATCCATCTCTATTGATGTATTGTTTAAACTTTCAAATGAGAAAGAGAAACGTTGACACTATTGTAGCTGAAAGTGATGTTTAAAAAAATAAAAAAGATTCAAA
>Ga0209443_1001622_pt1 | contig 13925 bp, 9 predicted proteins | sample LauGreBMM110DCMD_2_FD_187571 | JGI IMG/M metagenome (GOLD analysis project Ga0209443, IMG submission 187571) | Freshwater lake microbial communities from Lake Michigan, USA - Su13.BD.MM110.DCMD (SPAdes) (version 2) | ecosystem: Environmental > Aquatic > Freshwater > Lake | place: Lake Michigan... | reverse complement strand
TGACGCAATTTTGGACTGCGAACTTTTCTCTCGAATCAGCGCAATTCTCAGTGGAATTTCTGGCGCACGTCGGCGCGCAGGATTTCACCGTCACACGCAAGAGGGGCTCTATCGCGGTTCATTCATCAACTCGCCTGTTGCATACAACCCATATCGCCACCTGTCGCATCAACTTGTGACATTGGCAGATTCTCTACAAAGCCACACGGTTCCACGCGGCAAAGATGGAAGTCTCGCTGCAAAATTTTCTCCGCCAATTTTTCATCCCGCACCTGGCGAAATCGAAAGCGAAATCACAAAATTGCATCACGACCATCCAGCGCTTGCGGGGAAAAAACTTGTGCTGCTCTATCCAAGCGGGGGGCTTCTTTCGATTCGCGCGTGGCCGCTGCAACACTATGTTGAAGTAGCGGAGCAGTTGCTTCAAGATGGTTGCGCAGTCGGCGTGATCGGCATGCCCGAAGATCGTCCACTGGCGGAACAATTGCGCGTCGCATGTTCAGACAATGCAAACTGCGTCAATCTCGCGGGATACACACGGTCAGTACGACACTTGATGTGCCTTTTTCACCGCGCAAGTTTGCTGATCACCAATGACGGCGGTCCCGGCCAATTCGCAGCGATGACATCCATGCCAAGCATTGTGTTCTTTGGCCCTGAAACCCCGACGCTCTACGCAAGTTGGAGCCCGAATTCGCATGCGTTCTATTTACAACTGCCATGTTCGCCGTGTCTGACGGCATACAACCACCGCAATTCGCCTTGCGACGGCGACAATCAATGTCTCAAGCGCATTCTCCCTGCAGAAGTTCTTGCAAAGGCGCGCGAGATGATTGCTGTTTCGAATCCCAGCGGAGTGCATGCGAATGCGTAAGGCGTGTCACGGATGAGCAGACTTTTTCGATCCGTCTTCTCTGTGATTGCATGGGGTTGGCGACAGCGACACAGATTTTTCCAATTTGGTCTTGTTGGAGTGAGTGGAGTTGCAATCAATCAACTGGTTATTTGGATTTGCCAAGAAAAACTTTATGTTGGCGTCGAAAATCTTTCTCTACGACTGAATTTGGCAATGTTCACTGGCATCATTTTTGGGATGACCAACAATTTTTATTGGAATCGCAAGTGGACTTGGAAGGATCGCGATCGCACTCGCAACCTTCCAATCACCCATCAATATTTGCAGTACGCCACTGCGAATTGGGCTGGAATACTCGTGCAGGTTGCGATCACCAATGTGTTGGTGCGGTGGATTCCATATCTGCCAGCCAATCTCGCAGGTATCGCAGTCGCGTGCGTGATCAATTTCATTTTGACGGATCTCTGGACATTCCGCCATGTTCGCACCGAAGGGATCGATCCAGAAGCGGAGCGACTCGAACAAGCGCGCGTCGCTCTACCTCTGCTTATAAGCGGCCTGGTGCTTGGACTCTGCACATTCTTGCACGGCTTGGATGCGGTGAGCATCTTGCGCAATGGCGATGAGATGGTCTATATACAAATCACTCGTTCGATCATCGCCGGCGATCATTGGTTGCCGCTGCAAAGTGATATGGCTGCGATGACAAATACAAAGCCACCACTTTTGTTCTGGCAGGGAATCATTTCAACCGATTGGGGACAAGATTGGAATCTCGTCGCGCTGAGATGGCCGAGCATCGTCTGGACATTCTCCACAGCAATCATGTGCGGTCTCTTAGGTTGGCGACTGACACAGCGCAATGTTTTCAGCGGAATTCTTGCTGCGATGTTCTATCTCGCATTCTTCAGCACCTATCGATATGGCCGGCCATATCTGACAAATCCGCCGGAAACATTCTGGGTTTTTTCATGCTTCTTCACGATGCTTTGGTGGAAACCAAAGTCATTCGACTCGCGCTTTCTTTTTCCGACGATCATCGGCGTACTCGCGGGAATGGCTCTGCTGACAAAAAGTTTCGCGCAGTTGCTTCCAATTGGATTTGGACTTGCATGGTGGCATCTGCACTTGCATAAGTGGAAGTGGGGGATCTTCTTGCGACGATCTCTTCCTGGACTTCTTTGGACAACGATTGTTGCTCTTGGAATGTTTTCGCTTTGGTTTGTTTTTGATCCAGAACCTCAATTGATCTGGCGCAACTTCGTGATGGGCGAAAATGTTGGCAAGATGGCTGGTGGTGTCACTGCTTGGTTTCAAGGATTTTTCTGGGGCGGAAACAGTGTGTGGACACTTGCAGGAAGCTGGTTTGTCAATGCTGGTCTGCTTGCATTCCCGCTCTTTGGTGTCTGCGTCGAATGTTGGAAGCATCGAAGCAAACTGATCACCGAAGAGCGACTCCTTTGGATTTGGGTCTTTGCGATTTTTATTGTCTTCTGCATTCCTGCGCAGAGGTCAGGGCGATATCTGCTGGAAGCAATGCCAGCGATCGCAATACTCATGGCAACGCGTTGGCATCATGTTGGTCGAAATGCATTTGTCATATCGCATATTGCGATCATCGCAGTGCTCTTGCCAATAGGGTGGCTCTCATTCTTGCTTGCCCGTGAAGTTGGCTTCGACGCATTTTCGTGGTGGCACTGGCCACTTGTTGCAGCATCGATCGCATTCGCCGTCATTTCAATCGTGCGACCTCGCTGGACTGCGATGTGCGCTGCGCCTGCGTCGCTTGCTGTGTTCTTGTCGCTCTCCAGTTTTCTCAGTGTCTTCAATGCGCCGCTTGGAACGTTTTCTCAGCAAACCATCGATGCAACAGCAGATCACGTTGTATGGATTCCAGAAAACTTCAGATCCGTCGCAGAGAATCACCGATTCTTAATACCTCACGCAACAATAAAAGGCTTCTCGTCGCAAGAGAGTTCGCCGCCGAAAGATGAAGTGCAAGCAAGCGATCTCGTGGTCATCATTCTCCCGCTCTCATCGCCAAAGCCATTTGGCGCAATTGGAAGTCGCATCCAAATGACCAGTCGACACACAGCGCGGCAAATCTGGGAGATGGCAACGGGAAAAGTTCAAGAGCATCTCTTCTGCCGAGAATGGATCGTCCCAATTACATCTGCTGTGCCTGCGAATCCGTGACTCCGCGCGCGGGCATGGTCTTCGCTATCCAAATCATCAAGCCAACTGCAACAAGTGCAAGTGCTGCAAATGCGCTAAAGATCAGATTCAGTGGTTGCCCCGCATCGCGCAGAATGCCGAATCCCCAATCCGCGGCGCCGCCACAACTGATGCTGACAAAGTTCATGATGCCATATCCAGTCGCGCGCAAATGCGGCCGCGTGATTTGACTGAGAATTGGCATGTTATTGCAATCAAAGAATCCCCATCCAAGTCCGAAGAGCGCAAGAAATGTCACGGCAATCGTCAATGTCCCAGCATTACCAACGCCAAAGAGTGCAGGGACAAGCAGTGCAATTCCAACAGCACTCGTATATGCACGACCGCGTGGAGTTCGTTGCGACCAGCGATCTGCAAGCCAACCACCGATCATCACACCAATGAGCATCGCGATTGTTGTATAGAGAGTCGCCGAGACACCGGCCATACCTTGTCCGATTCCAAATTCTTTTTTCAGTATTGCAGGCATCCAATCGCGGACCACCCATCCAGCAAGTGCAGGAAGTGTGAAGCACGCGACAAGCAACAAAAATGGAAAGCTAGTCAACAATTCGCTCGCCACGGCACGAATTGAGGCCGGTTTTTCTTGGGCAACTTCAGCAACACGCACTGGAGCTTCCCGCAAGAAAAACCAAAGCGGTACTGCATACAGAATCCCAGCAATTCCCGCAGCATGAAATGCAAAGCGCCAACCGAAATCCTGCGCATCTGCGACGTATCCGCCGAATCCTCCAGCCATCATGCCAACATAAATCGCCGTCTGGTGAAAGCCGATTGCGCGCGAACGTGTTCGCTGCGAGTGATAGTCAGTGATCAATGCAAGCGCGGCGGGAATATAAAACGCCTCACTCACCCCCATCAGAGTGCGCGTCCACAGAAGTTCTTCATACGTCGTCACATTGCCTGTCAACCATGTCACGACTGACCATGCAAAAAGACTGCACACGATTGTCGTTCGTCTTCCAAATCGGTCAGCGATGAATCCGCCGAGTGGGCTCAAGAACGCATAGACCCATTTGAATTGACCGAGCATCAATCCCCAGTTCGCATCGGTTGCGACATCAGCAATATCCTTCATCACCGAAAACTTCATCGACGCCAACATCTGTCGATCTAAATAATTCAACAGCGCCACAGGCCACAAGAGCGCAACAATCATCCATGCGATGCGCATCCAGTTGCGGTCGTATGGTGTGGCAAGGATTGGAGTCACAATCACGCTGTCAAGAATAGAGAAAAGAACCGCCCGCAATTTTGTCTCAGGCGAAATCTCTCTACTACAGTAATGCCAATGATCAACCACTCATTTTTATCCTTATTCTTCGCCACTTCATCTCTGATCGTGCTGTGTCAGGTTGATCTGGACAATGTCGCGTACGCGCAAAGTTCAGTCGCTCCTCCACAAGTTCTGCATATCTATTGGCTTGCCGGCCAATCAAATATGGAAGGACACGGTGTTGTCGATCTCGATGGGGCAGATGGATACAACGGCGGTCGTGGAAATCTTGCAAAGTTTGTCGATGATCCAGCGAATCAAAAGCTCTGGGGCGATCTTCGGGTAGCAGATGGATCTTGGGCGAAGCGTGATGATGTTTTCGTTTCATATCTCACCGAGAACAAAAATCAGAAAGCGGGAGCGCTCTCCGTTGGCTATTCGTGTTATGACGATGCACATCACTTTGGACCAGAACTTGGAATAGGCCGCGCACTTGGAAACCACTTCGACTCACCTGTTCTGCTCATCAAGACTGCATGGGGCGGAAAAAGTCTTATGAAAGATTTTCGTTCGCCAAGTTCTGGTGGAGTGACTGGTCCTTTTTATAACCAGATGATCAGCGAGTTCCGCGCCGCACTCGCTTCGATTCCAACTGCATTTCCACAACTTGCAAAGTGCACGCCGCAAGTTGATGGCTTCATTTGGTTTCAGGGATGGAACGACGGTTGCGACAGCGCAGCTGCAGCAGAGTATGAAGCGAATCTCGTGCATCTCATCGCTGATGTGCGCAAAGAACTGGGCGATCCAACGCTTCCTTTCATCGTTGGCGAAACTGGCAATATGGACAGCACCGATGGAAAGATTCTCCGAAATGCTCAGCGCAAAGCCTGCGAAAGCAAAGATGTGATCGGTGCGCGTTTCGTGCCGACGGCACAGTTCTTGCGCAAAGCTGAAGATTCTCCCAACAAAACACACAGTCATCATTGGTTTGGAAATGGCGAGAGTTACCTTTTGATCGGTGATGCACTCGGTCGTGCAACTATCGAAATGGTTTCAACGCGCAGCAAGAGCAATCCCGAATCATCTCGCACAATCATCGACTTCAAAGGGCTCGATGTTGCAAAGCAGTGGATGACTGTCAACGATGGAGTGATGGGGGGCAAGTCCAAAGGTGGGCCATCGTTTGTCGATGGAAAACTTGTCTTTGCAGGTTCAACCAATACTGATGGTGGCGGGTTCTCATCGATTCGTGGTGATTCGAAGCAGTGGGGTATCGACGGATTCTCTGGTTTCGTCATGCGTGTTCGCGGTGATGGCCGAACGTATCAACTCGACACTCGAATCCAAACTCCGAATAGTCGCCGAGACATTTCATACCGCGCGGATTTCAAAACCGTTGCAAACGAATGGGCCGAAGTGAAGGTTCCATTTTCAGCATTCAAACCATCGTGGCGAGGGACTGATCTTGAAGGGCGCGTCCCAACTTTCGATCCTGCAAAACTCTCGTCGATGGGAATTATGATCTACGACGGAAAAGACGGACCCTTTCGCCTCGAAGTCGAAACGATCGGGGTGTATCGAGATTCAATCCAAAGATGATTTCAAACGCATGGCGTGCAAATAAAATCGCGAGCGCCAGTCAATTCAGGCAAGGTCACCAACTGCTCAACAGGATGCTCCGGTCGAGTCCTTCTGTCACGACATTGCTGTCGACCCAAGTTTCTTTGCAGCGATTTATGAGACGTGTTTGGCGTGCTTGCCGCCCAACTTCTTTTTCTCGACTTCTTCCAAATACCGTTTGGTTGCAGCCGGAAGAACATTCCACATTTTTATGGCGAACACCAATCCAAGAACCGTGAACGGCAGCAGGAACATTGGCCAATAGGACCAACTTTCCGTGGCGAGAAAACCGATCACAAATGATTGGATCGCGCTGCCTGCATACGCAAACGAATCTGCAATTCCCGTCGCAGTCGCCGCAGCTTTTCTGCCGCCAAAGTCCGCTGTCGCTGTGCCCGACATGATGGAATGCACGCCAATCACCGCCATCATGATCGTGACAGCAGAAATACCCATAACAAGCATTCGGTATTCCAAGAAGAATCTCAAGAGAGAACTATCTTCTGGTGTTGCGACTGCATTCATTGGTTGAACCGTCAGGCACACAATCATCAATGCGGTGGAGATCAACATGATGACTTGCATAAAGCCAGCGCTTGGTGCACGGCGTGAATTGAAAAACTTGTCGCTCATAAAACCTGCTGCAAATCCACCGGCAATGCCAGTAATGCAACCCCAGAATCCCCAGTTGGTAGTGATCTGCGTCACACCAAGCCCAGTTTCCTTGGCAAAGGTTTGATACCACTGCATAATGCCGTTGCGCAAAATGCCAGAGGTGAACTCGATCACACCAATGATCAAGATGATCTTGTTGGTGAAGATCTTGCGCATCAATTCCCAATAGCCATATTTTTTCACATGCGCATCATCATGTGACGCATCATGCGTTTGAAAATCACTGAAGCCAGCTTCATCGGGCGTGTCTTTGAGAAGGATGACATCGATCAAAGCCCACACAATCATGATCATTGATGGGATGAGGAAGATCAACCAGAACGCTGGAATCGTTCGGCCATCAAGTGCAAACATGTAATTCAGTATTTCGCGCACTGCAGAGGGAGTACTTGGTTGAGCAATTTTCACCGCATCAGCAATTGCGCCGCCCCAATCAAATGCAAAGTAAACCCCGAGCGAAATCAGCGTTCCAAAGATTGCTCCAAATGTTCCGCGCTCCCGAACATGAAACCAAAACGATTTTACTTTGATCGTGGAAACAGCGCCGAAACTTTGGAAGAACATGTTCAATCCATAGAGCACGGAGAACGCCACCACCAGATTGACTTTGAGCGCGCCGTTGAGAAAGAGATACAGCACGCCCGCCATCGCGGCGTTCATAATGCTCGAACCAATGGCACCCACAAGAATTCCGCGCTTGCCTCCCACGCGATCCACGAGCGGACCAATAAAGAAAAGCGAAACGGCGTACACCGTGAAGCCCACACCGCCGATGATTCCAAAATCCTCCTTGGTCATCAGGTCGCCTAATGCGCCCTTTGCAACCACCAAGTTGTAGCGGCCCATATACAAAAACGCATATGTCATTCCAAGCGGAAACCAATTCACAAACCGACGCAGCATAAATTTCCGCGTGTGATGCAGTGGATTGGTCAAAAAATACAGAACAATGATGTACGTCAAGGCCAAGCTGACAAGAAAGAGTTGCATAGGGTCCTTTGTTCTGGATTAAATCAGGACAAATTGATTCTTGATTTCGGGCAATTGTGATTGTTGGATCAAATGAATTTTTGCAGCAGCAGAATATGGGGAGCGTATCCAATGCATTCCCAGGGGGATGCGTGGTCAGATTACTGATTTGCCACCTCTCGCAATTTGGAACTCTACCCCTTGCGCCTTGGGGCGTTGTGCGAGAGTTTGCGCAACCCCATCGGATGCGGCATCCATAGGCAGATTGAACCTCCCCAGAATTCCTGATCATTCACAATCGTCGAGTTTGATCTCGCATGAAGAAGCGAGTCGCTGGGAATCATTCTTCATTACTCCGCGTTCATTCACACCATTCATAGTTGGGTTGCAAGTGCCCGTCGTGCAACTGGCGGCCTGACTATGCCAACATGCCAGCGATCCAGTCGCATGACTTGGCAAACTTGAAGCCCCGCACCAAATACCAGGAATCAAATTCTCAAATCGCGCGTGATTTTTGAATGGCTGGTTCACTTTCACCATGCGAAATTAAAGACTTGTGCGCATACAATGGTCCTCGCATTGTCACCTCGATCCGCATCTAGACTTGATTGACTATGAAGCGCAAGCCGATCATCGTTCTGTCGATTGTGACTGCGCTGATTCTTTCGGTTCCACTTATAGCGATGCAGTTCTCGAAGGAAGTGAACTGGAGCGTGATGGACTTCGTGGTTGCCGCCATATTGATCATGGGTAGTGGCCTCGCAATTGACTTCACTGCGAGAAGGTCTCGCAACATCACGTTCAAACTCGGCGTTGTTGGAGCCGTCGGTACGTGCCTTTTTCTGACATGGATAAATCTTGCAGTCGGCATCATCGGCAATGAAGACAACCCTGCAAATCTGATGTATTCGACGGTGATTCTAATCTGCATTGTTGGAGTCATCGGGTCTGGATTTCAGCCACGCGGGATGTCCTACGCGCTCTTCGCAACTGCGATCGCTCAATTCTTAGTTCCCGTGATCGCAGTCTTGATCTGGCACCCGCCGCTTGACGACGGTCTTATCAAGACATTCGTTTTGAACACAAACATTGCTGTGCTCTTTGTTGGCTCAGGGATTTTATTTCGTCGAGCAAGCGTTACTTCGCCTGATGATTCCACGATTCCGTGCACACCGAAATGAGCAAGTACTCCATTGCGCACGACTCGCATCACGTCTCAAACCCGACAATCCAGAGCACCAAACAAAGCGTCGCAACTCACTCTCTCACGATGTTGCGGAGTTCCAGAGTGGCCGACTGATATCAGACGACTTACCCATCCATATTTTTCAGTATGTTGACCTCGATTTCTCTGTTGAGCATCCGCATCGCTGGCGTCAACGACATCGGCGAGCCACGTCAATCTTGGGACTGGGATGAACCTGTGGATTCGTCGTGAAGTGACCCAAAATATCGAACAACGCTCTCTACGCAAATGCAGAAAAGCCCTTAAATTGAAAAATTTTTGTCTGCAAAATTTGACGAACTGTTTGTTGGGGTTACATTTATGCCAAACATAGGTCCAAAACCCGTGTTTCGTTCTACCCCCATCATTAGACACATTCACAGCACTCCTTCTAGCCGAAAGTTTTTTCTACATGATCCGCTCACTACTTACCGTTGCATCTGCAGTTTTAGTTGTTGGAACCCTTACAACTTCTGCAGATGCAGTGACTGTGTATCTTCGCACTAGCGTCACTGCTTCTGGCTCCACTGAGTTATATAGCTACCCGTCGCTCCCTGATCTGGCCGCCAACACAAACGCACAGCTATTGGGGGAAACCACCACACTTAAGCCTACAGACGGTTTCTGGACTGACGGTCTCCACGTCTACAAGACCACCAAGACCGCGGACATAAATTACAACAATGCTTTTGTCAGATACGCAAACACATTTGATCTTGCTACGAACACCAACGGAACAGTCCTCCCATTTAATGGTCGGGGTATGTATCACAATGAGGAAGTTGTCGCTAGGACTGGAGATGGCGGTAACGGGACCCCTTGGTTTTTCCGAACCAATGGTGGAGATGGCGGTGTAGGTGATGGTCTTCAAGATGGACTGACCGCATCGAATTCCTTTTCAGATTTGTTGAATAACGTCTTCTTCTATCAGAGTGGTTTCACTGGCGGCACGCAGAACGCCGGGAACAAGTATTGGGGTGGTGGCGGAATCGACAATTCCCCCAGGTGCTACAGTACCGTGGTCGTCAAAGGTGTAGTGACGGCATTCAGGGTTTACCTTATTGGTAACGATATGTTCAACAACAACCCAAGTGAAGTCATAACTAGCACTGCTGGTTATGGCGTTGATGATCACTTCATTATGATCGATTCGTCATTGGTTGGGGCTCCACCGCCACCTGCAACGTGTCCTGGTGACATCGACGGGGACGGAGTGGTCGCTGGTGCCGACTTGGCTGCACTTCTATCCAATTGGGGCGTCTGTCCGCAACCTTAAACTGGTGGGATTCACAATTTTGAATTCACAAGTTCGAATTCACAAGTTCGAATTCATTTTGCGCGCGCAGAAAGTCCATCGGACTCCTGCGCGCTTTTTCATTTCGGCGCAATTTATAAAGTCGAATGTGCATTTTCTCAATTATTTAAAAATTGTTGGCTCCAAAATTTGACTAGGATGTTTTTGGCATTAGTTTAAGAGTGGAGAATCAGGAAGAAGGGGCGTGTTTCATTTTCTTACGCGTCATTCCACGCCTTCACAGGCCTCCTTCCACGAAAGGTTTTTCCAAATGATTCGTTCCTTACTCTCCGTTACCTTTTCAGCGTTAGTTGTTGCTGCTTTTTCAACTTCTGCGGATGCTGCGCAGGTCTGGGTTCGTTCTACAAACCTTGGTGGCGGTTTCACCGAGTCGTTTACCTACGGTTCGCTTACCCAAATGGCCTCCAACACGGGCGGTCAAAGCTTGGGTGTAACAAACACAATTAATTATCAGGATGGAATTTGGACTGACGGTAACCACGTCTATAAAACCACGCGTACCGATCTCAGCGCGAACTACAACAACGCCTTAATCAAGTACACAAGTCTTTATAACTTGGCCGCGAACATTGGTGGCGAAACGCTCCTTTTCAATGGTCGGGGTATGTACTTCAATGAGGATGTCGTAGCCAGGACCGGAGATGGCGGCGGTGGGACCAATTGGTTCTTCCGAAGCAATGGTGGAGATGGGTTCGAAAACGCGGGCAACCAAGATGGTTTCGCCGCGAATGACGGCTTTACCAATATGCTGAATAACAGCCCCTTTTTTACTAGTGGTTTCGCTGGCGGCCTTCAGAACGGCGCGAACAAGTACTGGGGTAATGCTGGAATCGATAACAGCGCAGTGTGTTACAACTCAGTAGTCGTGAATGGTGTAGTAACAGCATTCCGAACCTACGCGAGAGGTAACGATATGTTTAACAACGATCCCAGTTTAACTCTCTCGAGCTTTGCTTACTCGGACTCGGACCGCTTCATGACGATTGATTCGTCAATGATCCCAGCTCCTGGCGCCATCGCACTACTCGCCATCGCTGGCGTGGGTGTCAAGCGCCGTCGTCGCGCCTGATCGCCACTCGCGCAAGCGATTGGATTCACTCAAGTTTTTATAAACGCCCCGGCCTTGCGCTGGGGCGTTTTCAATTGAGTATCGAGACATTTGCACTTGGTTACTGCGCAGTTAGACTAAATGTGGAACCACCACTTCACAGTGAACTTGTCGGCCGTCTGTCCGCGACATTTGAAATGCGAGTTCCCTGAATTGATTTTCCCGATGTCACTCGCATGGGCTCTTGCCATCCTCCTCGCTACTGCATCCTCTGCGTCGCCTGAACACGACGGCGCCGATTGGATGGCGGCGATCCCTAACAGTTGGAGGCTCGGATCATTTTCGATTCCTGGTACTCACGACACTTGCGCACTGCACGAGACAGTACCGAACACAGCGCGTTGCCAATCGATGACTCTCGCCGAGCAACTCAACGCTGGCTTGCGTTACCTCGATATCCGATGCAGACATATGAAGGATCGATTCGTGATTTATCATGGAATCGAGTACCAGCACTTTTCCTTTGAGCAGGTGCTCCAGACGGTGAATTCTTTTCTTGATGCTCATCCCTCAGAGACAATTATTTTGTCGGTGAACGAGGAGCATAAACCCAGCAAAGTAACGCGCAATTTTTGGGAGACTTTCGAGTGGTACTACGCTCAAAATCCCGCGCGTTGGCATGTAGGAGAAGTACTGCCGGAGCTCGGTTCTGTGCGTGGAAAAATTGTCCTGCTCAGGCGGTTCAACACTGCAGGCAGTATTCGTGGGCTTGATGCCGCTACGAACTGGTCGAACAACCATCCTGGCATTTTGCGCGTCGGCACGCAGTTCAGTATTCAGGACTGGTATTTTTTGCCTGACCTCGAGCCCGTCTCGGTCAACGCGAAGTGGGCGCTTGCGAAAGATCTTTTTACAGAAGCGACCAGCGAAGCCGCACAGCCTCCACGGATGAGTGTGAATCACATGAGCGGTTTTCGCATGATGTTCGGTTCTATCCCCACGGGCTTGACTCAGCTTGCGGATGATTTGCGGGACAGACTGAGACTCCAGTTCCTCGCGGAGCCACATTGCCACGGCGGTACGGTGCTCCTTGACTTTGCGACTCCAGAAGTTGTGCAACTCATTTATCGTTCGAGTATTCCCAGATCGGGCGACAGCGATGTTGATGGTGTGCCCGATGCGCAAGAAGTATCTGCGGGCACTGATCCATTTACTCGCGATAGTGATCGCGACGGTACGACCAATAGCGATGAGGCCGCGGCAGGCACCAATCCGCTCGATCCATTGTCGAATCCCGCACCGTGGATCGAAGAGAACGCCTTTGGCGCAATCATCGCCTGGAACGCGCAACAGCAGCAGACATATTGTGTGGAGGTCTGTGGGATCGATCCGGTCACGCGCGCTTTCATCGATTGGCATTCTGTTACTGCGGAAACTTCGTGCGGGATCGCTTCAGTCTTTGCGCCTCTAGGCAGCGACGGCACACCGCTGCCTCCACATCTGCGGCGTTGGCGGATTGTGGCGGAGTAGTAGGGGCGTCTGATTTACGGACTCTTCACGCCGCTGATAGACACATTGTGTAGAAAGTTTCATTAATTATTTCGCATCGTGGCATTTACGAGTTATTATTTGCTTATGCAGGGCTTTAGAAACTTTTTGTTGTGCGCTGTCCTGCCTCTTTGCATCAACTCAGTTGGTGCTGCTCAGGGAACTGGCCCGTGTACCTCCGACATCGTGGAGAACTTTGGCACAACGGCTACTGGCACTTTCTTTAGTCAGGCACAGCCCGTCACGATCAACGCGGTCACTCGGCTTCGAGCAGTTCGCGATACTTTTCCCAACACTTGGGGTACGTGGCGATCTGCGCCGATAGCGGGCACCGTGAAAGAGTTCACCGCGAGCTTTCGATTCAGCATTAAAAACGGCAATGGCACTGCGGGAGACGGATTCTCTTTTCTTTGGGGTGACCTTTCAAATTCCACAGGAACCCGCATGTCGGGGGGCGAGGGGGGAATTCAAGCTTTCAATCAAGACGCAGCTGGGCTCAGTGTCGGCTTCGTCACATACCCCGGAGCAAGCGCAAACGGCATCAACGGGAAGTGGGGCGGAACCCAGTTCGTGTTCAAGCCTCTGTCCTTCGCGCAGGTGGCTTGGACGACCACCGCATCGGCTGTCGACCGAACCAAAATGGCTGTTGCTACGGTGCATTGGTCCCGCACCACTGGCACGCGAGTCACAATCACCTTTCCAGGATCTACTTCAGCGTCCACCATATTCATCGATCAGGGCGCACAACAGTTGGCGAATATCGATCCAACTGGATGGTCGTTCGGAATCGCCGCACGCAACGGTTCGATTGACCACGACCTCTACATCGCAGAATTGCAGATCAACGCCATCGTAGATTGCCCGCCTCCAAGTCCGGCTGACATCAACGGCGATTGCGTCATCGACGGTAACGATCTCTCGAGTTTGCTTTCGGCTTGGGGGCCGTGCACGGCTTCGCCTTGCACTGGCGACATAAATAACAATGGTGCTGTGGAAGGAAGCGACCTTACGATGATGATCAGTGCTTGGGGTAATGTTGGTTGCGTTCCGCCAGTCGCCTCAGATCGACATCGAATGCGCCCCAAGGGGACCACCACTTCTCAGCAGGGGTTCTGGGAATACTTACCTGCTGGCTATGCCACTCGCAATGACTGGCCGCTATTGGTCTGCCTGCACGGCATCGGAGAGAATGGCAATGGATCGTCCGCCGAACTTCCA
>Ga0209443_1001619_pt1 | contig 13943 bp, 10 predicted proteins | sample LauGreBMM110DCMD_2_FD_187571 | JGI IMG/M metagenome (GOLD analysis project Ga0209443, IMG submission 187571) | Freshwater lake microbial communities from Lake Michigan, USA - Su13.BD.MM110.DCMD (SPAdes) (version 2) | ecosystem: Environmental > Aquatic > Freshwater > Lake | place: Lake Michigan... | reverse complement strand
TACATCTTTTCCTTTATTAACCATGTCTTCCAACAAATCTCTATCTACTACTAGGTAATTTTGTCCGTTCAATTCATATTCTTGTCCTACTTTCGCACCCCTTAGGGCTTTTACAGTAACTCCGTTCTCGTCTAAGTATATCATAAGATTATTTATATTTAATATCAGTAATAGTTACGTCTTTTATATCAACTTTATTTACTATACCAATACAATATTATTATTATTTCGACTAAATTTTATATTTCCAATTGAATAAGTATTATAAGAAAATCTTATTGTCAACTCCTTTAATTTGAACATTATTAATAGTTAACTCTTTTAAATTATTTAAACCTTTTAATTGATTGATATCCAAAATTTGTCCATTTATATTACATTCAACATAATTACTTAAACTTAAAGTTTCTATTAAAGTGCAGTTTCTAAGTAATTTAAAATCAAATTTTCTATCAATACTTATTTTTTTTAATTTTACACAACATAATAAGGCTTCTAGATTTAGCTCGCTACTAATTCCTTGAATTATTAATTCTTCTAATTCTGCGAAATTTTTTATGACATCTAAATTTTTTATAATTAACTTACTATCATAAGATTGATCTAGATTTAAATGTAATTTCTTAATTCTATTACATTTTTTTAAAAAATCAATATTCTTAAATCCCTGACGATAATTATTAAGATTAAAATGAAGTTCCTCAAGATTTTCGAGATATTCAAAACTTTCAATAAACTCAATAGGATAATAACCAAATCTAATTTTTAGAGATTTTAGATGAATAAAATTCTTAAACCATTTCAAACTACCACTAATATCTGAAATTTCTAATTGTATTATGTTATTATTAATAAACCAATTATCTCTATTGATATTTTTAGATACTCCCTCATTCATCTCTCTAAATATACCAAGATCTACTTTTAAAGATGATATAGCTGAAAACTTATCAATTGGAAGAAATCTAGTGGGTAAATCATAATTATTAAAAAACACTTTCAAATCTAATGATGATATGTTTTTTGGAACTAGTGATATATCAATGTTAGCCTTCTCAGGCGCGTGTGCCATGATACAAAACACTGCATAGTTCAAAAAAGGTTGAGCAGGACCGGTCCCAGTAAAGAAATCGTTTGTTTTTAATTTATATTTTTTTTCCCATCCTCTTTGAATTAACCCAATTTTACAACCATAAAGAAGTGTTTCAAAAAACTTAACATTATTTATTGATACAAGCTTTTCAATTCCCAAATCTATTTTATCAAAGTCTCTAATAATTAATAATTTTTTTATTTCAGAAAGCGCTTTTTTTTCTTCAGAGTTTAATTCTGGAAGAGTTACAACATTCAGAGAATCATTAAAATGTGTTGCATTACTTACATAATCGATATCTTGTTCTTTTATAACTTGATTATTTTCATTAATTGAATCTGGTTTATTTATTATAATACTAGATTCTGTCATCAAACTTCCATTATTTGTTCCAATAAAATTAAAATTACCGAAAGAAATTTTATTTAAATTAAATAAACCTTTTAATCCTTGAATATCAGAAATTCTACCATAAATATCAATAGGATTGAAACCATGTAGTTCTAATGTTTCTAGTGAATCACAATTTTTAAGTAACATGTAATCTAAATCAATTTTATACTTTGAACTAAGGTACATTTTTTTTAATTTTTTACATGACAGTAAAACTTCAAAATCAAGTTCACTACTAATTCCATTTATATTTAATTCTTCTAATTCACTGAAATATTTTATGACATCAATATTTTCTATACTGTAACTATTATCATTGTTTAAATAAAACTTTTTAATTTTTTTAGAGTTTTTTAAAAAATCAATATTCTTATATACTTGTTCGTATTTATTAATATTTTCTATATATAATTCTTTAATGTTTTCTAAATATTCAAAACTTTCAACATCCTCAATAGGATAATACCCAAATTTAATTTTTAAAGATTTTAGATGACTAAAATTCTTAAACCATTTCAAACTTCCACTCGTGTTTAAAAGTTCTAAATCGGTTATTTTATTATTTGCAAACCAATTATCTCTATTGAGTTTTTTATCTACTACATTATAACCTACTTTAAAAATATTAAGATCGATTCTTAATTTTGATAGTGAAGAAAACTTATCCAATGGAAGAAATTTATTGGGTAAATCATTTTCAGAAAAAAATACGTTTAAATTTATTGATGCCATATTTTTTCTATCAATAGATTTATCCATTTCGGCTTCCTCAGGTGCATTTGCAATGATACAAAACAACGCATAGTTCAAATAAGATTGAGCAGGACCGGTCCCAGTAAAAAAATCATTTGTTTTTAATTTATAACTTTTTTCCCATCCTCCTTGAGTTAACTCTATTTTACAACCATGAAGAAGTGTTTCAAATAATTTTAAATTATTTAAAGAAATTAGTAGTTCTAATCCAAAATCAATTTTGTCAAAGTTTCTTTCGACTAAAAATTTTTTAATTTTTAAAATTGAATTTTTCTCTTCGGAACTTAAATCAATTCCAGTGTCATTCTTTTTTTTTGGTTCTTTTATTTTTTTAGGAAATGGATTGAAATCTTCATTAAAGGAATGTGCATTTTTAAATATTACAGAGGTTTCGGTTACATTTTTAATATTCCAACTTGAAATATTGCAATTAAAAGCTTTTGCATTATTAAACATTCCAGACATGTTTTTTGCATTACTTACATTCCATGAACTAATATCATTATTAAAAATCTCTGCTCCCTTAAAGGTTTCTTCAAACCATTTTACATTGCTTACATTCCATTTTCCAATATCTTGATTAAATGAGATTGCTTCTTTAAACATTCTAGTCATTGAATTGACATTACTAACATCCCAATCGTTAATATTTTGATTAAAAGATTTAGCTCCCATGAATATTTCATTCATATATATAGCCTTACTTGTATTCCATTTATTAATTTTCCCATTAAAAGAGATTGCACCTTTAAAGACTCTATTCAAATCACGAACATTGCTTACATTCCAATTATTAAGATCTTGATTAAATGATGTAGCACCTTGAAACATTCCTAAAATTGCTCTTATTTTTGATAATTTCCAATTACCAATATTTTGATTAAATGATGTTGCATCTCTAAACATTCCAACAAATTCAACAACATTTTCAACATTCCATTTGCTAATATCTATATTAAATGAACTTGCGCTATCAAACATTCTTGACATTTTTTCAACCTTGCTTACATCCCATTTACTGATATCTTGGTTGAAAGATGTTGCTCCCCAAAACATTTCTCCCATGTTTTTTACATTACTAACATCCCATGAACTAATATCCTGATTAAATTTATCTTCATCTGTGAATTGAGAAAATAAACTTGTTATATTAGTTGTTACAACTAAAGATAAATCCATGTTGGAGCGTTGTAAATTGTATAGTAAATCTCTATCAACTACAGTATAAAATTTACCGTTTAGTTCGTATTTATTTCCAACTACAGCACCCTTTTTAGCTTTTACTGTAACTCCGTTCTCGTCTAAGTATATCATAAGATTTTAGTTTACTTCTATAAATTAAATTATTTAATTTTAACAATTCTTCCAAATTTCAGGTGGTCACCGACTATGCCATCAGGTGTAATTATCCAAAAAACTTTACAATTCGGTTTTACTGTAGGTTCTGGTGCATAACCATCAGTGAGATAAATGCATCCATCATATTTTTTAAATCTCTCTTTATTAATATATTCAAATACTGGGTCAAATGAAGTACCGCCTCCACCTTGAATATACTTTGGTATTTTTCCATTATAATTGTAACACCTTTGGACCGCAGCATCGCACTCTATAATTTCAATTTCAGCACCATTATTCCACATTGAATGGATTTCACTAAAGAATAAATCAAAATCATTCGTTTCAATGGATCCAGAGGTGTCAATTGCAACTGCTAATTTTTGATATCTTCTTATTTTAGTCCCAGGTCTGGTACCATATCTTTTACTTATTTTTTTTATAGTATAATTAACCTTCGTTTTTCTGCTACTTGATGAAAATATTTTTAATGCTCTTTTCCAGTTTATTTTAGGATTTCTTTTATCAATTATAACATTAATTAATGTTTGAAGCTCAAGCGGTATATTTCCATAGTCTTTAATTGAAGTTCTGTCTTTTGCTTGAATTATCAATCTGTCAAGATCGGTTTCAGCAGAAATGACGTTATTTGTTGAATCGCAAATTCCCCACATTGAATGATTACTATGTGATTCTGAAGTTAATATTCTTTCTAATGAAGAAGCACTTAAAGGTGAAGAGAGGGATGAATAATCAGTATCGACAGATGAATTATTTTTGTTTTTTTTAAATTTTTCAATTTCTGTTTTTAAATCAGTAATTTTTTTATAATACCATTCGACAGATTCATCTTTAACTAAATTTAAATCTGGAAATGAGGATAAAGTAACTGCTGATTTAGGTAAATCCCAATTCCCAATATATTGATTTACAACTATATCTGCAGCTATATTAAATACTTTAAGATTATATTGTTTTAAATCCATTCTAAAAAGATGCTTAAACAATAAATGCAATGTTTCATGCTTAATAACAGCAACTCGTGATGAGAAGGTAGTAAGTTCTTTTAAAAAAAATTGTTCATTAATGAATAAGTTCGCTTTGCCATCCTTTATGCCAACTGCAGCAGTTGAAATTTCATTAGTATAATTTCTAACTATTCCACTAAGCAAATGAGCATAAAAAGGCTCTTTCAACAATAGTTGAATTATACATCTAGAAATTTCATCATTTATATTTTTAACTGCCAAAACAATTTATTTAATTACATTGAATTTATTAAAAATTGAGCCAATGTTTTATCTCTCAACATTGATTTAATTTCATCTGAAGCATTTTTAGATAGGTCCATATATAAACTCATTAAGAGGTCGTTTGGAATTTCTTCAATTAATAAAAACGAAACTAAATTTTTACCATGTTTATTGTTAGTAATATAGCTAGTAGACAATAAGTGCAGATACAGTCTTGTGCATATAGTTGATAATCTGTCTAATCGCTTGCCTCCATTTTCATCTTTAGAAAGTTCTACAATTTTCTTTTTAATTCCATTAAAATCCGTTGCGTCTAAAATATCTGAAGGGTCAATTAAAGTACTTAAATCATCATTAATAAAACTTATAAATGAATTCGCGGTAATTTCATCAAGAGAACTCAGCGCTAGTGAATATACTAATTCTAAATTTTGTTTAAGGTCATTAATATTTCTAATTAAATTAAAGAATTGAGTAATACTTCTAGGGGTTGTTCTACTTGAGTTTATCAATTCAGGATAGGTTAAAACAAAAGAGATTCCTCTAGGATCAATTCCAGCTGAAATTGCCCATTCAGCCCATACTTTTGCATCAAATTTCATTGTTGTATGAATCATCCTGGTAAGCATAGCTTCATCCATAGGAGTTACCGAATAATCACCACCTTCCGGATTTGCAGTTACCACAATTTGCCATTTTGGAGGTAATTTCCATGACGCTAGTTCATAGTTCTGAAGTAATTGCATACAACCTCTTAAAATTCTATCGTCAGCTCTATTCATGTCGTCAATTAGAAGAATACCTGGACCTTCTTCTGTTGGAACCCAATCAGGTGCGCTGTATATGGTTTGTTTGCTTCCATCATTATTTTCAGAAATATAAGGCATCCCATGTAAGTCTCCCATTTCTTCAAATTGAGCAGGTGCAATATATCTAAATTTCCAATTTCTATTATTGGCATAATTTTTAACCATATCAGTTTTTCCAAGTCCATGGGTACCCCAAATACATACTGGGGTTGGTTTTTGTCCAAAATTTGAAATATTCATATTAATATCAAGAATGTGAGTAAGTAGATTATAAATCTCTTTACTATTCCCTTTTGGACCATATTCTAGTAGTGTATCAACCATATTTATTAATTTTTATTAAATCCTATTTTCTTCAACCAATTTAGATACAAATTCCATTGCGAATCTATCCATTGTGAAGTTAATTATTTTGTCCATCTAAATTTCAAGATTTTTACAATTTTCAATATTCAAATTTATTTGTTTATTAAAATTCTTTAATACATCTAGATTATTGAGGTTATTGCAAGAATAAAGACTTAACTTCTTTAAATTTTTACATTTAGACAAAAAATCTAAATTCTTTAATTCGGTGTAATTAGTAATTGTTATTTCTTCAAGATTTTCAAAATCAAGTTGTGGTATATTATCTGTTGAGTATTTTCCGCAATCTTCTGAATAAAATCCCCAACTACCATCAGGCATTTGAGCATTAATGAACTCCGGAAATGCAACTATCAAACTAAGAGATTTTATATTTGCTCTAATAATACTTTTGTGAATATTTATTTTCTCAGGTGCATAATTAATTAATAAAAGCAGCGCGTAATCTAAGTAAGGCTTAGCTGGCTTTGTACCTGAAAATAATTTTGAAGTACTAAAATATCCATCTTCCTCTATTTTATTGCCATGTAAAAAAAACTCGTATAATACAGGATTATTTAAAGATCTTAATAGTTCAATTCCTGTATTAATCTGATTATAGTCCCTACTAATAAATAATTTTTGTATTTTATTAATTATTTTTTTTTCTTCAGGATCGAGTGAGACTAACTCATACTTTTTTTGAAGGTTTTTGATATCATAAATCTTTTGATACGATTTAGCACCCGTAAACATTATTTTCATGTTTAATGATTTATTTAGTTTCCAACTACTTAAATCTTGACAAAAGGATTCAGCATCTCTAAACATTGCTCCCATATATAAAACACTTCTTACATTCCATATACCTATATCTTGATTAAATGATATTGCATTTTTAAACATACCTACCATATTAGTCACATTACTCACATTCCAAGTACTGATATCTTGATTAAATGATATTGCATTCCAAAACATAGCCGACATCTTAGTCACATTACTCACATTCCATTTGTCAAGTTTCTGATTAAATGAAGTTGCGTCTTCAAAAATAGATTCAAAATTTTTTATTTTTCTAATATCCCAATCATTAATATCTATATTAAAGGAAGTTGCGCCTTTAAAAATCTTAGACATAGTTGTTACTTTACTAACATTCCACTTTCCAATATCCTGATTGAATGATTTGGCCTCTTGAAACATACTTGCTAAACTTTTAACTTTTTCTGTATTCCAACCCCCTATATCCTGATTAAATGCATGTGCATTTTGAAACATACTACTCATAGTAGTCACTTTGCCCACATTCCAAGAACCAATAGGTTGGTTAAAGGAGGTTGCACCAACAAACATCTGTTGCATAGAGGTAACATTACTTATATTCCAAAAACCAATAGGCTGGTTAAAGGAGGTAGCATACTCAAACATACTTCGCATATTAGTCACATTACTTACATTCCAAGAACCAATAGGTTGGTCAAAGGCGTTTGCACTATGAAAAATTTCATGCATATCAGTTACATTACTTACATTCCAAGAACCAATAGGTTGATTAAATGATCTTGCACGATAAAACATATAACTCAAATCAGTTACACTACTCACATTCCAAGACCCAATAGGTTGGTTAAACGAGGTAGCACCAGAAAACATTCCTCGCATACCATTCACATTACTCACATTCCAAGATCCAATAGGTTGGTTATATGAGGACGCACCAGAAAACATATCACTCAAATCAGTAACACTATCCAAATTCCACGAACCAATAGGTTGGTTAAAGGAGGTAGCACCAGAAAACATACTTCGCATATTAGTCACATTAGCCAAATTCCACGAACCAATAGGTTGGTCAAAATCGGTTGCACCAACAAACATATTTTTCATATCAGTTACATTACTTACATTCCAAGAACCAATTGTTTGGTTAAAGGCTCTTGCACAATAAAACATATCACTCAAATCAGTTACACTATTCACATTCCAAAAACCAATAGGTTGGTTAAAAGAGGTAGCACCAGAAAACATACTTCGCATATTAGTCACATTACTTACATTCCAAGGGCTAATATCATCATTGAAGCTGTTTTTTTTTAAGAAAAGTTCACTCATGTCTGTAACCTCTAAAGTGTCCCAATTTGAAATATGTCCAAAGGATTTAATGCAGGCGATTTGATCTTCAAACCAAAGTGCAACAGCTTCTCTAATAGTTTTATTGTTTAATTTCATGATTTATAACTTTATTTAAATTCGTTTTATCCAATTTTCTTCAACCATTTTTCATAAAAAGGCCTGTCGTTATTTTCTCTCGTTTCATACCATTCAGAACACAACCAATATCTTTCACCTAAAATTTCGACAGGTTCTTTCCAATACCTTTCAATTTTTTCAGAATCAGTTCGTGAAACCTTTTTTAGAAGTGGATATTGAATATCAAAAGTTATTTTAGAATAAATAGCATTTTGAAGCTTTACCAGTTCATTATTATCAATTTTTAGTATTACTTTTCTAAAAGTAGATTGAACATATTTGCCTATTTTTAGTTTGATTGGTTTAATAGCTTCTTCATTTTTTATAGTATGTAATTGTTTAACTATCTTTAAATTTAAATTATCATTATTTTTTTTTCTTACTCTTCTATTTGATAAAAATGCATATGTCTTTTGAGGTATTTTAGTGTAACTATAAATACCTTTTATTTTATAGGAATTGGAATTAACTACATTATTAAATGTTGTAAAAAATTCTCTTTTTGAAAATGTGAAGGTTTCATTGGTTGAAGTAACATGAATTGAAAAATCATCCTCAAGATTAAGAGGTTCAATTAATGACTTACTAAAAGTCAACCTAGCATATTCAAAATAATTTACTTTATGTAATTCTTTATTAACAGAATTGTCATTATTTTGAATTACTGAAGTAGTTTCAAAATCTAAATAAGAATCAACTTTATCATATTTTAAATGACAAGGTTTACATAATATTTTAAAAACTTCTGAAATAGGTTGATGTTGATCAATAAATTTTTTTTCAAACTCTTTTAATGGTACCGAAAGTAAATTATCCTCTGTTTTAAAAAATTTTAAGATGTTTGAAATAATAATTTTTCTTTCTTTGCCACTAATATGAGCAGAATCTAATTGAACTTCTGAAATTCCACAATGTTCACATTTATTAATTTCTTTTTTATGTTTTCTTGTTAAAGATTGAACTAAATTTCTAGAATAACCTCCAAAGAAATTGTTGAAATCTTTCTCAGTACCTATAAAAAATGGATTTGACATTAGCTTATATTTTTATGATTAATTTTTCATTTGGTTTTTTATATTTCTATTTACTTGTTTTAACAAGTTTAAGTATGAACTTCTAACTTTCTCTATATTCTTAATCCCATCAACACTATATAGGTTTTCATAGGTATCATAATATCCGTCTATTTCTTCTAAATTAGTGCAATTCACTAATCCGTCAAGATTATTAAGTTTATCACATCCTTTTATTCTAATAATTTTTAACTTATTAAATTTTATTAATCCATCAAGATTAATTAAATTTTTGCAATTAGAAATATCTAAAATTGTTATTTTTGTATTATTAATTAGAAAATCAATATTATTTATTTTTTCAATCCTTTCTAAAGTCAAATTTGTTAGACTTTTAAAATTATTGATGACATTTAAATCATCAAGACTAGAACCAATTATTGCTATTTTTTTTAAATTAATACAATCCTTTAATCCATAGATATTAACTAAGTTATTACAACCATAGATATTTATATATGATAAATTAGTGCAATTTATCATTTTATCAATTTTAGTAAGATTGTTATTAAAGAATAATTCTAATTCTTCTAAATTTGAGCATGCATGAGGAATAGAAAATTCAATAAGATTATCACATCTAGTAATAATCAGTTTTGTTAGATTGGCACAATGGGTCAATCCATTAACATTAGAGAGGTTTTCACAAAAACTTAAATTTAAAGTTCTTAAATTTTTACATTTATCTAAATCTTCAAGATTTCTTAGGTTTTTAAATTCGTTTAGGTGTAACTCATTTAAATTATTGCAATATATAAGTCCGTCAATATTTGATAAATTGTTGCAATCCCAAAGAATTAATTTTTTAAGCTTTGGGAAGTTTTTTAATATTTCTAGGTTATTTAAATGATTATAACCAGATACTTCAAGTTCTTCTAAATTTGTATAGTTTACTATTCCACTTATGTCAGGATTGTTTTTTAAATTTCTTAAATTTAGTGATGTTAATTTAGGGAAATTGACTAAAAAATCTAAATCTGAAATACCAGCAATATATTTAAGATTTAATGAGGTTAATTGAGAGTAATTTAATAATAATTCAATTTTGTCAATATATTTTTCCTGTTTTTCAGGAATTTTTTTTATATTTTTTTTTAGAATACTTTTATGGAGCTTTGACTCTTCTGGAGCATGTGTAATTAATAAAATTAGCGCATAATCCAAATAAGGTTGAGCCGGATATGTTCCGGTGAAAAAAATATTTCTCACCAAATTTCCATTTCCATTAATTGTACAACCCTTTAATAGAAACTCAAATAAATCCGGCTGGTTAAGTGAACGAAGAAGCTCTATGCCTATATCAATTTGTCCATAGTCTCGTTGGCTTAAAAATTTCTTTATTTTACTTATTGCCTTTTTGTCCATAACTTCATTTCATTATTAATTATTTGCTATTGTCTCCAATAATTCGTTGGCCTCCTCATAGTCTGGGTCAAGTTTTATAGCAATTTTTAAATCTACAACAGCATTATCTATATTGTTAAGCTTAATATAAATTTTAGCTCTATTTGCATAATGCTCAGGAATTTGAGAACTATTAATATTGTCAAGTTGTATACATTTATCACTTGCCTCAATTGCTGATTTATAATCCCCTAAATAATAATACCCTAATGATAAGGTATCTAAGAAACTCGAGTCATTTGAAATTATTTCTAAGGCCAATTTTATTGAATTAATACCCTCCAAAAAGTCACCATTATCATAATTAATATATGCTTGATTATTTAAATAATCAGTCTTTGCGATGTTATAATAATACTCATCAAATTGATTATTTAAGGTATTAAATTCATCAAATAAACTTGATTTCCTTGAAATTATGTCAACTTGTATTAATCCTACAAGTGAAAAACGCCAACTAATTGAAAATTTATTCCCAACATAAAACAATTCATAACCATTTCTTATTTCTTGTCTAAAATTTGAAACACCTCCGTTTTGCATGATTATTGCCTTAATTAACGAGTCAGCATCTTTAGTAGTTTCAACATTTGCAAAAACAGATAAATAATCATCTGTATATAAAACATCAGATTTTAGATTCATACTGCCATTATCAAAATTAATAGGACTAGTACTTTGAAGCCACTCTATTACTATAGATTTATTGTCTTCTCTAGCTGTAATTTTTGGTTTTAAAAAATCAAATATTCCCATTTTTATGTTTTAAAGTATAATTAACAACTTGCTTAATTTACTTAAGACCCAAAAAATTCTTTATTTTATCTATAGGAGTTGGAAAGAAGGCTTTCCTTATATCTCTATGTAAATCAGGATAAAACATTGCCAAATTCATATTAATTACTTTTGTGTAATGAGGATGTGTCATCGTGAACAGTAAGTAAATTGACTTTTTTTCATTTAAGTCTTTTCCAGATAAAATCTTTTCTGTGATTGAATCTAAATTATCATCTTTTGTTGCTTGTACCATTTTTAATTATTTAAAGTTAGTTATATCATCAAATCTATATTCTAATTATATAAAAATTAGATTTTTGCAATTAATATTCAATAAATCCAATATAAAAATTTATAAAGTTAAAATGCTTTATAATTTGAATAAATATATTATCAAAACACTCTCGTATTCAGTTTGTAAATTTTAAAATTAATCAAAAATTTTAACATTTTATTATAATTTTAAATTATTTAGTAAACGTAAAATATCTTGATTTAACGTTTAATAAATATCATTTTTAATACGTTTGAATCATCACTACATAATTGGAAAATAGCTTTATTTTCTCTACTTGATTCAACTAATTGTTTTTTTCTATTAACATTTAGATAAATAATTTAATTTGTAGTATTAAAATCGATAATACTAAAATTTGGATTACCCACAAAGGCAATGTCATAATTTTTAAATGAAGGGATTTTTTTACAGGTTGTTTTTCCATTCTCAAAAATATATTGAGTGGTTGTACCTTCTTGTTTGTCGCTAGAAATAGCTATTTGTTTATTTGCATCAAGAATAAAAGGGTTGGCTATTTCATGAAATACCATAGCTTCTTTTGTTGTGATTTCATAACATTCACCTACGGACTTTCCGGATAAAAACTCTTTCAAAAACAAATCAATTCCATTATCATAATTATCTGCATAGTAACATGCAGCTCCAATGGTAAAAAATGGCTGTGCATAGTCAGTAACTCTTGTGGTCGCCTCCTCTATTCCAATATCTTTAGAATCAACTGCGGATGAACCTGCCCCTCCACATACAGATTTGAATAATACAATGGCATTTTTTTTGAGTTGAAGCTCTTTCAGAATTTGTTCGGTACTTATCATTTTATTCAAACATAATCCACCAGTATTCCCATTAACCCCCATCGTACTTCCATGTCCCGAATAAACGAAGAAACTAGCGGTTTTAGCTGCAGTTTTAATTGTCTCCCAATTGGTATTTCGATTATAAAATTTTGTTACTTTGATTCCTTGGTTTTCAAAAATTAAAGCTACTTGATTCATTTTTTTTATTGATAAACCGGTGCTTTCTTCTGTATTTCCAACTATAAGTATTGCTTCAAGTGGAGAATCCAAATCTACTTTAGTTGAGCTATTAAACTTAACTAAAGATATTGCTAGTGATGATTCAGAAAAACAAAATAAAGCAAGTGCTAAAATTGTAATTGAAATAATTTTAGTGCTATTTTTCATAAATATAAATTTAAAGGTATTTATTTAATTTTTGTATAAAATATTGTTGCGTTAGTATCTCCTGTAACAATACATTTTAATGTAGTTGGCTCAGTAAAAAAATATTCGCTTTTGGTTACCCATTCATTTTGTTTAAATATAGTATCAATAATCACGCTATATTCAGTAACTTTTAATCTTATTAAATCAATTGGTTCACCAGTTGAACCACAAATCTCTTGAACTTGCAATTTACCATTAACATCTTTCCAAAAGAACAATTGAGAAGATTCTTCATCTGGCTTCCAGTAACCAATTAAATCATCGGTATTTATTTTATCCTGGCCAAAAACAGTGGTTTGTATTCCAAATACAAAAGCGGTAATTAAAAATAGATTTTTCATAGTTTTATAATTTAAGTTATTAATTAATTTAGAAGTCTTCATCTCCTTTTTTATAAACAAAGTTTTCCTGGAAGTATTTTGGTAACGTTTTAAAGGCAACAGTTAATTTATTTACACTCACTTTTTTATCCCTATTATCATTACTATTTCCAAAATAACTGTCAAAGAGATAGTAAAATAAAAAGCGATTGTAATCATCTACACTAGGATCTGTAATCACTTCAAAAATCGCCTTTTCCACTTGGCCCCTGTATTTGGTTTCCGACAATGCCCTCCCTATTCTGCTCACATTTCCAAAATAATGGTTATTATTTGGATTACTAATTTGAAAAATAGAACCCAATAACAAGTCGGTTACATTGATATTTAGCGATTCTAGTTCTTTTAAATAAGTACCTCTAAGGGAATTAGATATTGAATTATCCGACCTTCTATCAAACCGGTCATTCATTATGTTTAAATGAGCTATTAAAAAAACATCCCAATTTGCCGTTTCTGCAGCCAATAAAGCAATTTGAATGGCATGTTCTCTAGGTAAAGTATCCATTCCACAACGACCTACCACTTTGGTACTTCTCATACGGTCC
>Ga0209443_1001618_pt1 | contig 13945 bp, 11 predicted proteins | sample LauGreBMM110DCMD_2_FD_187571 | JGI IMG/M metagenome (GOLD analysis project Ga0209443, IMG submission 187571) | Freshwater lake microbial communities from Lake Michigan, USA - Su13.BD.MM110.DCMD (SPAdes) (version 2) | ecosystem: Environmental > Aquatic > Freshwater > Lake | place: Lake Michigan... | reverse complement strand
TTTTGTGCAGCACCAATCAGTCCCAGTAAACTGCCACTTTGCAAGTCTCCAATGATGCCAGCACCTGTTTCCAACAAGCCGCCTTGGCCAAACACTGTGGCATTTGATCCTGGTCTAGCAATAGGGCTGAGAGTTTTGTCGTAATGTGCATCTGTGGCAAAACCTTGCACATTGGGATCTCCACCCGACTGTGCTCGTCCCACTGCACCTGAGTAGTATTTCACAGTTTCGTAAGCAATGGTCATGTTATTTTGCATGGTCCCAGCGCCATCGGAATAGTTGTACTGGTCATGACTCCAACTGGTAATCAACGGGTTGATCAACACATACTCAGCAAACTTGCGTTGATCCATGCCGTAGATTCTGATGTCTCTAAAAAACGCAGGCTTGCCGCCGGCAACGCCGTTGGTTGATCCATCGTTGAATGCTTCACCAATGAATCCCCAGTCGTTGACATTGCCCACACGTTCTTTGTCATATATGTCTCTAGCATTGTAGCCAAATCCTGCTTGACGCTGTGCATCGGCACCGTTGCTGCCATTGGTATTGTTGGGGGCAAGATATCGCTGTGAAGAATCTTTGTAGTAATAGTTCATGTAGTAGTACCACATCTTGCGAACCAAGTCGCCACTGGTATCATGCAAGGTCACATTGATTGGATCGTAGTTGAGTTTTTTCTGTATGATTCGTTTGCGATTGTATTGATTCAGTGTTTCTGTTTCAATACTGTACTTTGGCAAATCAATGGTCTTAACTGCCAGGCTTAGGTTGGCCTGATCGTCGTTGCCAAACGCACCGCGCAGGAAAGGTATCTGATCTGTGTTCAGTGTAAAACTAACATGGAAGAGGAACTTGTACCGAGGCTTGAGCTCGTAAGCGTTGGTGGTAAATGTGCGACTTGCGTGTTGGTAGTCACGCAAGATGTTGTTGCCCAGGAAACCACTTTTTAAGTTTCCGCCAAAATTTGGATCTATACCTTTAAGAAAGTCTTGTCCAAAAAATGCCATGTTTAGATACCTGCGCCGGTCACCACATCACCTAAAGTTCTACCAATTTCTGTACCAACTCCAGTGCCTTCAGGTGTCTGGTTGGCGTTGTCGTATATGATGGCCATGGTAATTGAAACAGGAGCATTCTCACTGTAGTTCAATGAGCCGTAGTCAGCACCACTCAGGTAGCAACCGTACAGTTCCCAAGTTTCAAGAACCACAGGAGTATTGGCACCATTGCCACCATCAAGGATTTCAACCTTGGTTGTGAACTTGTAATCAATACCAGAAGCAGCGGAACTCATTTCTAAAAAGTCCATTTGTTTCTGTAGTTGCTCACCAATCAACTTGCTTACAGCACCTGATGCATCATCACGAATTTCGCATGAAGTAGGCGCCCATGAGTGCTTGCCAGCCAGTTTCAATGTTGAGTTATAAATTGGTATTGCAATCTCTTCAAACGTCACGTTAGGTCTAGCAAAACTTATCACCTGTTTGGTCAATTCTGTTCTTGGTGTGCTTACACCAAAATTTTCAAACATCACTCTAAAGCGATATTTGAGCTTGGGCATCAACAGACCCTGGGTTGGCGAACTTTGATCGCTGGCCAACGGTACTGTCATTCTCTGTAATGATGAAACTGCCATTTGTTATATCTCCTGTTGTTTTTATTTACCTGAAATGGAGGCCCGGTAAAAGGCCCCCTGTTTCATCACCCTGCTGTGCCACCTGAAATTTCACCAGTGTTCTTGATACGCAATGGAATGTAGATAAATTCAACTGCTTTGACTGGTTCGATAGCAATGTCCACCCACAGCTCATTGCGGTCGATACGTGCAGGAGTATTGTTGCTCAAGTCGCACACAACCAAATAGTCATAAAGAGCACGTTTGGCCACCAAGTCAATCATCAAACTGTTCACAGTGTTGGTGATTTCGTTACGGGTGATCTGATCATTGGGCTCAAACAAGTACAGTTTGCCAATTTCTTCTAATCGTCCGCGCAAGAATGCTACCAGTCTGGCAACGTTGATACGATCCAGTGCTGTGGTAGCACCTTGACGTGTTTTGTTACCAAAGTTGGTGATACCAATACCTGGAATAAAGGTGATTGGGTTGATGTTGTTTTCATACAGTATGTCACGTACACTTTGCCCCACTGCAAGTTGTTGGAACTCGCCAGTTTGTGCATCGATATAGCCAATGGCTTCAGCATTGTCCACCACACCACGACGTGTGCCAGCAGGTGCCAACCATGGATAACTCACTGCATCACTGCGCAGAATTGTGCGTACCATCATGTGTGTTGGGGGCGCAACAACTGTGTTGCCTGACAGGTCTGTGGTCTGACAGCTGGGGTAGAACACAGCGGCATAAGCACTGCCGATTGTCAATCCGTCATCTGTTGCCACGCCAAGACCGTTGTTGTTGGTAGCATGTTCTACCAACGCAGTACCAGTGTTTGGCAAGCGCAGTGGGGTATCTCCCACAACAAACAATGTGTTGGCACGTTCGTTGCTGAGTGCAACCAAGTTGACCAACAATTCTGGATAGCCAGGTGCAGCAATCAAGTTGAACTGATTTTGTTCTTCACGTGCAGCCAGGCTGGTGTCCATACCTGATTTCATTGCTGCCACAATCAGTTTACGTTGTGCCAAGCGTCCAGCGTACATAGCACCGTCGTCTTTGTTGCCTGACGCGGTGAGCCAAGTATTGGTCACAGTGGGCAATGTGTCATCGGGGAATGTGGTTGAGTTAAAGTAATTGCTCTGATAACTCTTGACATTGTAACCTGAACGGCGTGTGTTGAACAACAACATACCTTGGGGGTACAGTGCAGGATCAGGTGCGTCCAAGTCCAGGTAATCACTGATCAACAAACTTTCAATTGTTGGAAAAGCGTCTGCCACAGGATCTGTGGTGCCATTGGGTGCCCAACGTGCATCTGCAAACAGGATACCATTTTGTGTGACCTGGTCTGTGGTGTCTACTGCGACCCATTGATCTGTACCGCTGACCTGTTCCCAACGATACAGTTTGGGGTAGGCTTCAAGATCGCTGCTGTCAATCCATAGGTCGCCGTATTGCAATGGACTTTCTGCTGCATCGTTTTGAGTCAGTGGCTCGGAGGCAGCAACAATAGGTCCTGACGCATTGGTCAATGTAAGATCAAAGCCACGTGTGTCATTGGTGACATTTTGATAACCTTGCCATGTGCCGTTGTCCTGGATCATGATGTCCACGTCACTGACTGAACTGTAGTACCACAAACGTCCATCAGCTGGATTCTGGTCTGGTGCAACATCGCTTGCAGTGTAAGTGAATAAATCAGCAGTAACCCAGTTACTCAAGCACAGTATGCCTGCTGTTTGATCTTGACGAACTTTTGGTGTTGCGGTAGTAAATCCAGCAGTGGTAACTGGCGTGCCAGTGATATTATCTAAAAATATTGCACCACCCGCGCTGTGTGTGAACACAATGTTTCCGGCACTGTTGACGCTGGCGCTGACATAAGGAATGTTGGCAGCACTGACATTGGTGATGAATGAAGAAATACTTGTTCCACTCAAAGTTATAGTGAATGGCCCTGAAGTAGGAATTGCGCCTGGTTCGGTTGTATAGACCTGGAATTGATTACTCACAATAAACAACGCATCACCGTTACTGCCTGGGGTAGTATCTCCAGTTACCACTGTTGCCCCTAATGCAACTCTTTCTAACAATAGGAAAGTAGCATTGCTATTAGGAGTTGTGTTGTATAATTGTGAATCATATTGTACATAAGTGCTGCCAACTGGAATGTTTTTGCCGCCGCCTGTGGGATCAAGTCCGTTGTTTGCTGCACCATCATATGAATATACAGGACTGCTTTGTGCAACAAAAGTATCCAATGCGGCACTGTATTGTTTTAGTTTCAAACTCATGCCAGCACTGGCAGTGCTGATGTTTTGCCAGATAGAACCTGTTGGAGCAGGCGCTGTGTCTGTGGTTCTCCAACGTGGTGCTTGATAACTGTAACCTGGGAAATAACTCGGAGCACGGTATTCAATGGCTGCAATACCCAATGTGGTCAACAGGGCAGCACCACCAATGGTACCAGTTTGAATACTGATAACACCACCGTTGTCTGTGGATCCATCATTGGTTGCGGTGCTGGTTGCAAACAATGTTAATTTGTTGCTGACTGCTGTGGCAGTGACACCGGGAATAGCTAATGCATTGATTACCGCAACAAATCCTGCCACCGTGTTAGTTGCGCTGACTGTGGCCAATGTACCGTTGATGTACATGTTAGAGCCAACAGTTAGTCCGTTGCCAGCCACTGAGTTTGTGCCTTGCAAGGTAGCCCATGATGCTTTCCATGCGTCAGTTCCCAGCAATACCCAGGTATTGCTTGAGTTTTTATAATAATTCTGATTGTTGAGACTTACTGCGCTCACAGCATAATCGCCAATGCTGCCAAGTGTGCTGATGGGTGTGTAATCGCCGCCAGCATAGTCAACCACATCTGCGGTGTCTGTGATCACAATGGGCACTTGATTGGTAAATGTTGCGGCTGTTTGATCCCATTCAAATATTCCCCAGAGACTGGTGCTGGTGTCTAACCAGTATGTGCCGTTGTTGGGATTGCCTGTGGGACGACTCAGACTTGCTGTGAGTTCAGTTAGGTCAATGTCCACACGCTGAACATACGCACGGTTTGTGACACCCAGGGCTGAGTATGCTGCCAACAATCCATACTCGTTGAGTTCGTAACCATTGATAGGAGTACCTGTTGTGGTGTTGTAAAAGAATGGCACCCCGAATGTTGCTGCCAGGTCTCGTTGACTGGTAATAAGATAAGTTTTGTTTGCGTTGGCAGCGGTTGTACCGGCTGCAACTCCGACTCCAGCAGCATCAGCCTTGTTTTGTGCTGTTGCTATTAGAAAGTAAGGGACTGTGTTTACAGCGGAAGGGATATATTGACTCTCGTCAATTACTGTTACTTCTACGCCTGGTGATACTAGTGCCATGGTTGATTCCTTTTCAAGTTATTGATATTTATTGGTATACCCAAAAAAACCCAGTTTACACTGCCCTTTGCCAAAGGTCCATCTACTAAATACCTGATGAGACCCATATGTCGAGCCTGCAATCAGCGCCCTTGTGCTGTAAATTATATCCGGGAAGATGCCACACATTACCGTAGTCGTTGTGAGACTTGCCAACGCAGGGGTCGAGCAATCAAGCCTAGAGAACCTCGGTGGAAATCTTCGGGATACAAGAAAAAACCCGCATGTGATAGATGCGGGTTTAGAGCAAGGCTTACTAGTCAACTATTGGTGTATCACATTGACGGTGATCTTAACAATGTCACAGTGAGAAATCTACGAACAGTTTGTCGTAACTGTGTGGAAGAAATAGCCCGGACCGAAGTTACTTGGCGGGCGGGTGATCTTGAACCAGACGCATAACTTGCTGGTATAGATCATCCAGTTTGCCGTTGTTGTCCAGCACCACGTCAAATTTAGTGCCCACCCAGGCAGTTTCTGAGTCATGCACACCCAGTTGCTCTAGTTTACGCCCACTCAGAGCCCAGGTTGAGTTGCCGTCGGGCCCACGGTTACGGCTCACAGCCGCATCATACCACTCAGGTTCGGGACCACGCACCACACGCACCACCAGGCCGCCTGAGTGTTTGATGGCAGCAATTTCGTTGGGGAATCTGCAATCACTAATCACAACATCATCTGTGCTGTTGCGCAGTTTGTTTTCTAGGCTGGCAATCCAGATATCATCGTGAAATCCGTTGCGGCATACTTCAGTACCCCAGTTTTGCAAAACCCAACGAGGAGTAATTACTATACCTAATCGATTGGTCCACCAATTGTCTTGTTGTTCGCGCCATTCACGAGCTTGTTTGGTGCGCCCTTCCAACATGGTTCGATCCCAGCCAAACACTGCGCTCACAGCATCTTTCAGTGTGTTGGCAAAACTTTCTCTACGAAAGTGATGTAGATTCACAAGATAGTCCGCAACAGTATCTTTGCCCGAGCCAATAAATCCACAAACGCCAATGATCATGCCAGTTCCTTGATATTTAAATGAGTCAAGGTTGCTTGCAACATGTCAATTTGTCTGCGACAGTCTTCCAGCGCATGATGGCTGGTCACTGGTTTAGGCAACCCTGGGTACAAACTATATACCGTTCTTGCATCACGGATCTTGTAATATTGCCAGGGTAGGGGCTTGCTGTAACTCTTGTAGGCATGCTCCAGGATGTTGGCATCGTATGTGGGACCGTTCATCCAGATACGATTGCATTTCCAGCACAACCGATGAAGTTCATCCAGTGCTTGGTCCAAGGGTATGCGTCCATCTTCTGCAAAGGCTTCGTCCTGCGCGGCACCTTGGGTGGCCCACCAATTTATGGTGCCTTGTTCAATAGTACGTGTCTCTTGGCTTTCAAGGTCTACACGAGCATAATACTGTTGCTGGTAGTAGCCCATGCCAAGAGGATCAAACGCCTGAGCCGCAATGGTTAAGATTGTTGCTTCAGGGCCTGTGGCCAAACCTTCAATGTCGATCATTAAGTCCATGCTTGATTATAGCAGGATTTTAGAAAAAAGTGTATGCAGTTTAGCCAATAACAAATGTAAGAGGTTGCGAACCGTCCACATACATTACCAATTGATTGATCAGCAGATCCATTTCCACTTTGGCTTCTGATTTCATTGCGGCACCGTTCAGGCTGCCGCCGCCTTGTGGTCCGGCTATAGTGCCAAATTTCTCACGTGCTTCGCCAATGATCATTTTGCAGTTGGCCACCATGTAGTCTTTGATCCACTGCTGTATTTGGAAGTCATTCAGCAAGTTGAATTCAGGCTTCAGGTTATAACTCCACAGCAACACAGTTTCGCCTGATCCTTTGGGATCTCGGATCAGTTGCAGTTTTTTGGTTACCGGATTCCAAGTGTAGTTCATGTAGGCGCCAAACATGCGTCCAGCCAGTTCAATGTACTGACTGTAGAAATCGTATGTGGCCAGTCCACCTGCCACATTGAAGTTCATTAGGTACACGTTGATTGATGCCTGTGCAAACGGATCAAAGTTTGACGCAAACGGTCCTGAGCTGTCTCCAAACGTTCTGCGGAAGATTTGCCGCACACTCACAACTTCCTGGGGTAATTCGTAGATGTTGACATCTGCTACCAACTGCATAAAACTGTAACTTTCTTCGTAAGCGTTGTTGGCTCGTTGGCGGTAGGTGCCTATGGTTTTTTGATAAGCTGCTTCGTAGTGTGCAGGGTCTAATTCTAGATCAATAATATCACCGCCCAGTTGAAGCTTGACATATTCGATCAAGTTTTGCTTCAGTGTAGGCAGGGATTGTTGTTGCTGTTCTGGCATCTGGAACTCCGGTTCCTGTATTTATTGAAGTTTTGATATCGCTTCAGGCAACCATTGAGCAAAATCTCCAGGCCATTCACGTTGCATTTTTGCCAGCAGTTGTTGATTGTGCGCGGCTGCTGTTTGGCATCTTTGATCCAATTTGTTTTGGTCCAAGTTTTTTATGTTATGATAATTTTGTATGTTGAGTTTGATAAATTCAGAAATTTTTCCATGACCGTACATGGTATTGCTTTGTGTCAAACTGTCATAACTGTGATCTACAACATCATCTAACACATCAAATCCCAGTGTCGTTAAATAATTTACTGCATGTTTTGCCGAAAACACGGCCCAAGGTGATGGTGTTACCAGTGCTCTGAATATCTTTTCGCTTAATGCTATACTAGCATCGCCAGCATAAGTCTCAATTACCAAATTGAGATATGCGCCAACTTGTGCTTGTTCAACTGTAAATCCGTGATTTCTAACGGGTATATACGGCAGGGCCTGGTCAAACCAGACAGTATGTTCAGTGCCGTGCAATTGATTTAACTGTGTCCAACACTGTGCAAAACTGCCACGAGCATCTTCGGCGGTATGCTCGTTGCCCTGTGCTCGTGCATTGAAATTCACATGATCTAATTGTATCACTTGATCAATTCCGCCTGATTGCTTTGTCAATTCCAGCAGAATTAGTTGTCGCTGACTGTCTAATCGGTTGACTGAAAAATTAAATCGCTTGCTTGGTTTCCAATGTTGATCTTTGGGCACATAATTAAATACTCCAAAATAACTTGATGGCAACTTTAGTATCTGATAATTGGTAGCAAAGGGCATGTGGTTGTCAGTGACAATTATGGTATCTGTGTCAAACCATTTTTCAGGCGGCAGGCTCCAGTCATCTCTGTTGACTCCAAAATCATCGGCCAAGCACACAATCACTTTTTGAGAGCCCCGCTGCCATCCTCTAGCACTGTTGACTATTTTTTGATAGCCCATGTTCATCAACATGCTTGACAACAGATGAACCATTGCATGTTCGTGATACATGCAATGACTCTGCTGAAATATTTCTCCCAAGTGAGTTTGATAAAACACATCATCAAACATCAACTCGCTCCTTTGGTCACTGGAAATATTTTTTGAAACGTGTATTTCTCAGGACAAAATTTGCATTGTGCAATGGGGTTATCCAATTGAGAGAAAAACTCTTGGTTGTAAGTTTCAAAATTATCCACACTCAATGGTTGATAAGAGTTCAGCAACGTTCTGTCTGAATCAGATATGTTTAACTTGTGTTGCTGATCGAACTCGGGCATCAGTGCCACCGGCGCACATTTGTACAACTTGCCTCGAATAAAATGATAACTTTTGAATGTTGCAAATGCACAGTTTTGATGTGCAAAAAAAGGATCACTGTTGTGCAATGAAAAAACTTTTTGTGTTTGTGTGTGGAAATTTAAGGAATGATTTATAGCCGACGAATGAAATGTGTCAACATTGTACACATTTACAAATATATTATTGCAGTCAATAAAGAAATAATCAGAATTCCAGAGATTTTTTTTGTGTCCATTGGGGTATATCTGCACTGGACTTTTGAGAAAAAACAATATGTCTTCTTTTAATTTTTCAAATTGGTCAGGGTTGTGCAAACTCACACCGATGTGATTGTGTGGACGAGTGTCATGTTTAAAACACAACGCATTGTAAAGGTCAGGTGCGTGTCTAAAACGAGTGCCGTTGGTTAGTATTTGTACTTCTATTCCAAATATGCGATTGATGCCTTGCACCCAATCTATCAGGGTGGGGTTTAAAAAAGGCTCCCCACCCATAATAGTGACTGCTTTAAGGTCGACTAACCTTCCCCACTGCTCGTATTGGTCTTTATAATCGCTCCAACGTTGCCAGCCTTTGAAATCAAAATTGTTAAATCTATTACAATTTTGACAGGTTAAATTACATACATTGGTAATGTAAAAATCTACTTTGTTGGGGATCGCATGCATTCATTACTTACCAGGCCTTGAGTATGACCAAGTTCTCTGTGCCGCGCCCGTTGAACGGAGTTTCTGTTGTTGTGAGATCCTTGTAGATTTTACGTGCTGCCGGCTTGCCTGCGGCTTGCACTGCCTTCACCACATCTGCTGGCTTGCGCACAGTTTTTTGCATGGTCTCAATGGTACTGAAGCCAATGATGCTGTTGCTTTTCACAGTGAATGCTTGTGTGTGACTGTCAGCCACCAGGTGAATTAACTTGCGTTTTTTGGTGTCATACAACCAGGCTTCTGCCTTGTCCACAAGACTTGCGGCCGGCAAGCCCTTGAGCTTGAGTTCAACAAAGTCCATGAGCACTTTGAACTTGGCGGCACGTTTCTCAGGTGGCACTGATTTGACCTTGCGTGGTTTGCGTTCCACTTTCTTGATCTGCACATACGCACCGCAATCATTGATCACTGCTTCGCAAAACTTCACAAGATTGCGCATTTGGATTTTGCTGAAGTTGCCGTAGCCCTCAACCAACTGTGCATCCTTGCCTTCAATCACATTTTCGAACTCAGCAAGTTTATGCTTCCACAAGTTGGCAATGTCCGAAATCATTTGCGGTGCTACATTTAGTCCACGGATTACCATGATAGGCTTGTAGTCTGCTGACATCTTGGCGCCAGCTGTCACAAACTCATCAAACATGCCGTCCAGTTCACCAGCGCATTCGCTGACCTTTTCACGCAGGCGATCCTGAATATTGGGCTTGGCTACCACAGGTGCGACTTCCGCTACCACCACTTCAGGTTCACGTGCAGTTAATATTTCTTGAATATAGCCTTCCAATCGAACTTGTTCAGTGTCTGTGAGTTCCAGTCCCACCATGCTCATGCGGCACAACCATGCAGTGGTCAATCGAACTGCTGGATCTGGCACGCCTTTTAATGCACGAACATCTGCTTTGCGTCCATGGCTTTCCAAATAAGCCACTAACATTTCACGGGCATCTTTTTTGCCGTAGAAGTAATTGTACCACGAAAAGGCAGCACTCAGTTGGCTGGTGCGATCATCTGTGGGTTGCACACGCCATGCAGGTTCTAATCCTGTGTATTTGGTATCTGGACTGCGAGGGTTCAGCGGTTTGACAGCGATTCGTGTTGCGTTCATGTGGGCTCCTTAAATTATATGTAATTATAACACAAATGGAATTTTTGGTCAACCCCAAAAGCCCTTTGGGGCTCAGGGTTAAAACACATGCCCTTTAAATTGCTCGTAATCATAAAATGCAACCAAAGTACTACCACGGAAAAACACTGTGAGTCCGCCCAAGTCCTCGCGCACATCTGCCCCAGTTGTCTCTGCAATGAAGTCCGTAGCACGAGTTTCAAGTGCTTCCATCAAGTCATCACCCGAGGCGTCAAAACTAGCAAGAGCCTCTGCTTCATAATTGATGCTGTAGTTTGGTGCTACACTGTTGATCATCTCGCTGTGCAAATCTGTAACTAAATCGCTCATTGTTGGCTCCTTTGTTGTTAAGTCCATATTATAGCATTTTGGCTATTATTGGTCAACCCCAACAATGGTAAACCCAAAGTACTATAAATATACCATGCCACGCTTATCCCTATTCCGCCCCAATCGCACCAGAGACTATCAATTTCTAGACCGCACCATACGTGAAATGTACACTGTTGGTGGGCTTGATATTTACATCCATCGTTACATGGGACCACAAGCAGGTGGTAACGATTCAGCACTGAGTGGCAACTTTGATGCCACACAACCCACCTATGCAGATGTGGATGTGTTGAACATTCAGGACTTGTTGTTGCTGGAAAACCGTGATAGAATCTATGACCCCGACGTTTATGTCATGCGCGGTGTGTACAACACACAGGACGTGGATTTTGACCTAACACAATTTGGCCTTTTCCTGAACAACGACACCATATTCATGACCTTTCACTACAACACCATGATTGACACATTTGGGCGCAAGCTCATGAACGGTGATGTTATTGAGATTCCCAACTTAACAGACTATCATCCACTGAGTCAAGAAATACCCCGTGCATTGCCCAGATACTACGTGATACAAGATGCAGATTTTGCGAGTGAAGGATTCTCAGTAACTTGGTTGCCTCACTTGTGGCGGGTGAAATGCACACCAATGAAGGACCAGCAGGAGTTCAATACTATTACCAACAAACCGTTTGTGGCAGAAAACATCTGGGATCCGGGCAACTTCTACCCTACAGGCAGCATTGTGAACTATGGTGACACTTATTATCAAGCACAAAGCAATGTTCCTGCTGATACTGACATTACCAATACCACGTTCTGGCAAGAGTACACACCAAGCACCATCAGTGATGTACAAGGCACACGTGAAAAAGATTACGAAATCAATGATGCTATCCTGGCACAAGCAGATGCAGAAGTACCGCTGTCAGGCTACGACAATACCACGTTCTACATTGAGTCCACCACGACCACAGGTGGACCTGCTAATCCTACCAGTTTGACTGCTGACGAAAGTCTCACAGTGGATGGCACACAAGGTGGCATGAGCATGACACCTTCAGGCGAAGGCTATGCGGCAGGATACCTCACTGGTGGTGGCACAGCACCCAATGGCTTGCCAGTTACTCCTGCTGTGAACTTCCCGCCAAACCCTGTAGCAGGTGCTTATGTGCTACGCCTGGACTACAAACCCAATCGCTTGTTCCGTTATGATGGCGCACGTTGGGTCAAGGTTGATGACCGGGTCAGAACCAATCTCAACAACGGACCAACAAATAAAACACTGCGCAGCGGCTTCGTAAATAACACTGCTACTGTCAGCACCAAAGACTTGGGCAACATTCCAAGTCGACAGAGTTTGAGCGAAATTCTTCGCCCCCGAGCAGACAATGGTGATCAAGGTGGCTTCTTACCGCCAGGAACATAATGCAACAATTTTTTTATGACGCCCAAATACGCAGATTCTTGTTGCAGTTCACAAGAATCTTTTCAGGCTTTCAAATTGAATATGATAATGAAAACGACGGAGTAAACGCAGCCGCATTATTGAGAGTACCTGTGCGATATGGTGATGCCACTCGTAATGCACAAACCATCTTGCAAGAAAACAGCCGCAACAGTTTGCCTTCTACTCCGTTGATGACATTTTACATCACTGGCTTGGACTATGAACAAAGTCGCATGCAGGATCCATACTTTGTGAGCAGAATCAATGTGCGTCAACAGGCCTATGATCCTGCCACAGAAACTTACGAAACCACACAAGGCAATGCATTCACCATTGAGCGATTGATGCCTGTGCCATTCAAACTCACCATCAATCTGGACATCTGGACAAGCAATACCAATCAAAAGTTGCAGTTGTTGGAACAAGTTCTCACACTGTTCAACCCCAGTTTGGAAATTCAAAGCACAGACAACTACATTGACTGGACCAGTTTGAGTGTGATGTATTTGGATCGTACCACTTGGTCAAGCCGCACGGTACCTATCAGCACAGAAAATCCCATTGACATTGCCACACTGCAATTCAGCATGCCTATCTGGATATCACCGCCTGCCAAGGTGTTGAAACTGGGTGTGATTGAACGTGTGATTGCTTCAATGTACGATGCACAAGGTGATTTGAACAATGCCATTGACAATGAAGACCTGTTGATGGGCACCAGACAAGTTATCACACCGTTCAACTGGGCTGTTGTGCTGATTGGCAACAAACTACAGTGTTTGCAACAACAATATCTCACCCAAGAACCCGGCAACGACTCATTGACTCCTACTGAAATTGTGCCTGATTCAAACCTATTATGGCCAGCAGTGATTGACTTGTACGGATCACTGCGTCCGGGTATTAGTCAAATACGCCTGATACAGCCTGACGAAACTGAAATTGTAGGCACAGTTGCGTTGGATCCCAATGATGACAGATTTTTGTTATTTGATGTAGACATTGATACTACTCCGCAAAACACCTTGGATCCCATTGACGCTGTGATCAATCCGCTAACTGCTGGACCACTGGATGGCCTAGACAGTGCCATTGATGGACAACGTTATTTGCTCACTGAGGACACAGGGTCCTTGAACAATCTCAATCCTGCCAGTGCCTGGGTTGGTGCCAATGGTCGTGGACTTGTGGCACAGGCCAACGATATTATTCAATACTCAAACAACTACTGGCGTGTGGTGTTCCGTGCTGCCACAGAAATCAACACCACACAGTATGTGACAAATCTTACCACAAGCATTCAGTATCGTTGGATGGGCGATGCCTGGGTCAAAAGTTATCAAGGTGCATATCCAGGAGGTACCTGGAGGATTGTGCTGTGAAAGCCGTGGGAGTTTGGTTTCGTAGCAGTGCCACCGGACGTTATCTATACTTGCTACGCAATGACACACGACATCCTGGATCCTGGGGACTGCCCGGCGGCAAGGTAGAAACAGGCGAAACACTACTGGGTGCAATGGAACGTGAGTGCATTGAAGAACTGGGCAGCATGCCCGAGTATCAACGCTTGGTTCCCTTGGAAAAATTCACATCAGCAGATTCACAGTTTGAATACAACACCTGGGTGT
>Ga0209443_1001614_pt1 | contig 13957 bp, 10 predicted proteins | sample LauGreBMM110DCMD_2_FD_187571 | JGI IMG/M metagenome (GOLD analysis project Ga0209443, IMG submission 187571) | Freshwater lake microbial communities from Lake Michigan, USA - Su13.BD.MM110.DCMD (SPAdes) (version 2) | ecosystem: Environmental > Aquatic > Freshwater > Lake | place: Lake Michigan... | reverse complement strand
CGGCCTATCCCTTGGACTGGTCCTGGCTCTAAAACCCCGGGAATCCGCGCGTCACGTATCGACCAAAGTCCGCATTCACCAGCCCAAAGATCAAGTGCTGCTGATCGCCTCAGACCTCTACCCGAGCCTCGCGACCGAAGGCTGGCCCTGGACGGGCAAAGCCGCGAAAGAAATCAACATTCCAATGTTAGAAGAAAAGCTCAAAAGCCATGAACTGGTGCAGGATGCGGAGGTATTTTCAACTTGGGATGGAACAGTGTACAGCGTCGTGAAGCAAAAAGTGGCTAAAGCACGGATTTCTAATGGATTACAAAGCGCGTACTGCGACGCTTCGGGCAACTTATTCCCCCTCTCCAAGCACGACAAGCCCCGGCTTCCGCTGGTCACCGGCACCTACACCCGCGCCCGCAGGGCCGAAGCCCTAAGACTTTTGAACCGCGCAGCCCAGCATTCCTCGTTCCGCGGCGGATGGTACGCCCTCGATTTTAAGCCCGAAACGGGCTTTACCGCCTTCCCCGAATGGCACCCCCACCGCATCGTATGGGGCGACGCTAGCGAATTTGCCCGCAAGGCCCACCGCGCCAAGGCCCTCTACGCCTATGCGCTCCAAAACAAAACCCTGGACCAACTCGAGCGCCTTGACGTGCGCTTCGAAGACCAGGTCGTCTTTATGCTAACCTCCGCTCCCAGCCAACCATGAACACCCCAACAATCGCCGTAGGACTTGACATCGGCACCACCAAAATTGCCGTGCTGGTCGGTCAGCTCGACAGCTACCGCAAGCTCGAAATCCTGGGCTACGGAACGGCGCCAAGCCTTGGCGTGCAGCGCGGCGTGGTGGTCAACATCACCCAAACCATTGAGTCCATCAAGCAAGCCATCGAAGCCGCCAAAATGGACTGCGGATTCGACATAACCGGAGTGGTCGTGGGCATTGCGGGGCAGCACATTCGCAGCCTTCAGCACAGCGACTACATCACGCGCGTGGATTCCGAGGAAGTAATCGACGAACTCGATCTGGAACGCCTCACCGAAAACGTGCACAAACTGGCCATGATGCCGGGCGAAGAAATCATTCACGTAATTCCCCAGGAATACAAAGTAGACGGTCAAGGCGACATTAAAGAACCCTGCGGCATGTACGGCGCGCGGCTCGAGGCCACCTTCCACATTGTAGTGGGCCAGGTAACCAGCATCCGCAATATTGCGCGCTGCGTGAAATCTTCTGACCTTGAACTCAAGGCCCTGAATCTCGAACCCCTGGCGAGCGCCATGGCCGTGTTGAGCCAAGAAGAAAAAGAAGCCGGCGTAGTCTTAGTCGACATCGGCGGCGGAACCACAGACATCGCCATTTTCAAAGACGGAATCATACGCCACACCGCGGTAATCCCTTACGGCGGCAACATCATCACCAACGACATCAAAGAGGGCTGCAGCATCATCGAGAAGCAGGCAGAGCAGCTCAAGGTGAAATTTGGCTCCGCCTGGCCCGGAGAAAATAAAGAAAACGAGATTGTCTCCATCCCGGGACTGCGCGGACGCGACCCCAAGGAGATCAGCCTCAAAACCTTGAGCCGAATCATTCACGCCCGGACCACTGAAATCATCAACGCGGTCTTTACCGAGGTCAAAAACTACGGATACGACCAACCTTCGCGCAAGCTCATTGCCGGAGTGGTCATTACCGGAGGCGGCAGCCAGCTCAAGCACGTGAAGCAGCTCGTGGAATACCTCACCGGCATGGATACGCGCATCGGCTACCCCAACGAGCATCTTGCCGCCCTTCCTATGGACCATGCCCTAAACTCGCCGATGTATGCCACCGCCGTGGGGCTCTTGATGAAGGGCCTCGAAGGACGCGACCTCGACGTTTTTGTGAGAGAGTCCGACCCCGCCTTGAGCCTGAGTCCAGAACTGGAATCCACGCATTGGGACCTCAGCGCCGTGCCTGCTGATGCCGCTGAACCGGCCGACGAGGTCTTGGTGGAGCATCTTGGCGAACTCGAAGGGGCCCCTGCTGCAGCGGGTTCCGGGGCGGAACAACCTCAAAAAACAAAGGCCAAAGGCGACTTCTTCAAGCGCTGGGCCGACGGATTTCTCAAGCTTATTGACGACAACGATTTGAATTAACAATATGGACCCTCACTCTTTAGACTTCGACCTGCCCAAGCACCGCTCCTCTGCCATCAAAGTGATTGGCGTAGGGGGTGGCGGCTCCAACGCGGTCAACTACATGAAGAACCAAGGAATACGTGGCGTAGACTTTATTGTCTGCAACACCGACGCTCAGGCTCTAGATTTTAGCCCCGTAGAAAACAAAATTCAGCTCGGCGCGACCCTGACCGAAGGCCTCGGTGCCGGAGCGAATCCCGAGGTTGGCGAGCAGGCCGCACTCGAGAGCTATGAAGAAATTCAAGCCGTTTTGGGGGCGCAAACCAAGATGGTCTTCATCACAGCAGGCATGGGCGGCGGAACCGGAACAGGCGCCGCACCCATCATCGCCATGGCAGCCCGCGAAATGGGCATTTTGACCGTCGGAATCGTTACCGCACCCTTTGGCTTTGAGGGCAGCATGCGCCTGCGTCAAGCAGAATTGGGCATAGAGCGCCTGCGCGAGCACGTGGATTCGCTCATTGTAATCAACAACAACAAACTGCGTGAGGTCTACGGCAACTTGGGCTTCAAGCAGGGCTTCATGAAGGCCGACGAAGTGCTTTCTACTGCTGCGCGCGGAATCGCCGAAGTCATCACGCACCACTACAGCGTCAACATTGACCTGCGCGACGCCAAGACCGTTTTGCACAACAGCGGAACCGCCATCATGGGCAGTGCCAAGGCCACCGGCTCAACCCGCGCCCTGTCGTCGGTGCGCAGTGCCCTTGACAGCCCCCTCTTGAACGACAACCACATTGAAGGAGCACGCTCGGTGCTGCTTCTGATTGTGTCGGGAAGCGGCGAGCATGAGGTAACGCTCGATGAAATCGGCGAAATCAACGACTACATTCAGGAGCAGGCCGGCCGCCAGGTAGACATCATTATGGGCATTGGCGAAGACCCCCACCTTGACGGGGCCCTCCAGGTAACGGTCATTGCAACGGGCTTCAGCGCGACCAATCCCATCGGAACGGTCAACCCCGCCGAGCCCGAAAAAGTGATCTACGAGCTCCATCCCGACTCCGCCCCCGGATCGCAATTCAACCTGTTTGATGAGCCGGTACGAAGCAAGAGTCCGCTCGAGGAGGACTCCGTTAGCCCCACTGAGGCTCCCTTTACCCAAACCTTGGCGCCCGAAACGGATCCCGTCGAGCTTAAAGAAGCTCCTGAGGCCTATGTCCTGGATTCGGAATTCAGCCCAGCCTTTGATTTGACCCAGGAACCCGCCCATTATGCGCATCCCAACCCTGAGGAAGCACTGGCCATTGTGGACGAAGACGTCGAATCAGAATTTAGTTCGGACATTTCTTTTGAACTGTCCCCTGCCCTGCCTTGGGATGCGCCCGATGCCCTGACTTCAGCAGCTCCTGAGGACTCCTTCACGGAGCAAGCTCCTGAGGATGAGGCGACGGAGCAAGTTCCAGAGTTTGCGCTTCTGGAAGAACCTCGCGACGAGGTGGTACCCGAAATGAGCCCCGAAATGAATCATGCGGACGGACTTCTTCACGAAGAGGCAAGCCCCAGCATGACCTGGACCCTGGATCGGAACGAAGAACCTGCACGGCCTGCCAAGGAATTTGGTCTTGATGAATTTCTAGCCTTTGAAGCCTCCCTTCGTGGAGACGCGCCAGAATCCGCTAGCCCAGAGACGACGGCCTTGAGTCCAGAGACGACGGCCTTGAGTCCAGAGACGATGGCATTTAACGCAGAAACGACGGCCTTGAGTCCAGAGACGACGGCCTTTAACGCAGAGCCGACGGCATGGGAACCGGAGCCGACGGCATGGGACCCAGAGCCGAGTCCGCGCCAAGAAATGCAGTTTGAGCTGCGAACCGCTCCCGCTGTAGCGACGCTGAGCCCAGAGATCGATCCCGATCGCGACAGCCTAGAAGACACCATGCGCCGAATGGCGCAGGAACGGCGGGCATACCTTCAGACCTACAACCATCATTTTGGTCAAAATCAAGCGCGCATGCAGCAGGGAGACCTCGAGCGACCCGCCTTTGAACGTCAAGGATGGGACCTCGATGCCAGCACCCGCTATTCCCAGCAAAATGCCTTGGGCGACCACATGGTCCGCGGCGAGAAGAACGACCTGGAATTCAGGCCCAACAACTCCTTTTTGCACGACAATGTCGATTGAGGCGCTTGACCTGCAACTCAGCGAAGACATGAAGTCTGCGATGCGGGCCAAGGATCAGCTGCGACTTGACGCCATTCGTTCGATTCGTGCAGCCCTAACTACCGAAAAAACTTCGGCGGCAAACCAGGGCAGCATTAGCCATGACCAGGCCATAGGCGTGATTCAGCGCATCAAAAAACAGCGAGTAGAATCCCTTGAGATTTTTAGGGCACAGAACCGCGAAGACTTGGCAGTCGTCGAAGAAGCCCAACTCAAAGTGATCCAAGGCTATCTGCCCGAGGCTCTAGAGGGTGAGGCGCTCCGTCAGGCCGTAAGCGAACTTTTAAGCGCCCAGGGCTTCAGCAGCAGCAGTCAGTTTGGCCAAGCCATGGGATTCGCATCAAAAGCCCTTGCGGGACGCGCCGACGGCAAAGCCATTTCGGCCATTGTCAAGCAGCTTCTGGGCTAGTTCAGCAGCCCATACATAAGGCGAAGGGACAGCACATCGACCTTGTCTATTGCAGAAACCGGCACCCGCCAGAGTCCGGCCGAAAGATTGATTTCGTTGCCGCGGTAGTCGTAGCGCACCCCAACCTCCGAAAAAACTCCGTTTGAACCGTCGCGCACAAACGCTGGACCTATGCCGCTGTTGTTTCGCACTTGACGGTCAAAACTCCCGTAGCCCAGGTTCATGAATGCTCCAAAGGCCACGTCGGCATCGCGGGTGCTGCTGAGCCCCACCTGGAGGGTTGCTGCCAAAGTATAGTGGTAGGCAAGCGAGATTCCCCCATTGGAATTTTGACTGATTCCCAGGCCGACTGGGGCCATGGCGCCAACCGACATTTCGGAGCCTATTGGAATGGTATACCTCGGTGCCCAGGTAATCCCGTTGGTCTGAAAAGGCAAATAGAGCGTTGTCAAATCAATGCCTATACCGTAGTCGTAGCCTAGGGTGTGAAACCATTCTCCCTGACCTTCGGGACCGCGGGAGTTTGAACCCCCGGCGCGGTAGTTCCTGCGCTGCGCAGTTGCGTCAAGAAGGGCAACAAAAATCAATGCCAAAAACAACCAATTCTTCATGAACCTAAAGATAGGTCGCGGTACCTTTACCGCACTGTGCATATTCCCATTTTTAGCTGGATTTGGCGGCAATACCGCTCCGCTTTTGAGGGATTAAGCCAAGAGGCTTGGGTTCTGGCCACGGTCATGTTCATCAACCGAGCAGGCACCATGGTTCTGCCCTTTCTGGGGCTCTACCTGCGCGAAGGACTTGGGTTTAGCCTGGTCGATACCGGCTGGATTATGGCCGCCTATGGCCTAGGCTCGATGGCCGGAGCCATTTCGGGCGGATACCTCACTGACCGCTGGGGCTCCTATCAGGTGCAAACTCTTGCACTTTTTTTAGGCTCGGTGCTCTTTTTTGCCCTGAGCTTTATGACCGAATTCTGGTCCCTGGCCTTTGGCATGTTTGCTCTCACCGCGGTGGCCGACATGGTCAGGCCCGCCAATTCCTCGGCAGTTTTTGAGTACGCCAAAGAAGGCAACATCACCCGAGCATTCTCCCTCAATCGCATGGCAATCAACCTGGGATTCTCCATTGGCCCGGCAGCCGCTGGCATTATCGCTGCATGGAGCTACCAAGGGCTATTCTGGGCCGACGCGGCAAGCTCTGCAGGGGCAGGACTTCTTTTTGTTGCCTTCTTTCGCAAGCGCCGCCCGCGAAGACCCCGTGAAGTCCATAGCCCGGGACCGTCGCCCTACCGCGACCGCGGAGCAATGGCTTTTTCGGTACTGGTCCTGCTCTTCGCCTTGGTCTTCTTTCAGCTGGTTTCTACCATGCCCTTCTACTACCGCGACGTGTTCCGCCTCAGCGAAATGCAAATCGGCCTGCTGCTGGGCTTCAACGGACTCCTGATCGTGGCAGTCGAAATGGTCTTTGTGAACTGGGCTCAGAATCGCATTGCTCCGCGTCATGCCATTGCCCTTGGCATGGTCGCCATGGCCCTCTCGTTTGCAAGCTTAAACTGGGCCACAAGCCTCCTGGGCCTCTATGCCTCAATGTTCATTTTAAGCGCTTCAGAAATACTGGCAATGCCCTTTATGATCTCCTGGATCACCATTAGGGCCGGCGAGAAGTCGCGCGGCCGCTACCTCGGACTCTATGCCGCGACCTACGCACTTGGGCACATTATTGCCCCCTTGATGGGCACCCGGGTAATTGAGTACTTCGGCTACTCCACCCTCTACTATGGCGTAGCCTTGCTGTCGCTGCTCACCGCATGGGGCTTTAGCCAGCTACCTCCCGCGACTGCGCGTCAATAACCGCCATCGCTGCAGTATTGACAATTTCGCGAACGCTGCATCCGAGCTGAAGCACGTGCGCAGGGTATTCGAGTCCGACCAAAAGGGGTCCAACTGCCTCCATACCTGCCATGGACTGCAGCAGCTTGTAGGAGATATTGGCCGAGGAAAGTCCGGGAAAAATAAAGACATTGGGGCCTTTGCCGACCAAGTCGCTAAAAGGGAATTGCTCGCCAAGCAAGGCGTTGTCTACCGCAAAATTGGCCTGCATTTCGCCATCAACCGTCAGGGTCGCGTCTTGAAGGCGAATCAGACGCAAAGCCTCGCGCATTTTGCGGGGAGTGCTTCCTTCGGTCGATCCAAAATTGGAGTAGCTCAGCAGGGCAACGCGGGGCTCAATGTTCATTTTGCGAACCATTTTGGAGACTTCGCAGACGATTTGGGCAATCCGCTCCGCCGAAGGCTCTTGGTTTATGGTAGTGTCCGCAAAAAACCTCGGCCCTTGCTTGGTCAGCATTACATAGACGCCGGCCACGGTCGTGCCCCTGTTTTTGGGCCCTAAAATTTCTAATACAGGCCTCACTGCGCGCGGGTACTTCACCATGGATCCGGTCACGTAGGCGTCGGCCTGTCCGCAGCGAACCATCATCGGACCATAGTAGTCGCGGTTGTGCATGAGCCTTCGAGCCTCCTCGCGCCCGATGCCGTTGCGCTGGCGCAGGGCATAAAACTGCTCGGCGTATTCTGCTAAATTTGGCGCATTAAGGCTCTTGGGGTCGATGACCTCCAAATCCTCGAGGCCAAGGTTGTATTCTTGAATCAGGGCCTTTATTTTGCCAAGGTCGCCCAGCAAAATTGGTTTGCAGATGCCTTCTTCGAGCGCAATTTGGGCCGCTTTGAGCACCCGGTAGTGGTCGGCCTCATTAAACACCACCGTTTTTGGGTTGCTCCTAGCCTTCTCTACCGCCAGGCGAATGAACTTATCGTCTCGGCCCAATCGGGCGCGCAACGCTTCTTCGTAGGTCTCCCAATCGGTTATAGGCTTTTTGGCCACTCCAGTCTGCATTGCGGCTCGAGCCACCGCAGGCGCTACGGTATAGATTAAGCGGGGATCAAAGGGCTTGGGAATAATGTAGTCCCTGCCAAAAGTGAGGTTACGGCTCCCGTAGGCTACGTTGACAATTTCGGGCACGGCCTCTTTAGCCAGTTCGGCAATGGCCTTCACCGCAGCCAACTTCATCTCCTCATTAATCTTGGTTGCGCGCACGTCCAGGGCTCCGCGAAAGATGTACGGAAAACCCAACACATTATTAACTTGGTTGGGATTGTCGCTTCGGCCAGTAGCCATGATTAAGTCCTTGCGAGAGGCAAGGGCGAGTTCATACTTAATCTCTGGGTCAGGATTGGCCAAGGCAAAAACAATGGGGTCGGCCGCCATGGACTTGATCATGTCGGGCGTCATAATATTGGCCTTGGAAAGCCCCACAAAAACGTCGGCACCTACCAAGGCTTCCTCCATGGTCCTCAAGGGCGTGTCTCGCACAAAATCCAATTTTTCTGGAGTAAGGTCGGTGCGCTTGGTATGAATTACCCCCTTGGAGTCGCACATAATTAGGTTCTCGGGATTCACGCCCAACTCGACATAAAGACGCGCGCAACTGATTGCAGACGCCCCTGCTCCGCTAAACACCACGCGCAGGGTTTGCAGCTCTTTAGACACTAATTCTGCGGCATTCAGCAGGGCAGCGGCCGTAATGATGGCGGTACCGTGCTGGTCGTCGTGCATTACCGGGATATCCAACTCCTCCCTGAGGCGCTTTTCAATGTAGAAGCAATCGGGCGCGGAGATATCTTCGAGGTTTACGCCTCCAAAAGTTGGCGCCAGAATTTTAACGGTTTCTACAAATTTATCGGGGTCCTTGGTATCGAGTTCAAGATCAAAGACATCGATGTCTGCAAAAATTTTAAACAAAACGGCTTTGCCTTCCATAACAGGTTTTGAAGCGAGCGGACCAATATCTCCAAGACCCAAAACCGCGGTACCGTTAGTAATAACCGCCACGAGGTTTCCCTTTGCGGTGTAGCGATAGGCGTCTTCGGGGTTGGCCGCAATGTCGAGGCAGGGTTCGGCCACCCCTGGGGAGTAGGCAATGCTCAGGTCGCGCTGCGAGGTCGAGGGCTTAGTCGGAACTACCTCTACCTTGCCAGGGCGCTTACCCTCATGGTATTCCAGTACATCGAGCTTGCGAATTGGCGTTTTATTCATGCTGTAAAGGTCAGTAGAAATTTAACATTCAAGGCGACAAGGGCGACTTAACTTTGGCTTAACAAACGGGTTCGCCCAATTAAAACGCTTTTAACGTGTATACCGGACTGCTTCACAGCCACCGCAGCTTAGCCTACCTCTTCATTCTCACCTCACTGGCTGCGGTTATTTTGGCCCTTGTCTATCGTTTGCAAAACAAACCCAGCAGCAAAACGCTCAACATCCTAACCCTTGCGAGCCTGGCAACCGGCCACCTTCAGCTAGTCTTGGGCCTTGGCCTATACTTTGTGGGGCCCTGGTTTGGTCTTTTGAGCGAGAATCCGGGCGAAGTAATGCGCGACAGCGGACTCCGGTATTTTGCGGTGGAACACATTAGCACCAACCTTATCGGCATCGCCCTAGTTACCGTGGGCCGAGTGCGATTCAAAAAACACACGATCGACAGCCGCAAGCACCAGGCTGTTATCGCCTTCATCGGACTCGGACTTTTGCTCATTGCAAGCCGCGTACCCTGGAGTCGCTTGCTCTAACTTAGCTGCATGATTGATCCGCGACCCCGAACGGGGCCAGAGCGCTGCGTACTAGTAGGTGCCGTAACTCGCTTTCAGGACGAAACCAAAGTTCAGGAGTACCTCGACGAACTTCGCTTTTTGGCCGAGACCGCCGGCGCGGAGACGATGGCCCTCTTTACCCAAAAACTCGACCGTCCCGACCCCAAACTCTTCTTGGGTTCCGGCAAAATGAACGAGATCAAAGAATACGTAGGCGAGCACGAGATCGACCTCGTAATCTTTGACGACGAGCTCAGCCCCTCGCAGCTTAAAAACATTGAGAAACTTTTGGAGGTCAAGGTCATGGACCGGACCAACCTCATTCTCGATATTTTTGCGGCCCGCGCCCAGACTTCTTATGCGCGAACGCAGGTCGAACTGGCCCAGTACGAATACCTACTGCCCCGACTGACCCGCATGTGGACCCACCTGGAGCGCCAGAAGGGCGGAATCGGAATGCGTGGTCCGGGCGAAACACAGATTGAGACCGACCGCCAAATCATCAAGCAAAAGATTTCGAACCTCAAAGAAAAACTGACCGTCATCGACCGTCAAATGGCCACGCAGCGCGGCAACCGGGGTGCGCTCGTGCGAATCGCGCTTATTGGATACACCAATGTGGGTAAGTCCACTTTAATGAACGCCTTAAGCAAGAGCGACGTTTTGGCAGAAAACAAGCTTTTTGCTACCCTCGACACCACCGTGCGCAAGGTCGTCATTGGCAACCTCCCCTTTCTGCTCACCGACACGGTGGGCTTCATCCGCAAACTCCCAACCCAGCTGGTCGAGTCGTTTAAATCGACCCTCGACGAGGTGCGCGAAGCGGACCTTTTGCTTCACGTGGTCGACGTCGCCCACCCCAACTACGAGGACCATATGGAATCCGTGAGCGGAATTCTTCACGAACTGGGTTGCCAAGACATTCCGCAAATTGTCGTCTTCAACAAGATCGACGCCTGGACCCCGCCGGTCGACGAAGAGGGCCGGCCCATGGGCAGCCTCGACGAGCTCAAGTCTGCCTGGACTCGCCGCAGCCAGGGCCAGTCTGCCTTTGTAAGCGCCCTGCACAAAGACCAGTTCGACGCGCTTCGCGAGATGATTTACCGCAGTGCGGCAACGATCCATGCCGTGCGATTCCCGTTTGATACCTTTTTGTACTGAATTTGGGGCGGAACGCTCCGCGCTACCTTTGCACCATGCTAGTACGAAGCCTTGACTTTGCTCCGGAACACCCCCTGTTCCATTCCCGTCCCGTCGAGCATCCCACCGAAGTTCCCTTTGCCCTGGCTGCTGACGCCGAAGGCAATATCGAGGAACACCCCCTGCTGCGCTGCATGGGCCGCACCGGCAACGACCTGGTGCCGCTGAGCCCCGAAGACTTTATTCCCCTGCCCGAGGGCTCTGAGTTTTTTACCCTTCCGGGCCGTAGCCCCATGGGATGGAACCCCGAAAGCCTTAAAGCCGAGCAGCTGGACGGTGACGCAGTGGCCGCATTCGTGAGCCCTGGACATACGCAAACCTATTTGGCCGCCTACCAAAAAAAGGGTCCGGCCCCAATCCTGCCCCTCTACTCCTACACGGCCATTGGCTGGTTCGACGGGCGCTTTTGGACTACCGCCGTGCGCGTTGACCCCGACCTGCGCCAAGACGTAAGCCAGTTTCACGCTCCCATGATCGAGGGCGCGGTGGACCGCATGAAAAAGCGATTCCCCGAGAACCGCCTGATTGAGCACCTGGCCACGCAGTGCGCCGGTAGCTACCAGTGCCGCGCCGCCCAAAACTTCTTTCTCGAGCGCTGGGAACTGCCCATCCCCTCGTCGCCCGCCTGCAACGCAACCTGCCTGGGCTGCATTTCGCTTCAAGAAGACGAAGACGTGCACAGCGCCCACTTTCGCCTGAAGTTCGTCCCTGACCCCCAGGAGATTGCCGACATCGCCCTGCACCACCTCGAGCAGGCGCCCTACCCGGTCATGTCGTTTGGCCAGGGCTGCGAGGGCGAGCCCCTTCTGGTGGCCGACACCTTGGCCGAAGCAATTCGCCGCGTGCGCGCCGTGACCGACCGCGGAATTTTTAACATCAACACCAACGGGTCGCGCCCCGACGACGTCGCCAAGCTTTGCGAGGCCGGGCTGCGCAGCATCCGCGTGAGTTTGAATTCCGCCCAAAAAGAGTGGTACACCGGCTACTACCTGCCGCGGAACTACGAATTTGAAGCCCTCGCCGAGAGCCTCAAGGTCGTGCGCCAGCATGGCGGGTGGGCCAGCATCAACTACTTTGTGTTCCCTGGATGCACCGACACTCCGGCCGAGTGGGACGCGCTGCAGCGCCTGATCGAGACCACCGACCTCAGCATGATTCAGTGGCGCAACTTCAACATCGACCCCGACTGGTACTTCAAAAAGCTGCGCAAGCAGCCCGACGGTAACCCCTTTGGCGTGCTCGAACTGATGCACCGGGTGCGCGAGCAGTACCCGCACATCGCCTACGGTTATTTCAATCCGGCGGCCGAAACCCAGGCCTACTACAACGCCAAGCGGGCATGAGTCTTCGCATCGACGTCGCCGTAGCGCCCTGGACCGACTACGAGCTGCTGGACAGCGGCAACTTTGCCAAGCTCGAGCGCTTTGGCAGCCAAGTGCTTTGGCGCCCTGAGCCCCAGGCAGTGTGGACTCCGTCGCTTTCGCCCGCCGAATGGTCGAAGCTTGCCGACGCGCACTTCAGCCGGTCCAAGCAAAACCCCGAGTCGGGCGATTGGGCCCTCAAGCCCGGAACCCCCAGCCAATGGCCCCTCACCTACGACCTGCGCGACCACCAACTCACGCTGGACCTCGAGCGCACCGCGTTCAAGCACCTGGGCGTCTTCCCCGAGCAGGCCAGCAACTGGGAGTGGATCTACGACCAAGTCGCGGTCGCGGGGCCCGACGCCAAGGTCCTCAACCTCTTTGCCTACACCGGCGGAGCCAGCCTCGCTGCCCGCGCCGCCGGAGCCGACACTACGCACGTGGACTCGGTCCGAAAGGTGGTCGACTGGGGCCGCCGCAACATGGAGGCCAGCGGGCTCGACGGCATTCGCTGGGTGGTCGAAGACGCCGCCACCTTTGTGGGCCGCGAGGTAAAGCGCGGCAAAACCTACCAAGGAATTTTGCTGGATCCGCCCGCCTACGGTCGCGGACCCGACGGAGAAAAGTGGGTTCTTGAAGAAGACATCGACGGCCTGCTGCGCGACTGCGCCGCCTTGCTGGCTCCGGGCGGATTCCTCGCCCTCAACTTATATTCGATGGGCCTAAGCGCTGTGGTGGCCTACACGCTCATCGGACAGCACTTCAAGCGCCAGCCTGAGCTCCTCGAGCTGGCCGTCGCTGACCCGCAGGGTAAAATACTTCCTCTGGGCACGGTGGCGCGTTTGAATGCCGGCGCGTAATTCGTTGCTCGACCTGCAACGGTCTTCGCACCGAATTACGCTTTACTTTTCACTGATTTCAAGTGCCTGAAACCGGAGCGAAAACCGACAAAGGCGCGTAATTCGTTGCTCCCTCGCAGATCCAGGTCGTCACCTGCGTCATGGTGATTCCGCCCAACGAAGTCGATTGGGTAAAGGGGCCTGAAGAACCTACTGCTCGCGCAGTGAAACCTAAAAGTTTTTTACCCCTTAAACGCGCTCAGTCCGGTAACGTCCATGCCGGTAATGAGCAGGTGAATGTCGTGCGTACCCTCGTAGGTCACGACCGACTCGAGGTTCATCATGTGGCGCATGATGGGGTAGTCTCCGGTGATTCCCATGGCTCCCAGCATTTGGCGCGCTTCGCGAGCAATGTCAAGTGCCATGGCTACGTTGTTGCGCTTGGCCATCGAAATCATGGCCGTAGTTGCGCGGCCTTCGTTCTTGAGCTGCCCTAAGCGCAAGGTCAGCAGCTGCGCCTTGGTAATCTCGGTAATCATCTCGGCCAACTTCTTTTGCTGCAGCTGGAATCCGCCGATGGGGCGATCAAACTGAATGCGCTCCTTGCTGTAGCGCAGGGCGGTATCGTAGCAGTCCATGGCTGCACCAAGCACACCCCAGGCAATACCATAGCGAGCGGAGTCCAGGCAGCTCATCGGAGCGCCAAGGCCTGTTTTGCCCGTTAACAAATTCTCTTTAGGCACTTTGACGTTATCAAACACCAACTCGCCGGTTGACGAAGCGCGCAAAGACCACTTGTTGTGGGTCTCGGGGGTGGTGAAACCCTCCATTCCGCGCTCTACGATAAGGCCGTGAATGCGGCCTGACTCGTCCTTGGCCCAGACCACTGCAACGTCGCAAAAAGGTGAATTCGAAATCCACAACTTGGCACCATTAAGCAGGTAGTGGTCTCCCATGTCCTTGTAGTTGGTGACCATTCCGCTCGGATTCGAGCCAAAATTGGGCTCGGTGAGGCCAAAGCTGCCCAGCCACTCGCCGTTGGCCAGCTTGGGAAGGTACTTGCGGCGCTGCTCCTCGTTGCCGAAGGCATAAATCGGGTACATCACGAGCGAACTCTGAACCGAGCAGGTCGAGCGAATTCCGCTGTCGCCGCGCTCGATCTC
>Ga0209443_1001612_pt1 | contig 13962 bp, 7 predicted proteins | sample LauGreBMM110DCMD_2_FD_187571 | JGI IMG/M metagenome (GOLD analysis project Ga0209443, IMG submission 187571) | Freshwater lake microbial communities from Lake Michigan, USA - Su13.BD.MM110.DCMD (SPAdes) (version 2) | ecosystem: Environmental > Aquatic > Freshwater > Lake | place: Lake Michigan... | reverse complement strand
CGAACCGCGCCGCAAAGCGTCCGCGCGCGCCGCGAACCGCTCGTCCTCGTGCGGCTCGCGACCGAAGGACTTGATCTGCCGGACGCCCTGGAGGTTGTCCATCAGCAGGGCGTTCATCGCCGAGCTGGCTTCGCGTTGCGCGCGGTAGCGGGTGTGCGCGGTGAGCGTGTACCACAGCGCGCCGCCCGCGAGGACCGGCAGCGGCAACAACGCCACCCCGGCCAGCAGCGGGTTGTTCAAGAACAGCAACGTCGCCACGCCGACGATCGCCAGCAACGCCACGACGCCCTGCTCGGTGCCGTCGATGAGCAACCGTTCCATCGCGTTCACGTCCTCCAGCACGCGCGTCATCAGGTCGCCCGATGCCCTCTGGTCGAACCACCGTTGCGGCAAACGCTGGAGCCGTCCGTACACCTCGCGGCGGATGTCGTAGATGACGTCCTGCTCGAACGTGTTGTTGAGCCGGATGCGGACGGCGTTGAAGACATCGCGCACCACGAAGGCCCCGAGCAGCCCGAGCATCACCGGCGTCAACAGCTCCGCCCGCTTCGCGCCGATCACCTCATCGATCACCAGCCGCGTGAGCTTCGGATACGCCATCGCCGCCGCTTGCGAGACCACCGCGCACGCGATGGTGCCGACGGCCATCCACGGATACGGACGAAGGTACGTCGCGACCCGCCGGACGACCTCCCACGTCGAGCGCTTCCGCACCTTCATCGAGGGATCGACCGGCAGAGCATGGATGTGGCGCGACATGGCCGCTGTGGGTAGCGGATGGAAGGGTCCCGCACAAACCGGAACACCGCGCCAAATTGCGCTTCGTCGGGAGCGCGGATTTCCCGGTCCGCCGGATGCCACCCGTGTCCGGACCCGTCGGACTCTCCCCGCACCCTGCCGACCTCGACCCGGCGAAACGGCAGGTCGCTGGCCTGCGCCACCGTCCTCCGCCGCTCCGGATCGCACGGCGCCCTCCAAACCGCGCTTCCACGTGCCGCGGGCGGCGGACTACGGTGCCCCCGTGAACCGCATCCGCCTGCTCCCGGAACACGTCGCGAACCAGATCGCGGCGGGCGAGGTCGTGGAGCGTCCGGCCAGCGTGGTGAAGGAGCTGGTCGAGAACTCGCTCGACGCCGGACCGACGCGCATCTCCGTCGAGATCGGCGCCGGCGGACGCAGCCTCATCCGCGTCACCGACGACGGGACCGGCATGAGCCGCGACGACGCGCTGCTCTGCCTCGAGCGCCACGCCACCTCGAAGATCCGGCGCGCCGAGGACCTCGCCTCCATCGCGACGATGGGCTTCCGCGGCGAGGCCATCCCGAGCATCGCCAGCGTGAGCCGCTTCACCCTCACCACGAGGGAACGCGACGACACCTCGGGCGAGGCCACGCAAGTGGTCATCAACGGCGGCAAGATCATCGAGGTGAAGGCCGCCGCGTCGCCGTCCGGCACCTCGGTGGAGGTCCGCCAGCTCTTCTTCAACCTGCCCGTCCGCCGCAAATTCCTCCGCGGCGAGGACACCGAGCGCGCCCACATCGCCCACTATCTCACGCTCGTCGCGCTCGCGTTCCCCCAGGTCGGGTTCGCGTTTGTGAACGACGGCCGGACGTCCTGGCAGCTGCCGCCCGTGGCCTGGACGGATCCGGCCGGCCGCTTCGCCGCGCTCCGCGAACGGCTCCGCCAGCTCCACGGCGCGGACGTCCCTTTGTTGCCGGTGGATCTCGCGGCCGAGGTCGAAGAAGCGCGGGAGGAGATCCATGGTCCGCTGTCCGAGGTCCATGGTCCGGGCGCCGGTGCATCCAGCTTCCGGCTCGGGAACCCGGACCCGGGGATCCCGCCCGGCGACGCGACGCCCACCTCGCGTTTCCGCCTGTGGGGATTCATCGGTGCGCCGGGCGTCTCGCGCGGCACCCGCGACGAACAACATCTCTTCGTCAACCAACGGCCGGTGGACAACCGCGGCCTCAATTTCGCGCTCCTCGAGGGTTACCACACCGCCCTGATGCGCGGCCGTTATCCGGTCTGCTGCCTCTTCCTCGAGATCGATCCCGCCGCCGTGGACGTCAACGTCCATCCGCAGAAGCGCGAGGTGAAGTTCCGTGAGGAGCAGGCCGTCCGCCGCCTCGTCGCGAAGGCCGTGCGCGACACGCTGCTGGCCTTCCACGGCAACCCGGGCGGTGGCGGGGGAGTCGGTGGGCAGGTGGGAACAGGGGCGGAGGAGAAAGCACTCGCGCGACACACCACGTCCGATGCCTCCAGCCCGTCGGAGGGGGGCCCGGCCTCGGCGTCTCCGGATCTCGCGGCGCTCACTTCTGCTTCCCCCTCTCCTGGAGGAGAGGGCCTGGGAGGGAGCGGACATGCATCGGGCTTCCACTTCGCTCCGCCATCGGATGCGCCACCGGCGCAGACCGCGCTTCCTCTCTCCCTCAAACCCAGATCGCCGAGCCCCCTTCATCCCACGGCAGCAGACGATGTTCCGCCCACCGCCACCGACCTGTCCGCGCTGCACGCCGCTCAGGGTTCCCGCGTCCTCTCTCCGCCATCCAGCACCCAGCCTGCTCCAAGCACCGCCACCGCCCCCCTGGCCCCCCTGGCCCACTGGTCTGCTGGCTCACTGGCACACCCGCCTTCAGGCGGCGCCCCCGTCCCGCTGCTCCACGTTCCCCTGCGCCTCGTCGGGGTGGTGGGACGGCTCTACGTGGTGCTGGAATCCGACCGCGGACTGGTCCTGCTCGACCAACATGCGGCGCACGAGCGGATCCTCTTCGAGCAGATGCTCGCGCGCATCGAGACCGCGCAGCAGGCGCCCTCGCAGCGCCTGTTGCTGCCCGAGACCGTCGAGCTCACGCCGCGCGACGCCGATTTCGTGCGGCGGAACCTCGCGACGCTGACGCGCCTCGGTGTCGGCCTGAGCGAATTCGGCGAACGCACCTTCCTGCTCGACGCGCTGCCGCCCTTCGTGAAGGCGGGCAACCCCAAGCAGTTCGTCTTCGAGCTGATCGACGCGCTGAAGTCGGCCGGCGAAGGCGTCAACAACGCGCGGCTCGGCGAGGACGTGGTCGCGAAGACGGTCTGCCGCCACGCGGTGAAGGCCAACGACCCGTTGCGCGGACCGGAGCTCGAGAACCTGGTGAACGACCTCCGCCGTTGCACCATGCCCTACACCTGTCCGCACGGTCGTCCCACGCTCATCGAGATGAACTGGCGCGAACTGGAGAAGAAGTTCGGCCGCACCGGTTGACCGCATCCGGCGTCGCCCCGTCGCCTCCAGACCCTGGACTTCTTCGAGGGCTGCTACGCCAGCAGCGCTTTCACCACCTCGGTCTTCTCGACGCCGGTGAGCCGCATGTCCAGGCCTTGGTATTTGTAGGCGAACCGCTCGTGGTTGATGCCGAGCAGGTGCAGCAAGGTGGCGTGGAAATCGCGGACGTGGACCGGGTCCTTCACGATGTTGTAGGAGAAGTCGTCGGTCTCGCCGTGGACCACGCCGCCCTTGGTGCCGCCGCCGGCCATCCACATCGAGAAGCAGCGCGGATGGTGGTCGCGGCCGTAGTTCTCGTGGGAGAGCCCGCCCTGGCTGTAGATGGTGCGGCCGAACTCGCCGCCCCAGACGATGAGGGTGTCGTCGAACATGCCGCGCGACTTGAGGTCCTTGATCAGGCCGGCGATGGGCTGGTCGACGTCCTTGCACTGCGCGGGCAGGCGGCCGGCGACGTTGCCGTGGTGGTCCCAGTTGTTGAGGTACACCTGCACGAAGCGCACGCCGCGCTCGACGAGGCGCCGCGCCATCAAGGCCGTGTAGGCGAAGCTGCCGGGCTTCTTCGCCTCTTCGCCGTAGAGCTCGTAGGTCGATGCCGGTTCGCCCTTGATGTCGGTGAGCTCGGGCACGCTGGACTGCATGCGGAAGGCCATCTCGAACTGCTGGATCCGGGTGTGCGTCTCCGGATCACCGATGGCTTTGTAGGTCATCTCGTTCAGCCGCCGGAGGCCGTCGAGCTGGGCGCGCCGGAGATCGGACGGCACGCCGGGCGGGTTGCTGATGTAGAGGATCGGGTCGCCGCCGCTGCGGAACGAGACGCCGGCATGCTCGCCGGAGAGGAAGCCGCTCGACCAGAGGCGACCGCTGATGGCCTGGATCTGCTCCTTGTTGGTCGGCTCGGCGACGAGCACCACGAAGGTCGGCAGGTTCTCGTTCATCGTGCCGAGGCCGTAGCTGACCCACGAGCCGATGCACGGACGGCCGGCGTTCATGTTGCCGGTCTGCATCGCGCAGATGGCCGGTTCATGGTTGATCGCCTCGGTGTGCATCGAGCGGATGAGGCAGAGGTCGTCCACGACCTTGGCGGTGTGGGGCATGAGCTCGGCGTTCATGAGCACGCCGCTCTTGCCGGCGCGGGTGAACTTGAACTTCGACGGCGCGATGGGGAACCGCGACTGCCCGGACGTCATCGTCGTGAGACGCTGGCCTTGGCGGATGGATTCCGGGAGGTCCTTGTCGTACCAGGCGTCCATCTGCGGCTTCGGGTCCCAGAGGTCCATCTGGGAAGGTCCGCCGACCATGTGCAGATAGATCACGCGCTTCGCCTTGGGCGCGAAGTGGGGCAGGCCGAGCGGATCCGGCAGGACGGGCCTCGCGGCGGATCCTTCGGCGACGGCCGCGGCGAGCGAGCCGGACCGGCTGCCGAGCAGCGACGTCAACGCGGCATAGCCCAGCACGTTCTTGCCGCGGGTGAAGAACTGGCGGCGCGTCTCGAGGCGTTTGAGGTCGTCCAGAAGAGAGTCCATAAGAAGAGTGTTTTCCTTATTTGTTCAGCACTTCGTCGAGGTTCATGAGCTGGTTGGCCAGCATCGTCATCGCGGCGAGCCGCGGGGCGGGCACCGAGGCATCGGCCTTGGATTCGCCGACACCGACCAGCTTCGCGGCTTCGTCGGGATTGGCGCCGTAGAAGCCCGAGAGCTTCGCCCACGTCTCGTCCACGACCTTGCGCTCGTCCGACCGGAGGGGCCGCGCGAGCAACCGCTGGGCGATGGTGCCGATGGCGCGGCCGGTGTCGCCGCCGTCCTGCGCGAGGGCCGCTTCGGCGAGCCGGCGGGCGGCCTCGATGAACTGCGGGTCGTTCATCGTCGCCAGCGCCTGCAACGGCGTGTTCGTGCGCTCGCGGCGCGTGCAGGAGACCTCGCGGCTGGGCGCGTTGAAGACCTCCATCGAAGCGGGCGGCGCGGCGCGTTTCCAGAAAGTGTACATGGAGCGGCGGTACAGGCCGTCGCCGGTGTCCTGCGCGTAGCGCTTGGTGTTGCTCTCCGGCATCGCCACGGCTTCCCAGACGCCCTGCGGTTGGTAGGGCTTCACGCTCGGCCCGCCGACCTTCGGCACGAGCAGGCCGCTGGCCGAGAGCGCGTAGTCGCGGACCATCTCGCCGTCCATGCGGAACCTCGGCCCGCGGCTGAGCAGGCGGTTGGCCGGGTCCTTGTCCAGCTTCTCCCGGGTCGCGACGGCGCTCTGCCGGTAGGCCGAGGACGTGACCATGAGGCGGAAGAGGTGCTTCACGTCCCATCCGCTCTCGCGGAACTCCACCGCGAGCCAATCGAGCAGCGCCGCGTTCACCGGCGTCTCGCCCATGATGCCGAGGTCCTCGGTGGTCTTCACGAGGCCCGTGCCGAAGAGCTCCTGCCAGAAACGGTTCACCGTGACCCGCGCGGTGAGCGGGTTCTCCGGCGCGACCAACCATCGGGCCAGACCGAGACGATTCCTGGGCGCGCCGGGCGGCAGCGGGTTCAACGCCGCGGGGACATCGGCTTCGACCTTGTCCTTGGGCTTGTCGTATTCGCCGCGCGCCAAGACCGCCGCCATCGGCTTCGAATCCGGCTTCTCCATCTGGATGTGCGTGACCGGGTACTTGAGGCGGATGCCTTCCTTCTGTTTCTCGAGCGACGCGACACCGGCCTGCGCGTCCCGGAAGCTTTGATGTCGGGTGGCCAGGAAGTACTCGAAGACCTCGCGCTTCGGCTCGGGCTTCCAATCGGCGACCGGCGTGCCCACCAAGGTCCGGAGCAGCGCATCGTGCGCGAGCGCGGTCACCTCGGCCGGCGCGAGAGCGCGGGAGTAGATGCGGACGTCTTGGAGCGCGACGCCGTCGAAGTGGCTGCCTTCGCTCCGCTGCGCCAGCGTGAACGGCGCCTTCGCGGCGATGCTGCCGGTGACGCCCTTCGAGTTCTCGGCCTCGGTCTGGACGCCGACGCCGTCGACGAAGATCTTCACGCCCTCGGGTTTTCCGGACCCGTCATAGGTGGCGAGGACGTGCTGCCACTTGCCCTTCTTGGCGACGCGTTCGCGGGTGCGGACCTTGACCGCGTTGTCCGGCCACTGGCTGACGAGATGCGTCGCGAACTGGCCCTGCTGGATCCACAGGTCCCATCCGCGATAGCCGTCCTTCGACGGATCCATCCGCGCGAAGATGGCGGCGGTCTCGTTGTAATCCGGCGGGACGAAGACCCACGCGCCGTAGGAGAAGGCCTCGCCGGCACCGACCACTCCGGCCTCCGGGAACTCCGCGGTCGCGCCCTTGCCGAACACCGGCGCCGCTCCGAAGAGGCCGCCGCCGTTCAAGCCGACCGGGCCCTTCGGGCTCGCCGTCGTGACGGCGCTCCCGGCCGTCGCAGCGAACACGTTGGTCTTCCCGTCGGCGAGCGGAGCGCGGAAGGCGAGTCCCGGGATGTCCAGCTGGCGCTCGAGGTCCGGGGCCTTCATGCCGGCGATCCAGTCCGCGAACACCGGCTCCGCGTCGGTCCGGCTCTTGGCCACGGCCTTCTTGGCGGCCTCGATCTCGCCGGGCAACACCTTCCACCGCGCGGCCTCCTTCTCGTCGGTCACGACCGTGATATAGGCGTTCACGCCGTCCTTCACGTTGCCATCGAAGCCGCTCTGCTTCGTGTTCCGGAAGAAGGCGGCGAGCGAGTAGAAATCTTTCTGGGTGATCGGATCGAACTTGTGGTCGTGGCAGGCGGCGCAATTGGCCGTGAGGCCGAGGAACACCCACCCGGTCGTGGTCACCCGGTCGTTGGCATAGATCGAGAGGTTCTCCTCCTCGATGGTGCCGCCCTCGTTGGTGGTCATGTTGCACCGGTGGAATCCGGTGGCCACCAGCTGGTCGGTCGTCGGGTCGGACAACAGGTCGCCGGCGATCTGATCGATGACGAACTGGTCGAAGCGCTCGTTCCGGTTGAAGGCGCCGATCACCCAGTCGCGGTACGGCCACATCTCCCGGTAGTTGTCGAAGTGCAGGCCGTGCGTGTCGGCATAGCGCGCCGCATCGAGCCAATAACGGCCGCGATGTTCACCCCAACGCGGGGAATCCATCAGCCGGCGCACATACTCCTCATGATAGCCCTTCGACTTGTCCGACACGAACGCCTCGACCTCGGCCGGGGTCGGGGGCAGGCCCGTCAGATCCAGCGACAACCGGCGCGCGAGCGTGCGGCGGTCCGCCTCGGGGTTCATGGCGAGCCCCTTCTCGGCGAGCTTCGCCGCGACGAATGCATCGATCGGATTCCGGATCGGCGAACTTTTTCCTTTTGCCTTCTCCCTTTTTCCTTTCATCACCTCCGCCCGTTCCGGCGCGACGAAGGACCAGTGCGGCTGCCACGCCGCGCCCTCGGTGATCCATTGTTTCACCAGCTCCCGCTGTCCCGGCTTGAGATCTTTGTGCGAATCGGGCGGCGGCATGACGTCGTCCTTGTCGGTCGTCACCAACCGGCGCCAGAGCTCGCTCTTCGCGATGTCGCCCGGCACGACGGCCGGACCGCGCTTCGGGGTCGCCTCGTAGAGGCCCTCCTTGGTGTCGAGCCGGAGCCCGGCCTTGCGCGCCACCGGGTCGGGCCCGTGGCAGGCCATGCAGTTCTCGGACAGGATCGGCCGGATGTCGCGGTTGAAGACGATCTTCGACGGTCCGGAGGTCGCCGCGGCCGTGGCCACGGTCGAGGCGAGCCCGGCCAAGGCGAGCGCTATCACGGCGGAGGACAGCAGGCGCGTCGCGGTGCCCGGGTAGGTAGCCAGTTCTTTCATACGAGATGTCGTCACGAGTCCAGCCCGGTCCGCGCGCTCCCACAAGCACGCGATGCGGGTCTCGTGCTCCGACGGAACGGACGGCCTTCGACGTCAAAGATTCTTCGCCGGTCGAGAGCCGTCGCTCCGCGGTTGGCCCGAGGTTCACCGGATGTTGGCCGGTCCCGGCCCTCGCCGCCTCAGCGGATGCCCCAGCAGAACGGATCCTGCCCGTCCAACAGCAGCGTTGCCTCGCTGTTGACGAAGGCCGTGCCGGTGATGGTCGGCTCGATGATGCCGGTGACGCGGTCGAGCCAGCGGAACGATCCAGTGAACCGGCTGCCCAGGATGCTCTCCTGCGACCAGGTCGCGCCTTCGGCCAGTTTCCCGTCGGCCGCGAGGCAGGCCAGTTTCGCGCTCGTGCCGGTGCCGCAGGGCGACCGGTCATAGGCCTTGCCCGGGCAGAGGACGAAGTTGCGCGAATCGGCCCCCGCCTGGGCCGGCCCGAAGAGCTCCACGTGGTCCACCTCCGGGAAGCCCTGTGCGTTCACCGCTTGCCGGATCCGCCATGCGGCATCCGTGAGCGTTTCGGCGTCCTTCAGGTCGAGCGTCCACGGATGCTCGCCGACGAGATAGAACCAGTTCCCCGCCCACGCCACATCGCCCGCCACGTCACCGATGCCCGGGACCTGGACATGAGCGGCCTTCACCTTGCGGTAGCTCGGCACGTTGGCGACCGAGACCGATCCATCGACGTGCAACGTCGCGGTGACCACGCCCACCGACGTCTCGATCCGGTGTGCGCCGGGCCCGATGCGGCCGAGATGCGCCAGGGTGACGACCAGCCCGATGGTCCCGTGCCCGCACATGCCGAGCGCGCCGACGTTGTTGAAGAAGAGCACGCCCGCGACGCACGATTTGTCCGCCGGCTCGACGAGCATCGCGCCGACGAGCACATCCGAACCCCGCGGCTCGTTCACCACCGCCGAACGGAATTGGTCGTGCTGCTCGCGGAAGACCTTCAACTGGTCCGCCGCCGTGCCACCGCCGAGATCGGGACCTCCGGCGACGACGACGCGGGTCGGCTCTCCGCCGGTGTGAGAATCGATGACCTGGACCCGTCGCGGTGGCAGCGTGCTCATGAGTGTCCGCGAACTGTCCGACGACGCGGCCACCGCGTCTTGGCCGGATCCGTCGACACGTCCGTCAAAGGCCGCACAAGCCGAACAAGCCGCGGCGAGCAGGACGCACGAGCGTCCTGCTCCCGGCGCCGGTCATCGAGGAGCCGCCGCGCTCTGCTTCGCGTACCCCTTCTTCGCTTTGGCGTTCGCACTGTTCTCCCAGATGAACTCCACGATGGGCGTGGAGTCTTCGAGGCCGTGCGGATGATGCTTCACGCCGGCTTTGGCGATGAGGGTGATGCTCCCGCCGAGCTTGCGGTAACGCTCCGCGATGACGCCGGTGTTCTCATCCCACGGCACGACCTCGTCCGCATCGCCGTAGACGTGCAGCAGCGGCACCTTGGCCTTGGCGAGCGGCGCGAGGCGGTCGACCGGGTTGCCGGGATACGCGAGCGCCTCGGCCTCGGTCTTGAAGCCGTAGCGTTCCATCACCAGCTGCCAATCGCATTTGCTCCCCGGACCTTTGCCCTTGCCGCCCGGCCAGCTCTTGAAGTCGCACACCGGAGCGTCGCCGTAGAGGCACGAGACCTTGTCCGGATGCGCGCTGGCCCAGTTGTACACGTAGAGTCCGCCGCGGCTCAGACCGACGAGCGCGGGCTTCTTGGCGAAGCCGTGGCGGCGGGTCAGCTCGCGGTGGAGCGCCTCCCAATGCGCCACCGCGGCGGGCGCACCGAGCATATCCGGCAAGCTCATGTAGACGATGTGGAAGCCGCGGCCGAGCAGCGCGATGTCCGGGGCCGGCTTGTGGCCGAAGAACTCGCCATGCCAGACCCACGGCTTGCCCGGTGCCGCGACCTTCGGCACGACGACCAGCACCGGTTTGCCGTCCACGGTGAAATCGTAGCGATCGAAGCCGGACCAGGTCGTCTTCGTGCCGGGGAACGGCGCGGCATCGGATACCGGCTTCGGCTGGGCCAGGACGGAAGAAGCCACAAGGAACAACCCGGCGAAGAGCATGCGGATCCGAGGAAAGGGGCGAAGCATGCCGATGGTCTCGCCGGAACCGGACCGCGAGTCAAAGTGCCATGCGGAGATTTCGGCACGGCGCGTCCCCAGGTCTGGACGGAGCGCGGGCGGCCCGCCCGCGCGGCCCGCATCGATGCGGGTGCCGGAGCCTTCCTATGGTCCCGGACGCCGTCATGAGGTGCGGGCGGTCTCCCCCCCGGAAACCGCGGCCGGGAGACGCGGACTTTCCAGTCCTCCGAGCGGGTTGCAGGGCAACCCGCCCACCACTCCGGGCTACCAGCGACCGGTCGTCACCGCGAGATGACGGGAACGCAGCTTGCGGGCGGGCCGCCCGCGCTCCGACGGCTATCGCAAGGCGCGCAGCTTCACCGCGACCTCCGCAGCGTCACGGGCGGCCTCGTCCATCGTCTTGCCCTTGCCCATGCCGGGGCGGACGTGCCCGACGTGCGTGAGCCACGTGTCCTTCTGGGTGCGCTGACGCTGCTGCACGAGCTTCAGGACCTGCGCGGCGCGCGGATCCGACTGGAGCAGCCCGGCGGGCGAATCCGCGACGACGATCCCCTCGGGTGCGCCGAGGTGGCGCAAGAATTCGCGGGCGATGAGCCAGTGACCCTGGGTGTTGGCGTGGACACCGTCGCCGGCGAGCAGGAACTTCGGCTCGGTGCGGCGGCGTTCCTCCAGGAAGCGGTCCATCGGCCCGTGCGCGTCCACGACTTCCCAGCCGCTCTTCCGCTGCGCGAGCAGCCACTCGGCGTAGCGGCCGAGCACGCCGTTGTAGCCTTCGAACGGCTGCGGATACGCGTCGCGTCCCGCGGGCAGCGTGTTCTTGCCCAACGGCACCGGGTCGAACGAAGGCGGCGTGACATGGACCACGCGCACGCCCTGATGTGCAGCGATCTCCCGGAGCTTGCGGATGCCGTCCTGGAACGCCTTCGCCCGGTCGTCACCATACGGATAGTAGATGCCGTCGTTCATGCCGTAGCAGACCACCAGGAGGTCGGGCTTCGCCTTCTCCAGCACGCGGCCGAGACGCTCGTGCACGCCGGGCCGTGGGAACGATCCACCCGCATGGCCAGGTTCGGACAAGCCCGAGACGGTCTCGCTCGGCAGACCCAGGTCGATGATCTCCACATCGGCGTCGGGAAACTTCAGCCGCAGCCAGGTCTCGACGAACTCCACCCATTCGCCCGCGTAGGTGATGCTGTCGCCGAGGAACACCACGCGCTTCGCCGCCACGAACGCGCGCGCCGCCGGTGACGGCACCGCCGCGGTCGTCACGGGGACGAGCCGCACCTTGCGGATGTCCATCACCGCCGCGGCCTGCTTGCGATGCGGCTTGATGGCCAAGGTCTGCTTGCCGGCGGCCGCCAACGTCACCCGGCCGATGCGGCGCGGGACGAAGTTCTGGAAATGCCCGGTCTCCTCGACGACGAACGGCAATTTCTCACCGCCGACCTCGACGACGACGTCGCTGCCACCGTTGCCGGTGCCGCAGCCCTGCCAGACCTCGACATCGAAGGTGCCCGGTGCCGTGACCGTGAAATCCCAATGCGCCCAATCGGACGGCGTCACCCAGTAGCCGAGGCAGTTTTTGTTGGTCGCCGGTTCATAACGCATCATCACGCTATGGGTCGTCGCCTCGCCGGAGCGCAGCACGACCTCACCCGACGCCTGCTGCACCACCGGATCGCCTTCCGGCGCGGGCACGAGACTGATGCCGTGCAACGTGAACCCGCCGGCCGAACCGGCCTTCGGTCCGGCCTTCACTTGGCACGGGTCGGATTTCGGCAGGTAGAACCGGGAGACCGGGACGACCGTGGCACCGCGCTTTTCGGACCCTTCCGGCAATACCACGACGAAGGTCTGCCCCGCGATCTCGACCACCAACTCCGCGCCCTTCGCCGCGCCGGAGACCGCCGCCTCGATGTCGTACCGGCCCCAGCGCGACGGCTTGAATCCCCACGTCTCCGCGTTGGTCTTCGATCCGGCGATGAAACCGATCCGCCCTTCGGATGACGGTCGGATCGTGCCTTCCGCCAAAGCGGCCGGCGCTACGGCGGATGCGATCGCCAAGCAGAGCAAGGCGGACGACCGGGCGAGGCTGGGGAGATTCATCCCCGAAGGATGTCGCCGGAGGCCGCGGACGGGAAGCCCCGATCGATTGCCGCTCACTTGCCGAGCTTCGCATCCAGCTCGGACAACCGGAACCGGACGCTCACCACATAGGGCTGCTCACCTTCCGTCCAATGCCCGTAGGTCGTCGTCACGAAGGTGCCGTCGCGCAGCACCTCCACACCGGGATACGCGCAATCCCAAGCGTGATGGTTGTCCATCAGGCGCACGCGATAGGCGCCTTCGCGGCCGGCGACGATGTCCTCGTACCGCCCGACCCAGCCGACCCAGTCGCCCTGGGTCTTCGAGACCCGCGTGGTGTCGCGGAACGAGATGAACAGGCGGCCGTCCGGCGAATACTTCGCGACGTGGCGGTCGCCGGTGAGCGCGCCGGGCAGTTCGCGCGGAGCGGTCCAGGTCGCGCCCTCGTCGTCGGAGAAGATGACGTGGGAATTCTTCCGCCGGGCATTCTCCCGCAACAACAATGCGATCTGCTTGCCGTCGGGCGAACGCACCACACCGGGCTCGCAGAGATGGACGTCCGCCGACGCAAAGAGCTCGCGCGGCCGGCTCCAGGTCAGCCCACCATCGGACGACCCGACCTGATAGAGCCGGAACACCACGGGCTTCTCCGGCTTCGCATCGGCGGCGATGTACCGGCCGTCGTCGTGGAACCACGCGAGATAGCATCCCGGCTTGCCACGCACCGCCTCGACGCTGCCCATCACGACGATCCCGCCCCAATCTCCGGCGGGCTTCAGCGGCGACCAGGTCGCGCCGTCGTCCTCCGATACCGCCAGCCGCGCCGGATACATCCCGGACCACACGATGAGCCGCTTCTTTCCAGCAGCATCGACGACACGATGGATCGTCGGCGTCTCGAGCGATGTCGCCCAGTTTTCCGGCACGGGCAACCGCGGGCTCCAGGTCAGGCCGGCGTCCGTGCTGCGCTTGAGCTGGATCGCGCCCTTGCCGTGACCCCGCGGATAGACGCAGAGAAGGGTCTTGCCGTCCTCGAGCAGCACCGTCGTGGGATGCCCGAGGTATCGTCCCGGCTCACGGTCGACGACCGCCTGACGTCCCGTCTCCGCCGCGAGATCGACCACGGGCACGGTGTGACCCGGAGCCTCCGCCGCGTGGATCGAAGCGATTGCGACCGACACGAGCAGGAGGGGGACGAGGAGGAACGGCTTCACGCGCCGAAGCTGCCAGATCCGGGCCCTGCCGAGAAGCCCGGAGCGTCCACAGGACCTCTGGTCCGTCCCTCCCCATCGCACGGGCCGGCCTAGGCGCGGGTGTGACCTGAAGTGGCGGACACGTCGACGGATGTGGCGCGGATTTGTGGTCCGTTTGGCCGGGTTGCCCTCGGCGCGCGGGGCATCGCACACCGCCCTCGAAGCCGGAGCATGTCATGTCCGGGATCGCGCGTCCGTGCGGCCCCGCATGATGTGCGGTCCAGGCGCCTGAAGGCGGAACTCCCGACGGGGCGGGGCCCGGATGCGCCCGTGGCCGCGGCTCGCTCCGGCGTGCTGCCGATGCCGCCGACGCGGGGAGAAGTCACGGACGGGCGGCAGCCCGTCCCTACCGTCGTGGGTAGGGTCCGCGCTGCCGCGCGGCCCCATCTGTCCCTCGGGTCCCGCTCAGGCGACCAGCCCCCTG
>Ga0209443_1001611_pt1 | contig 13976 bp, 10 predicted proteins | sample LauGreBMM110DCMD_2_FD_187571 | JGI IMG/M metagenome (GOLD analysis project Ga0209443, IMG submission 187571) | Freshwater lake microbial communities from Lake Michigan, USA - Su13.BD.MM110.DCMD (SPAdes) (version 2) | ecosystem: Environmental > Aquatic > Freshwater > Lake | place: Lake Michigan... | reverse complement strand
ATCACGGATAACCTGGGAAGACCATCTTATAAGATCAAAAGAACCATCAGAAGCACTACGGATACCACAAAATGGAAAGACCTGATGTCTTATCTGGTTACCTATGACAGCACCAGGCTTGAACTCGTGCAAGACAACCAGCGTTACCTGAAAATGGTTGAACCCATTTCCAACGGATTCAACTGGAAAGGGAATTCATATATCAATACAGCTGGTATCTCATCATTGCAATACCTGGCAGATTGGAGGTATACCTATGAAAATGTAAGGCGATCGTTCACTGCAAATGGAATTTCCTATACAGAAACGGTAACAGTCAACCAAAGAAGTGATACCTCCGGAAATGCTGCTGACAAGAAATTCTATTTCGAGATCAATCATTCAAAAGAAGTTTATTCCAAAAGCATAGGGCTGATATTCAAGGAATTCCTGCATGAGGCATGGCAACCACCCAACGCAAGTTCTCCAGGAGGATATTACGAAGCCAACAGCTATGGCATTAGGCTCACCATCATTGGTCATAACTTTTAATTCAACATGAAAGCTATTTTTCTAGCCATCTTGCTGCAGGGAATTTTTGCCATTGGGCAAGCACAATATACCAGGCATATCATTGAATTAACTGATAAGAAAGGGACTGTACACTCCTTATCCAATCCCCAAACATTTCTTTCTACAGAGACCATTGCCAGACGAAAACAATTCAATATTGCCATCGACAGCACTGATCTTCCTGTTTCAAAAGTATACCTCGATAGCATAGCCAAGGCAGGAAAGGTAGAAATCCTCAACAGTTCAAAATGGCTGAACCAGGTACTCATCAAAACCTCCGACCAGGCTGCGCTGAACAAGATATCCCAATTCCCCTTCGTCAAAAAAAGATTCCAGATCGCAAACCGCCCCAATACAAATAGTGAAGAAAAGTTCATTGAGACCATCACAGAAACCAATCTCACACAAACAGTTGCTTCAACAAAAGCCACCACACTCAACTACGGCAACAGCATCAAGCAAGTCAATATCCATGAGGGTGAATTCCTTCACAACAAAGGGTTTCAGGGTAATGGAATAAAGATTGCAGTGTTGGACGCAGGCTTTTTCAAATACCAAAACATTGCAGCATTCGATAGCCTCAAAATCAACGGACAACTGAAAATGACCTGGGATTTTGTAGACAACAATGCTTCCGTGAACGAAGACGATGCCCATGGTATGCAATGCCTTTCCATTCTTGCGGCCAATCTTCCAGGTGCATTCGTAGGAACTGCTCCAGCTTCATCCTACTATCTTTTCCGAACTGAGGATGTCGCATCAGAATTTCCTGTTGAAGAACAAAATTGGCTGGCCGCTGCAGAGAGAGCCGACAGCATAGGGGTTCAACTGATCAGCTCATCCCTGGGTTACAATACATTTGATGACGCCAGTTTCAATTATACCTATGCAGACATGAATGGTAAAAAAACCATGATTACCAGGGGAGCCACAATGGCCAGCAACAAAGGAATGATTGTGATGAACAGCGCTGGTAATTCAGGAAGCAGTGCCTGGAAATACCTCATTGCGCCTTCAGATGGTATTGACGTTTTGGCCGTTGGAGCGGTGAACAGCCTCAAACAAATTGCACCATTTTCAAGCTATGGCCCTTCTTCAGACAACAGGGTCAAGCCCGATATTGCTTCTGTGGGTTGGAATACCTTTCTGATCAGCACCAATGGAACTGTCGCGCAAGGAAATGGCACATCCTTTTCCAATCCCAATATTGCCGGTTTGGTTGCTTGCCTATGGCAGGCATTCCCGGAGTTTTCTAACAAGGAAATCATTGCAGCAGTAAGAAAAAGCGGGGACCGTTACAGCAACCCGGATGTTCGCACTGGGTATGGAATTCCCAACATGCGCCTGGCCTACGAGATGCTTGAAAGAGAAAGGAATAGCATAAAAGCCAAAGGCATCCTCAAGGCAGACAGGCTCAGGATTTATCCCAACCCCATGACTGACCAATTTACCATTGTTTACAATGGAAAGACCAATGGCAAACTATCGGTTCAATTGCTGTCTATGGATGGCAAAATGATCAGAAACCTTTCCTACGATGTCTTGGAAAATGAATACTATTTTTTCAATGTGAACGGCCTTGGAATTCAAGGTTCCGGTCAATATATATTGTCTTATAAGGACGGTATTGGTGCAGGAACCCTGAGAATCATGAAGTAAAGAGTGCTGCAAACAAATGATCACCGCCTTCATTGATGCCGGATATCATCTCCTTTCTTACCAGGGTAAGACCCAGCGATTGCTCAATGTAATCAACCACCTCATCATTCTCTTCCTTAAAAACAGAACAGGTAATATAGAGAAGATGCCCGCCAGGCTTCAATTGTGCAGGCAACCTTGTAACAATACTCTTTTGCATGAACTGGTATTCGCTGATCATGGTTTCATCAAAGGAACGCAACAACTCAGGGGTTCTACCCCATGTTCCTGAGCCACTGCAAGGAACATCGGCAACAATCAGGTCAACGCCGCCCTCAGGGAGATTAGACTTGGCTACCTGGGTTGACATGGGATGCTGCAGGTCTGTGCAAAAAAGTTTTTGGGCCACAATGCCGGCAAGTTTAAACCGGCGTTCCAACTCCTGAAGAATTTCTTCTCTTATATCAGAAACATACAACCCTACTTTCCTGTAGCGATCTGCCAGCATGATGGATTTTCCGCCACTGCCTGCACAGGCATCCCAAATAGTGGTTGGATGCGCAGGTAAATCAGCAAGCATGTTGATTGTTTTTTGGGAACTGATGTCTTGTACCACTGCATCAGTATCAAGATCAATCAGTTTCTCAACATCAACGTTCGCATCAATCCTTATGGCAATATCTCCAATCAGTTTTGCAGGAATGGATTGGGCTTTCAATGCCGCAAGTACCTTCTCTCTTTTGAGTGGCCTGACGCGAAGAAAAAAAGATGGCTTCCTAAAATGATGCAAAGCAAAATCATGTTGGACAATAGCGGCTGAAATGGAAGAATGACTGGGGAAAAGTTCTGCGAGGTTGAATCCGCTGAATTGTTGCTCGATGATATCAATTTTTTCTTCGATGGATGCTCCAATCTTATCCGCCAAGGCGGGATTGGCAAATGCCAGGTATCCTCCATCAAAGTCATGGGTGAGAAAATAGCCCATCATCATTTGCTCAACGATGCTATACGAAGTGGCTGCATTGCCAATCCGGAAAAATCCGAAGCAGAGGTCGGCAATGATTTTTCTGTCGCGCGAACCGTATTTCTTGTGCTGCTTGAAGAATTTTTTCAGGTATACAGGAAAAGACTCCTTGAATGAAAAGGAACCGAGAATCGATGAGGCAGTACTTTGGTATGAATGGTAATATGCACTCATCGTAATATTTTAATGGTTTCAGGATCTGATCATAGCTCCAAAAGGGTCTTGACTGGATCCTTTCCAAACAACAACAACTCAGGATTTTCCAGCAATTCCTTCACCTTCACAAGGAAGCCTACGCTTTCCTTTCCGTCGATGATGCGGTGATCATAACTCAATGCCAGGTACATCATTGGTCTTGCAACAATCTGACCCTTGATGACCACTGCACGTTCCTCGATCTTGTGCATACCGAGGATGGCAGATTGTGGTATGTTGATGATGGGTGTACTGAGCAATGATCCAAACACGCCGCCATTGGTGATGGTGAAAGTACCGCCCTGCATTTCTTCGAGGGTGAGCTTGTTGTCTCTTGCCTTGGTAGCCAATTCTACTACTTTCTTTTCAATATCTGCCATAGACAAAGACTCGGCATTCCTGATGACAGGAACAACCAATCCCTTGGGAGCGGAGACTGCTATTGAAATATCACAATAATCATGGTAAATGAGCTCTTCATTGCTGATATAGGCATTAACTGCAGGAAACTCCTGCAAAGCGTAGGCACAGGCCTTGGTGAAAAAGCTCATGAACCCGAGACCCACACCATGCTTTTCCTTGAATTTATCTTTGTATTTGGCCCTCACTTCCATCACAAAGCCCATGTCCACTTCATTGAACGTGGTGAGCATGGCCGTGGTATTTTTCGCTTCAACCAATCTGCGTGAAATGGTCTTGCGCAGTTGGGTCATTTTCTCTTTGCGCTCACCCCTGGTAAACATTTCTGCACCTGGCTTTCTGCCTGGATTTGAAATGGCATCCATCACATCCTGTTTGAGGATTTTACCACCGGTACCAGTAGCTGCAATGCCTTTGGCATCAACCCTTTTATCAGCAATGATGGCAGCAGCTACAGGGCTGGCCTTTAGGTCTGATTTGGCAGCAGGTGCTGGCTCCTGCGTTGCAGCAGTAGCAGCTTTTTCTGCTTTGGCTTCCACTGGAAGATCAGCAGGCCTTTCAGCTTTTTCATCAATCGAACAAACTATATCTCCGATAGCAAGGGTATCTCCTTCCTGTACCTTAATTGTAAGGATGCCAGCCTGCTCTGCGTTGATTTCAAAGGTGGCTTTTTCACTTTCGATTTCAGCAAGCACTTCATCCCGCTCAACCCACTGTCCATCTTTTTTCAGCCATTTTGCAAGGCTTACCTCACTGATCGACTCTCCTACTGTTGGCACTTTAATTTCTATCATAACAATTTTTTGAAAATTTTGCTCATCCAAATTTAAAATGAAAAGGCCTTTTTAATGATTTCCTCCTGCTCTGCAGCATGCACCTTGTTGAAACCGGTTGCAGTTGCAGCACTGGCTGTTCTTGCAATGATGTTGAAGGCAATTGCATCCAAATTCATGCGCAAGAATGAAGCAGCACCCATGTTCATCGGTTCCTCCTGAACCCAAGTCCATGCTGCATTGCTATACTTTTTCTTGGCTGCTTCAAGTTGTTTGACTGGCAATGGATAAACCTGTTCAAGGCGGACAATCGCTACATTTCCAATGGCATTCTTTACCCTATAATCATGCAGGTCGAAATATATTTTACCCGTGCAGAACAAGACTTGCTTTACCGCTGATGCATCAACTGTATCGTCAATCAGTTCCTGAAATCCGCCACTGGTAAATTCAGCAACGGTTGAATAGGCACCCGGATGCCTGAGGTTGGCCTTGGGGGAAAAGTTGATCATCGGCTTCCTGAACTGCCATGTCAATTGTCGCCTGAGTGCATGGAACAAGTTGGCTGCAGTGGTGACATTGGTGATCACCATGTTTAATTCCGCACACATCTGCAGGAACCTTTCCATGCGGGCACTGCTGTGCTCTGGGCCCTGGCCTTCGTATCCGTGCGGGAGCAGCATGACCAATCCGTTCATCCTGTTCCACTTTTGCTCGGCTGCAGAAATGAACTGGTCAATCATGGTTTGCGCACCATTGGAGAAGTCTCCGAATTGAGCTTCCCAAAGCACCAGCACTTCCGGATTGGCCAATGCATATCCATATTCAAATCCAAGCACACCATACTCACTCAACAGGGAATTATAAATCCTGAATTTTCCTTTAGCACCCGGAATATTTTCAAGCCTGTTGTATTGCTGATCAGTATTTTCATCCAACAAGACTGCATGCCTGTGGCTAAAGGTTCCCCGCTTTACATCCTGCCCACTCATCCTTACTTCTTTCCCATCTGCCAATAAACTCGCGTAAGCCAGCAATTCTCCTGTTGCCCAATCCACCTTGTTCTCTTTCTCCAACAAGCCCTGTTTGTCTTGCAAAAGTTTCTCTATTTTTTTCAACGGCTTGAAACCTGCGGGAATCAACATGATGGCTTCAAAAAGGGTTTTGAATTGCGCAGCATCAATAGCGGTAGATGGTGATGCGTCAAAGTCTTCAGCCACTGCCTTTTTCATGGTTTTCCAAACCAGCTCTGGCGCTTGATAATGGTATGGCAACGGGTGCTGTTTTACCTCATCCAAGCGCTCCTGCAAATCACTCCAGAACTTCTTTTCCATGTCTTTGGCCATGGACTGGATTTCCGGGTTTTCATGCTTCTGCAAATGAGCAACATAATTTTCCCTTGGATTGGGATGTTTCTCGATGATTGAATAAAGATGTGGCTGGGTAAACTTGGGATCATCGCCTTCGTTGTGGCCATGCTTTCTGTAACAGACCATATCAATGAAAACATCACTGTTGAATTGCTGTCTATACCGTATGGCAATTTCCATGCACTTGACAACCGCTTCAGGATCGTCCCCATTGACGTGCATAACAGGTGCATGCACCATGGCTGCCAGTGAAGTACAGTAGTCTGCAGTTCTGGCATCTTCAAAATCAGTGGTGAATCCGATCTGGTTGTTGATGACAAAATGAATGGTACCACCTGTTGAGTAGCCATCCAATCCAGACATCTGCAGGATCTCGTATACAATACCCTGCCCGGCGATGGAGGCATCACCATGGATCAATACGGGCAAAATGGAGTCGTACTGGCTTGCATACATGGCATCGGCCTTGGCCCTTGAAAATCCCAGTACTACAGGATCAACGGCCTCAAGGTGTGAGGGATTGGGCATCAATTTCAGAGAAATCGACTTGCCAGAAAGCGTGACAACCTTACTGCCGTAGCCGAGATGGTATTTAACATCACCGCTTCCCATGGTTTGGTCTGGCTTTGACTTGCCTTCAAATTCGCTGAAGATGTGCTCATAGGTCTTGCCCATGATATTGGCCAAAACATTGAGCCTTCCTCGATGAGCCATGCCTATAACCACTTCCTGAACCCCTTGATCACTGGCTATATTGATCATGGCATCCAATGCCGCAATGGTTGTTTCTCCACCTTCAAGTGAAAACCGCTTTTGTCCAATGTATTTTGTATGAAGGAATTTCTCAAAAATAACACCCTGGTTCAGCTTCTCAAGGATCCTTGTTTTCTTGTCCAACGAAAGCGGACGGGGAAACTTGGTTTCCATTTCATCGGTGAGAAAGTTGATTTTCTCCTGGCTGCTGATGTATTTGAACTCTATGCCAACATGGTTTGCATAGCATTTTATCAAGTGGGATTGTATCTCTCTGAGCGTTACTGTTCCAAGGCCAATCAGGTTGCCCGCATAAAAACCAGCGTCCATGTCGGCTTCAGACAGTCCGAAAAATCCAAGATCAAGGTTTGCTCCCCTGTCTTTTCTCTCCCGTATAGGGTTGGTTTTGGCGATCAGATGGCCTTTGTTCCTATAACCAAGGATAAGGCGGTAAACGCCCAATTCTTTTCTCCAGTCGAGATTCCCACCGGCTGCATCGGCAGCCGTGGATGGTATACCCTCACGCTGGGTCACTGCAAAATCAAAGCCTTCAAAGAATTTGCGCAGGTCTGGGTCTATGCTTTCGGGGGAACGGGAAAAGTCCTGATACAGCTGCTCAATATAAGAGGGATGAGATGAGGTTATGTAAGAAAAATCCTTCATGGGAAGATGCTAAAAGGTTGAATGACAAAACTATGCGCAAATATCGTTCATTTGAACTTAAAAAATAACAGGAATCTTCAACTATAAATCAATCATTTTCTTCTAAAAAAGGCTTAATTTTGGAAGATATCGGGAAAAGTGTTACATTTGCATCCCGTTTAAAAGAAAAAATAAAGATGGCAAATCATAAGGCAACCAAGAAGGATGTACGTCAAGTAGCTAAGCGCAGAGAAAAAAACCGTTACCAGGGTAAAACCACCCGTAACTTGATGCGTGATCTTCGCGCAAATACTGATGCAGCTGCAGCAGCAGAAACACTTCCAAGTGTATTGAGCAAAATCGATAAACTTGCCAAAAAAGGTGTAATCCACAAGAACAAGGCAGCTAACCTGAAGAGCAAGTTGACCAAGGCTATTTCCAGCAAGAAAGCAGCTTAATCAGGTTCCGAAAATATTTTTGAAAAGAACATCCCACAAGGGTGTTCTTTTTTTATTTCTACTACCCGCCAGTTCCCCTAAATCTTTACCTTTGCTGCTATCTATGACAGAAAAAATTCTCATCCTCGATTTTGGTTCCCAGTACACCCAATTGATTGCCCGTGCTGTCAGGGAAGCCAACGTATATTGTGAAATTGTACCCTATCACAAGAACATTGAATACGGCCCAGAGCTGAAGGGAGTCATCCTCTCTGGATCACCATTTTCCGTAAATGATCCCAATGCTCCAGAGGTGGACATCAAAGCTATCGCTGGACAGCGCAATGTTTTGGGCATTTGTTATGGGGCGCAGCTCACGGCGAAATCTTTCGGAGGCCGTGTAGAGCGTTCAGAAAAAAGAGAATATGGAAGGGCTATCCTTCAAACCAATGTTGAAAATGTATTGCTGGCTTCAGTTCCAGAAACCTCTCAGGTCTGGATGAGCCATGGGGATTCCATTTTGGAACTCCCTGATAACGCAACCTTACTGGCAACAACAAACTCTATACCGATTGCTGCATTCAAGGTTGAAGAGCCTGGCTGCCATGAAATATTTGGCCTACAGTTCCACCCAGAGGTATACCACTCAGCATACGGAAAAAAAATCATCCAGAATTTCCTCTATACGGTTTGTGGATGCAGTGGAGACTGGACACCGGCGCATTTTATCACAGACACTGTTGAGGCGTTGAAAAAACAAATCGGTGATAAAAAAGTGGTGATGGGCCTCAGCGGTGGCGTTGACTCTACCGTTGCTGCAACCCTTATCCACAGGGCCATTGGCAAAAACCTGTTTGGGATTTTTGTAGACAATGGCCTGTTGAGAAAAGACGAATTTGAAGCGGTACTCAAAACATATGAAGTCTTGGACCTCAATGTAAAAGGGGTTGATGCCAAGCGTGAATTTTATGGTGCGCTGAATGGCCTGAGCAATCCAGAAGAAAAAAGAAAAGCCATCGGCAGAACCTTTATTGAAATCTTTGACCAGGAAGCCCAATCATTGACGGATATTTCTTTCCTGGGGCAAGGCACCATCTACCCGGATGTCATCGAAAGTGTATCGGTACACGGCCCTTCTGTTACGATCAAGTCTCACCACAATGTGGGTGGGCTGCCTGAAACCATGAAACTCAGCCTGGTAGAGCCATTGCGCTACCTCTTCAAGGATGAGGTAAGGAAAGTAGGCTTGGAACTGGGTATTCCGAACGATCTCCTGTTCAGGCATCCTTTCCCGGGTCCTGGACTGGCCATCCGTATCCTTGGTGAAATCACAGAAGAAAAAGTGAGGTTGTTGCAAGAAGCAGACAACATCTATATAGAATCCCTGAAGAAACACGATCTCTACAACAAGGTTTGGCAAGCCGGTGCCATCCTGCTCCCTGTCAAGTCTGTTGGGGTTATGGGGGATGAAAGAACCTATGAGTTTACCGTAGCCCTCAGGGCCGTGACTTCGGTTGATGGCATGACGGCTGACTGGGCCCACCTCCCCTATGAATTCCTTGGAGAAGTTTCCAATGAAATCATCAACAGGGTCAGGGGTATCAATCGGGTTGTTTACGATATCTCCAGTAAGCCGCCAGCAACCATCGAATGGGAATAATGCTGTAATTTAGCCCCATGAAAAAGACCTTTCTGCTGTTGTTTGCCTTATTGGGCATGGCTTTGGCCAATGGCCAGGGAAAGAAAAACACAAGGGTTGGTCTTTTTACTTCCCTATACCTTGACAGTGCTTTTGACGCATTAGACCAGTACAAACTCCAAAACAGTTTTCCACGCATGGCCATCAGTGGTTTGGAATTTTATGAAGGTGCAGTGATGGCGATTGACTCCATCAACCAATCGGGCCCAAAGGTGAGTATGGAAGTGTTTGACATTCTAAGCAAGACCGGCTCCATTGCTTATCTACTCAACAACAAAACATTCGACTCACTAGATATCATCATCGCTCAAGCAAGCGGGAGCGATTACCTGGAACTGGCACAGATCGCCAAAGAAAAAAACATACCCATGGTCAGCGCCACCTATCCCAATGATGGTGGCATCAGGGAAAGCCCCATGGTATTCATTGCCAATCCTAAAATCAACTCCCATATTCAGGTCATCCACAACCAGCTGTTTAAAAAATGGCCTGATGCCAATGTTATTTGGTTCAAAAGAAGCGGAGCGGCAGATGACAAAATTGAAACACAGTTCAGGGAACTCAATGCGGCTTCGGTGTATAGAAACAAATTCAAAACAGCGTTACTGAACCCCGAATTCAAGATGGAAGACCTGGCTCCATTCCTGGATACTACAAAAACAAACGTGCTGATAGCAGGCAGCCTGGATGATCAATTTGCAATCCAGTTTGCCAAGGCCATATCGGCTTACCCCAAAAAAGGCATTGTTCAGGTGATAGGCATGCCGGGGTGGGATGGCATGAAAGAAATCCAGGGAAAAAACTATGCTGGAATCCCCATTTATTTTACAACATCATTCAATATTCCTTCCGGACATCAATGGGCTGCGCAGGTTGACGAAAAAATAAAATCAATAACGGGCGTAAAACCCTCAATATCAATGCTAAAAGGATTTGAACTGACGTATTACTTTGTTAATATTTTGTCAGCCTACGGCCGTATAAAAACGGAGGGACTTGAAACAAAACCCTTCAAAGTACTGAACGATTTCGACTTCAGACCGGTCAAATGGGCCCCTATGTCTGCTACTCCTGATTATCACGAAAACAAGCGGATCTACTTTATTCGCCGCCTTAATGGCGTTTCTACGGTGCAGTAATCTAGTCTACCCAATCTGCCACAAAAATATTGGTATCCCTTGTTCCACCATTGTTCCTGTTGGAGCAGAAAACAACTTTCTTGCCATCCGTGCTGAACATGGGGAAAGCATCAAAACCCTTGTCGCGGCTGATCTTTTTCAAGCCTGATCCATCTTCGTTCATGGTATACAGGTTGAAAGGATATCCTCTTTTGTATTCGTGGTTGGAGGCAAAAATGATGGTTTTGCTGTCTGGCATGTAAGCTGGCGCCCAATTGGCCTGGCCCAGGTGGCTTACCTGCTTGGGGTTGGAACCATCTGCATTGGCAATCCATACCTCCATCTTGGTAGGTGCTACAAGGTTCTCACTGAGCAGGTCCTTGTATTCTTTCACTTCTTCTGTACTGGTGGGCCTTGAAGCACGCCAGATGATTTTGGTACCATCAGGGCTGTACCAGGCGCCGCCATCATATCCCAGCTGATTGGTGATCCTATTAACTGAACCAGATTTTAAATCCATGGTATAAAGGTCAATATCCCCATCCCTTGTAGAAGTGAAGAGCATGGTTTTCCCATCAGGAGAAATGGTCGCTTCAGCATCGTATCCAGGTTGATTGGTCAGTTGCTTTGTAATCTTTCCGTTGAGGTCAGCAATAAAAATATCATATCCTGCATAAAGTGGCCATATGTATTTGTTGCCGTATTTGCTGCGGTCAGGGACAGGTGGGCAATTCCCATCTGAAAGGTGTGTTGAAGCAAAAACGATGTGTTTATTGTCCTTCAAAAATGCACCACAGGTTGTCCTGCCCTTGCCATTGCTGACCAGTTTGGGTTCAAACTTTTCTCCAGCCTTTGTTGGCACCTTACCGATGTAAATCTGATCGCAAGGGATGTTTTCCTTGGGGTTCGTCTTCTGAAAAACCAGCCATTTGCCATCAAAACTGAAATAAGCTTCAGCATTGTCTCCACCAAATGTGAGTTGCTGGATGTTCTTGAAATGGGACTCGTCCGCATATTGCAGGCTGTCCTGTGCGAATACACTGCTGAGACCTGTAAACAACAGAACAACGACACACTGAAAATAGCTTGTTTTAAGGATTGGCATGGATAAGGTGGTTTATATGGGGCCGAATTTAACACCTTCGCCTTGTTGTTTTATCATTAAACTGTAATAAAACGGCACGATTTCATAAATTTGGAGATGCGCTTGCTGTTTCATCTTTTGGTGATTGGTCTTCTCTCCTTTTTTTACGCGTCTTGCGACGATAAAAAAAGCAATGAAACCCTATCAGACAATAAGGCTGCCGATTCCAGTTTACTGCTGTTGGAGAAATATCCTGATTCAGTGGAACTCATCAACCAAATGGCCTTCAATAAACTACAAATGGGAGATACGGGTAAATCCATCCAACTGCTGAGCCAATCCCTCGGGCTAAAATTGGAACAACCGGAAGTAGAAAACCAGCTCGGATCTCTGTTGGCTGCCATCAAAAGCGAGCAATCACTCTTGATTGCCACAAGGATGACCCACAGTGAAAAAGCCCTGGATGCTGCAAAAGGCCACTACATCAAGGGGCTATTTTATGCCAATACTGGCAATGACAGGGAGGCCATCAAGTCATTTGACTCCTCCATCATCAGCAACTTTACATTTACTGATGCGTACATAGAAAAGGCAATTTCACTTTACCATTCAAAAGAAATCAACATGGCCATTGATGCATTGTCCAAAGCCATGGATCTTGACCGCAAAAATCCTGATGTATACTATTGGCTGGGGCTTTGCCTTGAAGAAAAAAAAGATAACGAAAAAGCTGCCGCTTATTACCAAGAGACCCTAAGGCTTGCCCCAGACCATGAAGGCGCCATCTCATCACTCAACAACTTAAAAAAATAATACCATGCCTATTGTAGCCCCTTCGTTTCTTGCTGCTGACTTTCTTCATTTGGACAAGGCATGCGAAATGGTAAACCAATCTGAAGCGGAGTGGTTTCATTTAGATGTGATGGATGGCCGGTTTGTACCCAATATCAGTTTTGGCATTCCGGTGATATCTGCCATCAGAAAGGCCACCACCAAGGTTTGTGATGTTCATCTCATGATTGAAGAACCCGAAAAATATGCAGAGGCTTTCAAAGCGGCTGGTGCCGATGTACTGACCGTTCATGCAGAGGCATGCAAACACTTGCACCGCAACCTGCAACAAATCAAAGACCTGGGAATGAAAGCAGGCATAGCCCTGAACCCCCAAACCCCCATATCAATGATTGATGAGGTTTTGGCTGGTGCCGACCTTGTATGCATCATGACCGTCAACCCTGGATTTGGAGGGCAAAAGTTCATTCATTCCATGTTGAAAAAAGTTGAAAGCCTGAAGGAGTCCATCATAAAAAAAGGTGCCAATACCCTCATTGAAATTGATGGTGGCGTAACACTGGACAATGCAGCGGATTTGGTCAGGGCTGGCGCCGATGTATTGGTTGCAGGAAATACCGTTTTCGCCGCAAATGACCCTATGGCTGTCATCGCAGCCTTGAAGGCCATCCGTTAGCAAGACTTCAAAGAGCCATATTCGTTAAATTTTAGCAAATGGAATTTTTTCCCACAGTTGTTGATAAGTAAGTTGGAGGATATTCGTCAGCAAAGAATTAAATTTGAGCAGAATAAAATCAATCAACTAAAAACCTAAAATCCGCCACTTTGACTGAAACCGTTATCAACCTCGACTCCATCAATCCCATTGAATTCTTTGGTGTCAACAATGGGAAACTGGACCTGCTAAAAAAAAGATTTCCGCTTTTAAAAATCCTAAGCCGGGGCAAACAAATCAAACTGAGCGGGGCCCAGGAACAGCTTACACAGGCCAAGGAAAAAATTGAAATGCTGATCCAATACCTGGAACGGAATGGCAACGTAAGCCATAATTATTTCGAACAAATTCTTGGTGGAGACGATGCCGAGGTGGTAGACAATTTTGTTGAAAAGAATCCGCAGGATGTGCTGGTTTTTGGCCCGAATGGAAAGTCAGTTCGTGCAAGAACCCTCAACCAAAAGAAAATGGTGAGCCTAGCAGAAAAGAACGATGTGATTTTTGCTATTGGGCCTGCAGGAACAGGAAAAACCTATACAGCTGTAGCTTTGGCGGTAAGGGCATTGAAAAATAAAATGGTCAAAAAGATCATTCTCACCAGGCCTGCAGTTGAAGCAGGAGAAAACCTTGGCTTTCTTCCCGGAGACCTGAAGGAAAAAATTGACCCTTACCTGAGGCCATTGTACGATGCCCTGGATGATATGATTCCAGCGGATAAATTGGGCTATTACATGAGCACCAGGGTCATTGAAATCGCACCACTG
>Ga0209443_1001610_pt1 | contig 13977 bp, 9 predicted proteins | sample LauGreBMM110DCMD_2_FD_187571 | JGI IMG/M metagenome (GOLD analysis project Ga0209443, IMG submission 187571) | Freshwater lake microbial communities from Lake Michigan, USA - Su13.BD.MM110.DCMD (SPAdes) (version 2) | ecosystem: Environmental > Aquatic > Freshwater > Lake | place: Lake Michigan... | reverse complement strand
GTTATCAATTTCAACGCTCGGTGTGCAAAAACTCAATTTAGGAATTGAGTTCAAGGGTGGAGCTGAATTCTCGGTGCCACTAGCTGTTGCCGACGACCAATCAGTCACACAGGCACGAGAAGCCGTAATTGCTGCGGGCGAGATACCATCCTCGGTAACCGTGATTGGTGGAAACAAAGTTCGCATCCAAACTCCAGCGCTGTCCACGGAAGCCTCAAATGCGCTGAGTGCAGCCCTTGCTACCTCATTTTCGGTAACTGAATCAGACATCAAAGTTCAGTTAGTTGGACCAACTTGGGGTGATGAAGTTTCCAAGAATGCCGCGCGAGCACTAGTTGTATTTTTGATCTTGGTAGCTATTTTCTTGTCCATCTATTTTGAATGGCCGATGGCAGTTGGCGCGCTCGTCGCGTTGGCACACGACGTTTTGATTACGGTTGGCATTTACGCACTCAGTGGATTTGAGGTAACACCAGCAAGTGTCATTGGATTCCTGACAATTTTGGGTTACTCGCTCTATGACACTGTGGTGGTATTCGACAAAGTCAAGGAGAATACTAAAGAAATTTATGGCGGATCGCGATCAACTTACAGCGAAGCTGCAAACCTTGCACTTAATCAGACTTTAGTTCGAAGTATCAACACTTCTATAGTTGCGCTGATTCCAGTGCTTTCGATTCTGGTTGTAGGTGTTTCGTTACTTGGTGTTGGAACTCTTAATGACTTGGCGCTTGCCCTGTTCGTTGGAATGTTGGTTGGTACTTACTCATCACTTTTCGTTGCGACTCCAGTGTTATGCCAAATTAAAGAACGCCAGCCGGCAAGTGTTGCTCTCGCTAAGCGCGTAGCAGCCCGGCGCAAGGGTAATTCTGAAGCACAAGTCATTGCGCCAGTGCTGGCATCAGGAGTGTCAACAGTTTCTGCGGCTGGACCGCGCCAGCAGATCGTAAAAAAGACGCGATCACGTAGATCAGGACATTAACCAAATGGATCGTGCCGGAGTAGCCGCGTTAATTGCGCAAATTCCGGACTACCCATTGCCTGGTGTGGTCTTTAAAGATGTGACGCCAATTTCCGGTGATCCAGCAGCTACCAAGTGGGTTAACTCGCAAATTGCTGAACACTTCTCCAAAAGCAAGATCACTCGGATTGTAGGCGTGGAGGCCCGCGGATTCATTCTTGGTGCCTCACTTGCCACGCACATGGATTTAGGTTTCGTTCCAATCCGCAAGAGCGGAAAACTTCCGCGGGCTACTTTCCGCGCTGATTATGAGCTGGAATACGGCGCTGACTCAATCGAGATCCATCAAGACGCCCTGACTACGAATGATCGCGTGCTAATTGTCGATGATGTATTAGCCACCGGTGGTACAGCTTGCGCAGCTATCGACTTGATTGAAAAATGCGGAGCAACTGTTGTGGGGATTTCGGTTCTGCTGGACCTGGCATTTCTTGGGGGCAGTGCCAAAGTCGCACTGCGCGATGCGAATGTGGATGTCTTCGCAGTTTTGTAGATTACAAATAGACTTAGAGCCAAGCATTAGGAGGCGACATGACCAGTGAACTCACTGTCACGCCCTTAGTGCAGGCCTTAAAAGATCGATTTCCACGGGGTCTAGAAACCCCAATACCGGATCAACTCAGTGAAGTTATCAAAACCTTGATCGGTTTTCACCCTGGCAGCGATCGCAATGAAGTAATTCGGGCGTTTCAAACTGCGGACTATTTCCATAGACTGCAAAATCGTAAATCAGGTGAGCAATACATAACACATCCGATTGCGGTAGCAGGTTTGCTCGCGGACCTGGGCATGACTACGCCCACGATTATCGCTGCGCTACTACACGACACAGTTGAAGATACTGATTACAACTTGGACCATCTGCGCGCCGATTTTGGTGATGAGATCGCTGGTTTAGTTGATGGCGTTACTAAATTGGACAAACTCAAGTACGGCCAAGCATCGGCATCAGAAACTGTTCGCAAAATGGTCGTTGCCATGGCGCGTGACATCCGCGTTCTGGTCATAAAGCTTGTGGATAGATTGCACAACATGCGAACCCTTTCGTATCTGTCCATTGAGAAGCAAGAGCAAAAAGCTCGCGAGACGCTTGAAATTTATGCACCACTTGCGCATCGCTTGGGAATGAATTCCATTAAGTGGGAGCTGGAAGATTTAGCATTTGCTTCGCTTTATCCAAAAATGAGTGAAGAGATTGCCAGACTTGTTACGCAACGAGCGCCAGCGCGCGATGAAAGTCTTCAAACAATTGTCGATGACCTCACGATCGACTTAACTGATAACCACATCGAGGCAATAGTCTCTGGACGACCTAAACATTTTTACAGTATCTATCAAAAGATGATTGTGCGCGGCCGCGATTTTGACGACATCTATGATCTGATCGGTGTTCGCATTTTGGTTGAGAGTATCCAAGATTGTTACGCAACACTTGGAATTATTCACGGTCGTTGGAATCCAGTTCCAGGGCGATTTAAAGATTACATTGCAATGCCAAAGTTCACGATGTATCAGTCACTACACACCACCGTCATCGGCCCAAATGGTAAGCCAGTTGAATTCCAGATCCGCACTCATGAGATGCATAGGGCCGCAGAATATGGTGTTGCCTCGCATTGGCGTTACAAGCAAGACCGGGTCGCGGGCAAGGATGGGCCAGATGATTTAGGTTGGGTTCGTCAACTTCTGGATTTGCAGCGTGAGACGGCAGACCCTGGCGATTTTATGGATTCCCTGCGTGATGACTTAGGTGCCTCCGAAGTTTATGTATTTACTCCTAAGGGTGAAGTCATGGCTTTGCCGGCTGGAAGTACTCCGATTGATTTTGCTTACAGCGTGCACACCGAAGTTGGCAATCGATGTGTCGGAGCCCGGATAAATGGCAAACTCGCACCTCTTGATACCAAGTTATCCAATGGCGACAATGTTGAGATCATCACTAACAAGTCAGATTCAGCTGGTCCTACGCAAGATTGGATAAACATTGTTGCCAGCGCCCGCGCCAAATCTAAGATCAAAGCGTGGTTCTCTAAGGAGCGACGCGAAGAGGCAATTGAGGCTGGTAAAGAAGCAATAATTCGGGCTATGAAAAAAGCGGGTGTGCCACTTCGCCTATTAACAAATAACGCACTTAATACTTTGGCAATTGAATCTAATTACAGTGACGTCACTGCGCTATACGCGGCAGTAGGCGAGGGCAATTTAGGTGCCCAGACCGTTGTCACAAGGTTTACTGCCTTACATGGCGGGGACGAAAGAGTTGACGAAGATGCTTCAGAACAAGTGCTGCCAGGGCGAGTTGCTAGTCGCCGCGCAGCCAAGCCAGATCCGGGTATCACCGTAATTGGCGCCGATGACACTTGGGTTAAATTATCTCGTTGCTGCACACCAGTTCCGGGCGATGAGGTTTTGGGTTTCGTTACCCGGGGTTCTGGCATCTCAGTGCATCGAACAGATTGTGTGAATGCGGACTCGCTGCGTGAGCAGCCAGAACGGCTAGTTGAAGTCGCTTGGACGCCTGGAAAATCAAGTATCTTCCTAGTCAACATCCAAGTTGAAGCCCTAGACCGAGCAAGATTACTTTCTGATGTTACGCGCACGCTCTCTGATCAACATGTAAACATTTTGAATGCCTCAGTGACCACCACAAAAGATCGTGTGGCGATATCCAGGTTTACTTTTGAAATGGGAGATCCTTCGCATTTGAATAACGTACTGCGAGCTGTTCGTGGCATTGACGGCGTTTACGACGTCTACCGCGTATAGCGAGTACGAGCGAATTTAGCTCTAATTAGCTAAGAGTTTCGGCGCCAGAACGGGCTGCGGCCAACAATTCTTTAGCTTGCACTAACTGTTCTGAAAGCTTTGCTTCGTCGCCAGACTTTGCAGCAGCTAATTGCTTTTCCAATTTCGCAATACTTGCCTCAAATGAAGTCACTAATGAGTTAGCTCGCTGAACTACTTCAGGCTTAGTGCGATGCCATTGTTCCTCTGTGACTTTGCGAATTGCATCTTCCACAGCTTTTAGTCGGCGCTCGATTTTTTCCTTATCGTTGCGCGGAACATGTCCAGCTTTTTCCCAAGTTTCCTGAATATCACGCAGTGCAGATTTAGCAGCATCAACGCTGGTAATTGGAAGTAGGGCTTCGGCTCGCTTAAGCAACTCGAGTTTGATATCTAAGTTCTTGGTGAATTCTTCCTCGCGAACGGAATTGGCAGCGTTGCGATTAGTGAAGAATTTGTCCTGAACTTCCTTAAATTCGGCCCAAAGTTTCTCTTCTTCACCTTTTGCAGCTCGCGCTAAAGTTTTCCATTCATCCATCATCTTTTTGTAGGCCGCAGTAGTTGCTGCCCAATCCGATGATCCGGCGAGTTCATCCGCTTTCTTGATCAGTGATTTCTTAGCAGTTACGGCTTGGGTACGACTGGCATCTAAAGTCGAAAAATATGCTCGACGTGCTTTATCAAAACCGGAGCGGGCATGGCTAAAGCGTTTCCAAAGTTCTTGTTCTTTAGCGCGGTCTGTTGTTGGCAAACTCTTCCACTCAGCAAGTAACTCTTTGTACTTTTCGCCCGTGGCTTTCCAGGCATTAGATTTTTCCAGAGATTCAGAGAGTGCAACTAGCTCTTCTCGTCTCGCTAGCGCCGCTGCCTTGATTGCAGTCTTCTTCGCAGCCGCAGCTGCCTTTTTCTCGGCAAAGCCTGCTACCAATGAATCTTTGCCAGCTTTAATTTTTTCTAGATCACCGAGTAGATTCGGCTCAGACAGAGACTTTTCAATTCGCTCTATTAACGCAGTAACCGTATCGAGGTTGCCTTTACCGTCTTTTAGTCGGGTTGCGGCCAGTTCGATCTCGGCCAATAAATCTTCGTAACGCTTAGTAAAAAATGCCAGACCCTCACTTGGGTCACCCGCGGCGTACTGCCCAACTTTTATCGGATTTGGTGTGCCATTTAGGAATACGTTTCCAGCTTCGTCAACGTATCCATATTCGTTAGTGGTTGTCATGGCCAAGTCCTCTTGATCGGGTCCCCGGGGGGCTCTTGTGTGCAGTTCCAATTATGGCGTAGTTGAAGCGCTGCTAATTACGACCGCTTGAGTTGGCGATCCATCAGATGAACCATCCAAAACTCCAGCAGATGCAATGTTTTCCAGGACATCTAGCCCAGATGTTATGTTTCCCCAGATTGTGTAGTTAGGCGGCAATGGCGAATCTTGGTAGACCAAAAAGAATTGGCTGCCATTTGTATTTGGTCCACCATTTGCCATAGCAACTGTGCCGCGAGGGTAAATGTAGTTGCCATCCGTGCCGGCCAGTGGGAGATTTTCATCCGCAAACTTAAATCCCGGGCCACCTGTTCGGTCACCTGCCGGATCTCCGCACTGCAATACAAAAATTCCCTGAGTTGTTAGGCGACTACAGGCGGTGTTATTAAAAAATCCGTCATTAGCAAGCCATGCCATAGTTCCAACTGTGGTTGGGGTGTTTGGATCTGTCGCAAATTCAATTGCGCCACAGTTTGTTTCCAATGTAAATGCACTGGCAGTTGGCAGATCTGTACTCACCGAGCCGTAAATGATGTTGTTTGCGCGAACTGTGGCAGGAAGTTCGCAACCAGGTATTGGCGCGGCAGTTGAAATTGGCGCAACGCTCGGGGTGGCACTTGGTGTTTCGCCAGGTAGCGCTAGATCCTGCTGCGTTTGAGTGCTCTGGTAATTGAGCCAAAGTGGGATAAGGAGAACCGCAATACCAATTCCAGCCACGACCAGAAAGCTGTTTCTGGTTCGACGATGCGCACGCCGATTTTGTTGGCGTAGGTATTTTGCGTGGGCTAATTTTCGAGCACGTTTTGAAGGCACAAGTCATAATTCTACGGTGCCAAGGAATTGCCACAAATCACGGTATCCTAGGGGAATATCTAGCACAGGAGCGTGAAAATGTTAATTGAAAGCTTTGGCGCTGGCCCTTGGCAGACTAACTGTTATGTGCTTGCCACCGGGGAAAATTCTGAGTGCATAATTATCGATCCAGGTTTAGGCTCCGCTCCACAGATTCGCGAGATTATCGAACAAAAGAATCTCAAGCCGATTGCCACAATGCTTACCCATGGTCACATTGACCACATGTGGTCGATTTTCCCCGTTGCAACTGGCTATGGAATTCCGGCTTTCATTCATGGTGATGATCGATTCTTGCTAAACGACCCTGGCGCAGGGGTATCGATTGAAACAAAAAGTGCGCTTATGGACATGATGTCGTCGGAAGATGTTTTCGCTGAACCAGCCGACACCCGGGAACTCACCGACAAAATGACTTTGGAGCTAGCCGGTTTATCATTTACTGTGCTGCATGCACCTGGTCACACTCAGGGTTCCATCTTGTTCGAGTTCGAGGGCGATCGTAAACAAATTTTTACTGGCGATGTTCTTTTCGCCGGCGCAATTGGGCGCACAGACTTACCAGGAAGTTCACCAGATGACATGGATGCATCGCTGCGGGACGTAGTTTTGCAGCTGCCGGATTCGGCATTGGTTTACCCAGGTCATGGTCCAGCAAGTGATATGGCCACCGAGAAAGCAAGCAATGAATATCTTTTACGAGTAGCTAGCGGTCTAAGCGCAATATGAGCGAGCTATTCAAGGCACCTAAAGGCACATATGACGTGGTGCCACCATTTTCTGCGCTTTGGTTAGCCGTTAAGGATGCACTTTCCACGCCACCAAGAAATTCTGGTTATGGATATATCGAAACTCCAATTTTTGAAGACACTGCATTATTTGTGCGCGGCGTAGGGGAGTCAACCGATGTCGTTTCAAAAGAGATGTATACCTTCGAAGATAAGAGTGGTCGCAGTCTTACGCTGAAGCCAGAAGGCACAGCTGGCGTACTTCGCGCAATGTTAGAAAATCGAATGGACCGCGGCGCACTTCCCGCAAAAGTTTGGTACACCGGTCCGCACTTTAGATATGAACAACCGCAATCGGGACGCTATCGTCAGCACACGCAAGTTGGCGTGGAAACTATTGGATCATCAGACCCAGCAATTGATGCGGAAGTAATTTGGATGGCGCACCATGCACAGCGCAACATTCTTGGTCTTAAGAAGGTGCGTATCCTGGTGAACTCACTTGGCTGTCACGAATGTCGACCTAAGTACCGAGAAATCTTGGTGAAGTTTTTAAGCTCTTGCGATCTTGATGAAGCGACGCGAGCAAAGGTTGCCATTAATCCGTTACGTGTTTTAGATGACAAGCGCGAGAACGTGCAGAGTCAGCTAGTTGCTGCGCCACTTATGCCTGATCATTTATGCCAGGCATGTAGCGAGCATCACGACCAAGTGTTGAAGTATTTGGATGATTTAGGCGTGAGTTACGAGAAAGCGCCAAGACTTGTGCGCGGCCTGGATTACTACGTCCGAACTACATTTGAATGCGTGCACGATGGCCTCGGCGCTCAATCCGCAATTGGTGGCGGCGGTCGCTATGACGGCTTGATTGAAACTTTAGGCGGTCCAGCCATTGGTGGCGTGGGATTTGGGCTAGGAGTGGATCGCACTTGCCTGGCTGTGCAAGCTGAGGGCCTAACGCTGGTGAGTGAGGCGATTGCGCAAGTCTTCATAGTTCCAGTGAACCAAGAGTCAATGCGCGCCGTGGTTGCATTGGCCAGCACTCTGCGAGCTGCGCAAATCAATACCGACATTGCTTATGATGGGCGATCAATGAAGGCGGCCATGAAATCCGCGGACCGAAGTGGCGCAAAGTTCGCAATCATTCTGGGTGAGGACGAGTTGGCGGCTGGAACCGTTATTGTCAAAGACCTTGTCGCCGGATCCCAGGAAAGTGTCACCGTAGACTCTCTGATAGAGAACTTGAAAGCACAACTAAAAATCTAAGCTAGTTAAGGATCATGAATGCTGCGAAATACTAATGCCGGCGCGCTCCGTTTAAGCGATGTTGGTTCGCAAGTCAAACTTGCTGGCTGGGTAGGTAAAAGACGTGATCATGGCGGAATTGCTTTCCTTGATTTACGCGATTCAACTGGCACTGTTCAAGTAGTTGTGCGAGACGAGTCTGTTGCTGGCGAGCTTCGTTCCGAGTTTTGTTTGCAAATTTTAGGTACGGTGCAAGCTCGTCCAGAAGGAAATGACAATTCAGTTATTGCAACTGGAGATGTTGAAGTCATAGCTGATTCAGTTGTGGTTTTGAGCAAGAGTGCCCCGCTACCATTTCCAATCGATGATGCGATCACGGTGGGCGAAGAAACAAGACTTAAATATCGTTACTTAGATTTGCGACGCCCAACTGCTGGAAACATTCTGCGTATGCGTAGCGATGTTAATCGCATGGCGCGCGAAGTTCTGCACGAACGCAACTTTGTTGAAATTGAGACGCCAACTTTGACTCGAAGTACTCCTGAGGGTGCGCGCGACTTTTTAGTGCCAGTTCGGCTGCAGCCAGGACACTGGTACGCCTTGCCACAAAGTCCACAGTTATTCAAACAACTTCTTATGGTTGGTGGAATGGAGCGTTACTACCAAATTGCCCGTTGCTACCGCGATGAAGATTTCCGAAAAGATCGCCAGCCCGAGTTCACTCAACTTGATATTGAAATGAGCTTCGTTGAGCAAGAGGATATTCTTGAAGTTGGTGAGGCGATTGTCCGCAAGTTATGGCACGGAACTTTGGGCCTTGAAATAGGGGACATTCCGCGCATGACTTTCTTCGAGGCCATGGATAGATATGGTTCGGATAAGCCAGATCTGCGATTTGATATTGAACTAAAAGATTGCACTGAATATTTCAAAGATACAGAATTTCGAGTTTTCCAAAACGAATTTGTCGGCGCTGTAGTAATGCCTGGTGGCGCAGATCAACCTCGACGCACATTTGATGCTTGGCAAGAGTGGGCAAAGCAGCGTGGCGCTAAAGGTTTGGCTTATGTAACTTTCGATCCTGATGGCACACTCGGTGGCCCAGTTGCTAAGAATCTCACCGATGCCGAACGCGATGGTTTAGCAAAGCACATCGGCGCCAAGCCAGGAGACTGCGCATTCTTTGGCGCCGGCGCTAAATCCAGCACGCAACAACTGCTGGGCGCAGTTCGTCAAGAAGTTGGCGAACGTTGTGGCTTGATCGATGAAAATCAATGGTCTTTCTTATGGATTGTTGATGCCCCGATGTTTGAAAAAACTGATGATGGTGGTTGGACGGCTGTGCACCACCCGTTCACTTCGCCAAATGCCCAGTGGGTTGACCGATTCGAAGAGGCACCCGACCAAGCATTGGCTTGGGCTTACGACATTGTCTGCAACGGTAATGAAATTGGTGGTGGGTCAATTCGAATCCATCGAAGTGACGTGCAACAGCGGGTATTTACTTTGCTTGGTTTGAGCAAGGAAGAGACCCAAGACAAGTTTGGTTTCTTACTAGATGCTTTCGCATTTGGTCCGCCACCACATGGCGGAATAGCCTTTGGCTGGGATCGCATTTGTATGTTGCTTTCCGGAGCAACTAGTTTGCGAGATGTCATTGCTTTCCCTAAAACGGGAGCTGGATTTGATCCACTGACAAGTGCGCCAACTTCAATTACCGCGCAACAGCGACTTGAGGCAGGTATCGACGCCGATCCAGATGCGCAAGTCGCGAGTAATGACTGATTCGTTATTTGATCAAAGTGGCGCCAGCGCGCCTCTAGCAGTTCGAATGCGACCAAGAACACTAGAAGAGTTCGTTGGGCAACGAAAAGCTATTGCAACTGGCAGTCCACTTCATAAGTTACTTTCGCCCGGAGACACTGATGCTAAGTCCTCGGTAATTCTCTGGGGGCCACCCGGAAGCGGTAAAACTACTTTGGCTCAATTGATTGCCCGTGCTGGATCAGCAAAGTTCATGGAATTATCTGCGATCAATGCTGGTGTAAAAGATGTGCGAGATGTCATTTCTAGCGCGCAGGAAAATAAATCAATTTACGGCGTATCAACTGTGCTATTTGTTGACGAGGTACACCGCTTCAACAAAACTCAGCAAGATGCGCTTTTACCTGGTGTGGAAAATGGCTGGGTCACGTTGGTGGCGGCCACAACAGAGAACCCATCCTTTTCAGTAATTGCGCCTTTAATGTCCAGATCGTTGTTAGTAACACTTACCGAATTAGCTGACGATGACATCAGAGAAGTTGTCACGCGCGCCATAACTGATCCGCGTGGTTTAAATAACTCAATATCACTTGATAGCGAGGCGCAAGATATTGTCGTGCGACTTGCTGGTGGTGATGCGCGCAGGTCACTTACGATTTTGGAGGCTGCAGCTGGAGTCGCGTTAAGTAATGACCGAACGCAAGTAACTGCTGCTGATATCAGCGCAGCAAGTGATCACAACATTGTTAGGTATGACAAAGCTGGGGACCAGCACTACGACATAATCAGCGCATTTATAAAGTCAATCCGAGGATCTGATGTTGATGCTGCGTTGCATTATTTGGCACGCATGTTGGAAGCTGGCGAAGATCCACGCTTTATCGCGCGCAGATTAATGATTAGCGCCAGTGAAGATATTGGATTAGCGGATAACTCAATGCTGAGCATCGCGGTTGCCGCTGCGCAAACTGTGGCTTTGATAGGTATGCCGGAAGCACGGATCACTTTGTCGCAAGCCACAATTTCACTGGCGTTGGCGCCAAAATCAAATGCTGCTTATCTAGCGATAGATCGAGCGATAGCCGATGTGAGGCAAGGCGACATTGGCGTAGTGCTGGCGCCGCTTAGGGATTCTCATTACGCCCGAGCAGGCGACATGGGACATGGCGCCGGATACATCTATCCCCACGATGTTGCCCAGGGTGTAGCAAATCAACAGTACTTACCTGAGCCACTGAAAACTGCTCGCTATTACCAGCCTTCACCACATGGGCAGGAGAGTAACTTGCGGGAAGTTTGGCAAAAAATTCGTTCGTTACTGGGTAGGGATTAAGCCCACAAGTGCCATGTTCGTTAAGGTTTAGGCAGTAAGTAACAAATCTTGATTCTTTTTCAGAGTCAAGTTAGAGCCAAGGAAAAGGGAGGTGTTTCAAGAACGTGGAATCTGCAGAAATTCGGTCACGCTTTTTGAACTATTTCCAGTCCAAGGGCCACACCGTTGTGCCGAGTGCGAGCTTGCTTCTCGATGATCCAACTTTGCTTTTCGTCAACGCTGGCATGGTGCCATTTAAGCCCTACTTTCTGGGCGAAGCAGCGCCACCTTACCCGCGCGCAGTGTCGGCTCAGAAAGTAGTTCGCACTTTAGACATTGAGGAAGTTGGAAAAACTACTCGACATGCTTCATTTTTTCAAATGTGTGGCAATTTCTCATTTGGTGACTACTTCAAGAAAGAAGCAATCCCATTTGCTTGGGAATTATTAACTTCTTCTGTTGCTGATGGCGGTTATGGATTTCCAGAAGACAAACTTTGGGTCACTGTCTATTTAGATGACGATGAAAGTGTTGACATCTGGCACAACACTGTTGGCGTGCCGATGGAGCGGATTCAGCGCCGTGACATGGCTGATAACTACTGGTCGATGGGTGTGCCTGGACCATGTGGACCATGCTCTGAAATTTATTATGATCGGGGTCCAGAACATGGTCGCGAGGGTGGACCAATTGCTGATGAAACTAGATATCTTGAAGTTTGGAATCTGGTCTTCATGCAATTTGAGCGTGGCGCTGGCGGCGGCAAGGAAAACTTCCCAATCCTGGGCGAACTACCATCAAAAAGTATTGACACCGGCATGGGATTAGAGCGCATGGCAGCGCTCTTGCAAGGTGTCGAGAATATTTATGAAATTGACACCACGCGGATCATCTTGGATCGGGCCAGTGCATTAAGTGGTCAGAAGTATGGAACTAATCCAAAGTCTGACATCGCACTTCGCGTAGTTGCCGATCACGCCCGAACTTGCGCGTTCCTGATAGCCGATGGAGTGTTACCAGGTAATGAGGGTCGCGGATATGTACTGCGGCGAATTCTGCGACGAGTCGTGCGCAACATGCGTCTTCTTGGAACACTTGATCCCTCAATTGAAGAATTGATTTTAGCCAGTATCCAAGCAATGGCGCCGCAGTATCCAGAGTTGCTATCTGAACAAGGGCGAATACTCTCGATCGCGAAAGCCGAAGAGGAATCATTTCTGTCCACGCTAGAGCGTGGCACATCATTATTTGATCTAGCTGCTACGGAATTGAAATCAAGTAAGTCCAAGGTGTTAAGTGGCGACAGTGCATTTGCATTACATGACACTTTCGGCTTCCCAATTGACTTAACACTTGAAATGGCCGCAGAACAAGGCCTAGCTGTTGACGAAGAGGGCTTTAGGCGCCTCATGCAAGAACAGCGAACGCGAGCTAAGGCCGATTCAGTAGCGCGTAAGAGTGGTGTTGCGCCCGTAACTGTATACCGAGAAATTATGGGCAAATCTGGCGTTACGAAATTTACTGGCTACACCGAGACACAAACCGAAAGCAAAGTAACGGGGCTTGTAGTAGACGGCGCTGACGTTAAGAGCGCTGCGCTAGGTGATGAAGTTGAAGTGCTAACTGATCGAACTTCGTTTTACGCCGAAGGTGGTGGCCAACTTGCTGACCATGGTTTGATCACTTTCGCAGATGGCAGCATCGTTGAAGTTGATGATGTGCAGACTCCAGTTCCTGGACTTTACGTACATCGCGGACGAGTAGTCGCGGGAGCAGTGGCCGTTGGCTCTGCTGCGCTCACGCAAGTTGACGTACAACGCAGATTAGCAATTTCTCGAGCACATACTGCCACCCACATGGTGCATAAAGCATTTAGAGAAGCACTTGGCGAAACTGCAACCCAAATGGGTTCGGAAAATTCGCCAGGTCGATTTAGATTTGACTTCCCAAGCGCCGGAGCCGTGCCGCAATCAGTTTTAGCTGATGTTGAAGCGCGGGTTAATGAATTGCTTTTGGACAACTTGGCAGTAACTGCAGAATTAATGACGCAAGAGCAAGCTCGAGCAACTGGAGCCATGGCGTTATTTGGCGAAAAGTATGGTGATCAAGTTCGTGTGGTAAGCGTTGGCGACTGGGCGCGCGAGCTTTGTGGTGGTACGCACACCCAAACTTCAGGACAGCTCGGGGTCATTACTTTCTTGTCAGAGAGTTCAATCGGCGCTGGGATCAGACGCGTAGAAGCACTAGTTGGAGCAGATGCTTATCGTTATTTAGCTCGGGAACATCATTTAGTTGGTCAACTTGCTGAACTTACTAAAGTGCGACCAGATGAATTGCCAGATCGAATTTCAAAGATGCTAGATCGTCTAAAGCAAGCTGAGAAAGAGATTGCAAAAGCGCGCACAAGCGCGTTAACCAACAACATTGACGAATTAATTGGGGCACCTGTAAAAGTTGCAAATACTAATTTGTATCGGTTCACAGCCCCGGCTGGCACGAGCGCTGGTGATCTGCGCGATCTAGTCACTAGTGCCAAATCAGGCATTAAGTTAAACAACTATGTCTTGATTGGCGCCACAATAGATGACGGCAAAGTGGCTTTCGTAATCACTACTGATTCAGCAGCGCGCGATTCCGGTGTTTCTGCTGCAGGCGTTCTCAAAGTTATGCTGCCTGCTGTCGATGGACGTGGCGGCGGTAGCGCTGAAATGTCACAAGGTGGCGGAGCCAACGTAGCAGGACTTGAAGCGAGTCTTAGCGCCGCAGCAGCTGGCATAGAAAGTTAGGCCTGTGCTTCGCGGCGTTCGTCTGGCTATGGATGTGGGCACAGTTCGCATTGGAGTAGCTAAATGTGATCCTGATGGCATGCTGGCAGTGCCGCTGGAAACTATTGCAGCTGGCGAGCACGCCCTTGCTCGAGCGATGGAATTGATTAGAGCGCAGCGACCAATTGTCGTCTATGTTGGAAACCCGATAAGCCTCAAGGGCGCAGCAACTGCGTCATCTG
>Ga0209443_1001609_pt1 | contig 13980 bp, 13 predicted proteins | sample LauGreBMM110DCMD_2_FD_187571 | JGI IMG/M metagenome (GOLD analysis project Ga0209443, IMG submission 187571) | Freshwater lake microbial communities from Lake Michigan, USA - Su13.BD.MM110.DCMD (SPAdes) (version 2) | ecosystem: Environmental > Aquatic > Freshwater > Lake | place: Lake Michigan... | reverse complement strand
TACCTAATTTTCCATTTTTTTGAATGGTTACATTAGGTTTTGTGCCCATGTTGGTTTCATTACCTTCTAAAGAGTTGTCTTTATAAACTTGGGTTTTTCTTTTTGTTTGATACTCTCTAATTTTAACTGCTCCAGCGTTTTTATCAAAGAACGAACCATTTATACCAAAATCTTCAGGAATAATTGTATTAGAATAAATTAAAACTTCTTTAGAATTGGAATCTTTTTCATAGTAAAAAAGTTGTTTTAATTGCTCTTGCATTGGTTCTCTTCCAGTACTGTCTTTAAATTTTTTATAAGACGTGTAGAAATCAACCATTTCTTTATTATTAAGCTTTTCAGAAACATTATTTAAAACCACTAAAGCATGATGTCTAAATTGATCGTCATTTTTTTGAAACGAACTATTTATCCAGTACAATTGGACTAAAATAATTCCTATCAAAGAAATACTCATTAAAAAAACCAGTATAATAAATCTTGTTTTATTCATTACAGCAAAGTTAGGGTGGAAATAACAACAAGCGAAATAATTAACCTATTATTAACAATTATGTTAAAATATAAATATTATTTAATTTTTTTATTAAAATATCGATTAATTCATACGTTTTCTCTAAATTTTCATTTTCAATAACGTAAGTTGCTAACCTAATTTTCTCTTGTTCAGGAAGTTGGTTTTTAATAATCTTCAAAATAATTTCTTTCGATGTTTTGTCTCTTTCTAAAATGCGTTGGATTCGGGTTTCTAATGGTGCTGTAACTAGAATGGTGGCATCGCAATAATTTTGACCATTCGTTTCAAATAAAATGGCTACTTCTTTAATTACAAAAGGAGCTTCTTTAAATTCTTTAAGCCAATTTTCAAAGTCGATTTTTACTTTTGGATGGATAATTGAGTTGAGTTGAGCTAATTTATCTTCATCCTTAAACACCAATTCTCGAATATAGTTTCTGTTTAATTGACCGTTTTCTGAAATTACGTTTTCTGAAAAAAGAGCTTGAACTTGTTGCATAACTTCTTTGGCATTCATTATTTCTTTAGCAGCTTCATCGGCAATATAAACCGGCACTCCTTTTGAGGCAAAATAATTTGCCACAGTAGTTTTTCCTGTTCCAATTCCACCTGTAAGTCCTATTATTTTAGTCATTTTATCTTTTAAAAAATAGTTTTGGAAAGGCAATTTCAGGTTGTTGCTTTAATATATGAATTTTAATAAATGAAAGTAAAAAACCTTTTCCATAACCATAAAACTGAATTATCGTTGCTACCAAACTATAGAAAGCTATTTCAATTGATTTGTTTTGTTTCAATGAAGCAAGAAACAATATCATAAAATAAATAACATATACGTACAAAAAGTAAGGAAAATTGAAAATTGCAACTAAAGCAGAAAACAAAAAGCCTATTAAAAACAATGTCGGAAACCAAAATGTAATTTTAGCATATTCTGGATACCAGGAATTTAAGATTGGTCTTGCTAAACCAAATTTATTCACTTGCTTGTAAAATTTATTCCAATCTATTCTGCGTTTGTGGTAAACAAAAGCTTTTGAAATTAATTTTGTTTTATAGCCTAATTTCCATAATCGAATAGACAAATCAGGGTCTTCACCTGGATGAATATTCCCGAAACCTTTTGACGCTTCAAAAGCTTTTTTTGATAAGCCCATATTAAAACTTCTGGGTTGAAATTTATCAAGTTTTTCACTTCCACCTCTAATGCCTCCAGTAGTTAAAAAAGAAGTCATAGTGAAATTTATAGCCTTCTGTATGTTTGAAAAAGAATCCAATGCGGCATCTGGACCACCAAAACAATCTACAAATTGTATATTTAAAGCTTCATAAACGGTTTGTAAGTAGTTAGATGGGATAATACAATCTGAATCTAAAATGATAAAATAATCGCCTTTTGCTACGTTCATACCATAATTTCTAGAATCACCTGGGCCTGAATTTGGCTTAAAATAGTAGCTAACATTTAAATTTGCATATTTTTGAATGATATGTTCGCAAGTAATTGTAGAACCATCTTCAATAATTACTATTTCGTAATTAGCTGTATAGGTTTGTTTTGATAAACTTTCTAAAAGTTCATCAATTTCATCAGGTCTATTAAAAACAGGTATAATTAAAGAAAATAGCATGGTCTTATTTTATGAAAACAAAGATATATATAAAAACAAAAAAGTCCAGATAAATCGGGACTTTTAAGTAAAAAATTATTTTAATATACTAGGTACAAAAACCATTTCTGAGGTATCTGCTTGGTAATTTACGCCTTCAAAACCAAATCCAAATAAACTATCAAAATCTTTTTTATATCCTGCTAAATCTCCAATTTCAGATAAATTTTCAGTAGTTGCTACTTTCCATAATGTAGCCACTTGTTCTTGAACGTCACTACGCATTTCCCAATCATCAATTCTTATTCTTCCTTTTTCGTCTGTAGGCATTGCTTTTCCACTATATAATCTATCTGCATATAAACGTTGCATTTGCTCAATACAACCTTCGTGAATACCTTTTTCTTTCATAGTTTTATACAACAATGAAATGTACAAAGGGATTACTGGAATTGCAGAACTTGCTTGTGTAACCAGTGCTTTATTTACAGAAACGTATGCTTTACAATTTACACTTTCCAATTGTTTTGTGATTTCGAATGCAGTGGCTTCTAAATGATCTTTTGCACGTCCAATTGTTCCTTTTCTATAAACAGCTTCAGTAACTTCTGGTCCTATATAAGAATAGGCTAAAGTCATTGCGTCGTTTGCTAAAACACCTGCCTCATTCAAAGCATTCATCCACATGGACCAATCTTCACCGCCCATTACCACTACGGTATTGTCAATATCGTCTTGATTTGCAGGCTCGATAGAAACTTCTGAAACATTTCCATTATGAAAATCAACTGTTTTATTAGAAAATTTTCCTCCAATTGGCTTTAACGTAGAACGATGTAATACACCTGTTGTAGGGTGCAAACGAACTGGAGAAGCCAAACTGTAAATAACCAAATCTATTTGACCTAAATCTTTTTTAATAATATCAATGGTTTGTTGTTTTATTTCATTTGAAAAAGCATCTCCGTTTATACTTTTTGCATATAGTCCTGCTTTTTCTGCTTCCTTCTCAAAAGCTGCAGAATTATAATATCCAGGTGTAGCCGTTTTTCCTTCGCTTGGTTCTTTTTCAAAAAACACACCAATAGTTGCTGCATCGCAACCAAATGCACTTGTAATTCTTGACGCCAAACCAAAACCTGTTGAAGCACCAATTACTAAAACTTTTTTTGCTCCTTCAATTTTACCTTTTGATTTTACATAGTCAATTTGATTTTTTACATTTTGCGCACAACCAACTGGATGAGCTGTTAAACATATAAATCCACGCATTCTTGGTTCGATAATCATAATTTTATAATTTTATGTTGATGTATTTATTTTAAGTGTACTACAAAAGTATACATTTTAATTTAATAATGTTTTAGCATGAAACATGGCCGATTCAGTAATTTGTTTCCCCGATAACATTTCTGCAATTTCTATTATTCGTTCTTCTGTATTTAATTTTACAATTTTTGAAATGGTATTGTCAGCAAAAGTCTCTTTTGAAACCTTATACTGAGAATCGCCTTTAGCAGCAATTTGAGGCAAATGTGTAATGGCAAAAACTTGTCTGTTTGCACTCATTTTTTTCATAATTTCACCCATTTTTAAAGCAATTTCTCCTGAAACACCTGTGTCAATCTCATCGAATAATATTGTAGGTAATTTAGAAAAATCTGCTAAAACAGCTTTGATGGCCAACATAATTCTGGACATTTCTCCTCCAGATGCTACTTTTTTAAACGAACCTAAACTGGTTCCTTTATTAGCGGAAAATAAAAGTTCTAATTCATCTGTTCCGTTGGAAAGAAACGAATTTGAAGTGTTTAATTCCATTATAAATTGCGAATCCGGCATGCCTAATTCAAACAAAATAGTGGAAATTTTAGATACAAATACAGGAATGGCTTCACTCCTATTTTGTGATATCAATTTAGAAACTGTATTTAATTCTGTTGTTTTTTGAGATAAATAATTGTTTAATTCGGCTATTTTTTCTTCCAAATTATCAACTAAAACAATTTTTTCTGAAAGCTGATTTTGAACTTCTAATAAATCTTCAATTGAAGTTACTTGATGTTTCTTTTGCAAATCGTAAATAATTTGCAATCGATTTGAAATATATGCTAAACGCTCAGGATTATAAATATTTTTCTCTGCCAAGCTAATTGTAGTATCTACTACATCTTCTAATTCAATTAAAGACGATTGTACTCTTTCAAATACTTCGGAATATAAAGTAGAAAAACTAGCAATTTTTTGCAAAGCATTTTTACTGTCCTTTATTGCGGTAATAAAACCATATTGCTCATCATTTGCACTTGAAACCAATTTATTTAGCGTTTCTGTAATTAATTCTGAATTATTTAAACTTAATAATTCGGTTTCTAATTCTACTTGTTCATTAGGTTGAAGGCCTATTTGAAGCAATTCATTCAACAAAAAAGCGTTATATTCTTGTGCGGCAAACAATGTGTTTTTGTCGACTTTAGCTTGTTCTAATTCTTTATTTTTTTGTTTAAAATCGGACAACAAAATGGCATATTTTTTCAGGTTATCTGTATTTAAACCGATAGCATCTAAAATAGACATTTGATAATTTTGTTGTTCTAATTCACGCGTTTGATGTTGCGAATGGATGTCAATTAAATTTTCTGCTAAAAGTTGTAATTCAGATAAATTAACAGGAGTATCATTTATAAAAGCACGAGATTTCCCAGAAGGTAAAATTTCTCTTCTAATTATAGTTGTGTTTTCAAAATCCAAATCATTGTCTTCAAAAATTGATTTCAAATTGTATTTTGAGATTTCAAAACTGGCTTCTACCACGCATTTTTTTTCTTTATCTTTAAGTGAAGATAAATCGGCACGATTTCCCATAATTAAACCCAACGCACCTAATAATATAGATTTTCCGGCACCTGTTTCACCAGTTATAGTGGCAAATTGATTGGAGAAATCAATATTTAATTGCTCTATTAAAGCATAATTTTGTACAGATAAAGATAAAAGCATATTACCTTATTTTATTCCATTTAGAAGAATTTAACGGAGAAATAGTAGCTAAATTTTCTCTAACTTTAACAGTATCAATAATTGGTCCCCCATTAAAAATATCTACAATTTCATCTGTTTTAGTATCAAAAAAAGTTCTGGCTAAAAGTGAATTAGGTCTCACTTTATGTACTTTAAGTAAAGTATCTATAGCATTAACAACACCCAATTTTCCTTGTTTTAAATCGTCTGCCATTTTATCCAATCCATTGATGTGATATTGATACAAAGTTTCTCTGTAGGGATCAAAAGTGTTAGACATTAAATCTGAAATCAAATTAAATCTTGTAGGTTTTTTACCAGTTTGCTCCCAGCCAGAAAACCCATTTGATTGAGCAACATTGGTAATATTTAATGCGGCTTCTAAAGCATCTGTTCCGCCTTTATCTGAAAAAGTATCTGCGTCAGAAGCGATAATTATATTAGCATAAAAAGACAAAACCGAAACTAAATTTGAAGTAAATGCATTTTGATCATATATTAAATTTTCAAATTCAATGTATTTGAAACTTACATCTTTATCATTAATATTTAAAATTGGCGATGTAAATGTGCTATTATAAACTGGACGTGAGGAATTAACTTGCAAAGTCACTTCAAAATTATTGCTTTCAAATTTATTGACAATAAAGAAAAAAGCACAATTTATTTTTTCATTTTGTTTAACTACTTTTTCAGAGAATTTAGTGTTATTTAAAAAATCGAAAACCTGTTTTTCTAAGTTCTTAAAAATTTGAGTATTTACATTCGTTACCTGATCTGTATTTATAGATACAATGGCTTTTAATTCTTGTGAATTTGCACAAAAAGCAACTAAAAAAGGGACTATTAAAAATTTAATTCGCATATTTTTTCACAATTAGGTTAACGATATCTTGAGCAACTAATTCTTTAGATTTTAAAGTATTTTCAAATATATTAAAATCTTTATCAATAAACGTAACTTTATTTGTTGGTTTTCCAAAACCAGCACCTTCATCGTTTAAAGAATTCAAGACAATAACATCTAAATTCTTTTTTTGGATTTTACTTTTGGCATTTTCAATCTCATTTTCCGTTTCTAAAGCAAAACCTATTAAAAATTGATTTTTTTTAATTTGACCTAAAGATAATAAAATATCTTTATTTTTTTCTAATTCTAATGTAAACGTAGTTTCCTCTTTTTTTATTTTCTGTAAGGCAACATTTTTTGGTTTATAATCTGAAACAGCCGCTGCAGCGATAACTACATCTGATGATGTATAGAATTTATGAGAAGCGTCATACATTTCGTCGGCAGAGGTAACACGAATTATGGTAATCAAACTGTGATTCAATTGCAAATGCGTAGGACCAGAAATCAAAACAACTTCAGCTCCTAAATTGGCTGCAGCAGTAGCAATATCATATCCCATTTTTCCTGTAGAATGATTTCCGATAAATCGAACTGGATCTATTGCTTCATAAGTCGGTCCCGCAGTAATAAGGACTCTTTTACCTTTCAATGGCAATTTACTCAAAATATCATTTTCAATAAATTGAAGTATATTTTCTGGTTCTGCCATTCTTCCTTCTCCACTTAAACCACTTGCTAATTCTCCACTTTCTGCAGGAATTATTGTATTTCCAAAAGCTTTTAATGTTTCGAAATTATTTATAGATGTAGGATGAATGTACATATCTAAATCCATTGCTGGAGCAAAATATACTGGGCATTTTGCAGATAAATAAGTAGCCAAAAGTAAGTTGTCGCAAGTTCCTGAAGCCATTTTAGAAATTGTATTGGCTGTAGCTGGAGCAATAAGCATAAAATCGGCCCAAAGTGCTAATTCTACATGATTGTTCCAAGTTGCATTTTCATCTTCTTTGTCGTAAAAAGTACTGAAAACAGGATTTTTTGATAGCGTTGACAAAGTTAAGGGTGTAACAAAATCAACAGAAGCAGGCGTCACGACTACTTGTACATGCGCACCTGCTTTTATTATAAGTCTAACTAATGAGGCTGTTTTATAAGCTGCAATTCCGCCAGAAATACCTAGCAAAACATTTTTACCTTTTAAAACAGACATTAATTAAAGTTTAAATTATTTAGTATCTCTATAATAAATTTTATCTTCTAGCCATTCTTGAACAGCTAAAGCGTGTGGTTTAGGCAATTTTTCGTAATACTTAGAAACTTCAATTTGTTCTTTATTCTCGAAAACTTCTTCTAAACTGTCATTATAAGTAGCAAATTCGTCTAACTTATCTAATAATTCTTTTTTAATTTCAGAATTAATTTGATTGGCTCTTCTAGCTATTATAGTAATTGCTTCATACACATTTCCAGTTGGTTCTTCTATTACACTTTTGTTGTAAGTAATTGTGTTTACTGGCGCATTTGTTTTCTTTAAATCCATAATAATGATTAATTTGTATATTGTTTCAATTCTTTTTCTACCGTTTCAAGCATTTTGTTTGATTTTTCTATATACTTGGTATCTGCTTTAAATTTAACTAAATTTTGATAATACGATTTAGCTGAATTTAATCTTTCTTGTTTTTTTGAAGGAATACTATTTGTTGCTAATTTGAACATAGCATCATATTTATAAAACAAAGCATCTTCCTTATATTTTGAACCTGGAAAATTAAATACAAAATTATCAAGCGCTATTATTGCTGCATTATAATCTCTTGTAAATTCACCAATTGTATTGTATTGTTTTGCAATTTCAAATGCTTTAAGTTCTAGTTTTTCAGACAATTGTTTTACAATTTCATTTGCTTGTGGTAAAAAAGTAGAATTTGGATATTTATTTACAAAAACTTGAATTTTACTTAGTGCTTTGTCTGTGTCTACTTGATCTAAGCTATAAATAGGCGATACTTTACTATAACATTCTGCTCCTAAAAAAGCAGCTTCTTCAGCCAACGCACTTTTTGGGTAACTACTTGAAAATCTTTCAAACTCGTATGCAGCAGAAATATATTGTTTAGTGTTGTATAATGCCTGGGCGTAACTATAAAAAGCTGTTTCTGCCTGAGGTTTTGCTCTTAATGCACTAGCAAATTGTTCAAACAATCTAATTGCTTTTAAATACTTTTTCTTTTCAATTTGTTGTGTAAACACTTTTGTTTTTAATTCAATGTCATCTGATTTCATAGCTTTTTGATAAGGGCTACAAGATGAAATTGAAAGAATCACTAAAAGTATGTATATAAATTTGTTCATATTTGATGTTACATTACGCCTTCTGCACAGTTTAAAAACGAACTGCAAAGGTAGCTATATTTTTAAGTTTTACAAAAAAGATTTTTATCCTAAATTTTTAATGAAATTAGACAATCTTCCAGACAAGTTTTCGTCAACATTAACTAATGGCAAACGCACTGTGTTTTCAGACAAACCTAGGTGTTTAAAGACTTCTTTGATTCCTGCGGGATTTCCTTGTTCAAAAATCATGTCAATAGCATCGGCTATTTTATAATGCAATTTGTAAGCTTCCTCTACTTTTTTGTTTAATCCTAACCGAACCATTTCTGAGAATTCTTTTGGAAAACCTTCACCAATTACAGAAATTACGCCTGAACCTCCAGCTAAAACCATAGGCAAAGTGACCATGTCGTCTCCAGAAATTACTAAAAATCCTTCTGGTTTGGTTTGGATTAATTTCATCGCTTGCACAATATCGCCAGCGGCTTCTTTTATTCCAATAATATTTTTAAAATCGTTTGCCAATCTTATTACAGTTGAAGGCAACATATTACTTGCTGTTCTTCCAGGAACATTATACACAATAATTGCAACTGGTGACGCTTCAGAAATGGCCTTAAAATGTTGGTAAATTCCTTCCTGTGTAGGTTTATTGTAGTAAGGAGAAACCGATAAAACAGCTGCAAATGTTGACAAATCTCTTGTTTTTAGTTCTTCTACAACTTTTGCAGTATTGTTACCTCCTACTCCTAAAACCATTGGGACTCTGCCATTATTTGCTGCTATAATTGTTTTTATAACTGTTTCTTTTTCAGCTGCATCTAAAGTAGCGCTTTCTGCTGTAGTTCCTAAAATTACCAAATACTCTACGCCACCCTCAATTACATAGTTTGTAATTTTTGATAATGCATCTGTATCTACAGAAAAATCTTTCTTAAAAGGCGTTACCAAAGCCACACCTGTTCCTATTAATGATTGCATGTTATATTTTTTTAAGTATTTTTAAATATTTGAATAGTTCAGTAATAAATTCCGAATAATTTTCAGCTACGGAATTAATTACCAAATGATTTACCCGTTTGTCGATGGTTTGAAAACCAACTTTAAATTTTGCTTTAGAACTTCTTGTTACCAATAGTAATGTTGGTTTTTGAATGTCGTAATAACTAATCAAGAGGTCAAAAGAATGTTCGGTAAAATTAGTAACTCTTTCGCTCTTAAACAAACCTCCAAACGAAATATCTTTTCTGAAAAAAAAATCAAATTTTTCAAGAATCGTTTTTCTGTTTTTATTTACAAATGATAAAATGTCAATGTTTTCTCTTAAAATTCCGTGTTTTACAATTTCCTCAATTAATTCCTCTTGATTCATAAAATAATTAGCATCAATCAAAACGCCAACTCTTACTATCTTACTTGAAGACATTTGTAGTTGATAGTTTCTTAATTTACTATTTACCTTTCTTTTCAGAAAAAAATCCTTTACTATTTTATAAATCATTGTAACTTTACATCTTTTACAAAATTAAAGTAATCTATTCGAATATATGTCATTCAAAAGTAAAAATACCAAACATCTTTTCACAATTTTTGTTACAACTTTAACATTATTAGGTATTGCTTCTTGCAAAACAAAAGTTTACACTAACTATTTAGTTGATGGAAAAAAAATAGAAATTTCAAATAAATATACTTCAAACGCGTCTATTGACAACTACATAAAGCCTTATAGAGAACATATTAACAAAGATTTAGACAGTGTAATTTCTTTTACAAATGAAACTTTAGACAAAAGCAAAGGCGAATGGCAAAGCAATATTGGTAATTTTATGGCAGATGCTTGTATGGAATTTGCTTCTCCAGTTTTTTTTAAACAACAAAACAAGCAAATTGATATAATACTTTTAAACAGTGGTGGAATCAGATCTATTATTCCGAAAGGAAATATTACTAAAAGAAATGCTTTTGAAGTGATGCCTTTTGAAAATAGCTTAATTGTAGTAGCACTAAAAGGCGACGAAATTATGGCAATGGCAAATCATTTCATTAAAGATAAAAAGCCGCATCCAATAAACGGACTTAAAATATATTTAAATAAAGAAGACGCCATTGTTAAAGTGCTTTTTAAAGATAAAGAGATAGAAAGCAGCCAAATTTACTATGTTGCCACTTCTGATTATTTAGCAAATGGAGGAGACAATATGACTTTTTTTCTTAAAAACGAGGGGACTTTTGATTTGAATTACAAAATAAGAAATGTATTGATTGATTATTTTATCAAATACAAAACTATTGAAGCTTCAACCATAGATAGAATTATTAAAGAATAGCACCATGAAAAGAAGAATTTTTATTAAAAATACAGCTGCAACTTCAGCTTTACTCTCACTAAGCGGACTTTCTTTGTCGAGTTTTTCTACTGTAAAAGAAAAAAAAATAACCATATTGCATACCAATGATGTGCACAGCCATATTGATCCGTTCCCGGAGAATCATCCAAGAAACCCATCGATGGGAGGTGTAGCCAAACGTGCGAATATCATTGAACAAATTAGGAAAGAGGAAGCAAATGTATTGCTATTAGATGCTGGAGATGTTTTTCAAGGAACGCCCTATTTCAATTATTATGGAGGCGAATTGGAATTCAAACTAATGAGTATGATGAAGTATGATTTGGCCACACTTGGAAATCATGATTTTGACAATGGAATTGATGGTTTTTATGCGCAATTACCACATGCTAATTTTGAATTTGTTTCAGCCAATTACGATTTTAAAAATACTGAGTTAAATGGCATTGTGAAACCATACAAAACGTTTATAAAAGACAGAATAAAAATTGGTGTTTTCGGTTTAGGAATTGAATTAGAGGGTTTGGTTGATAAAAAACTATATAAAGAAACCAAATACAACAACCCAATTGAAGTTGCAACAGATATAACAAAAACACTTAAAGAAACTGAGAAATGCGATTTAATAATTTGTTTGTCGCATCTTGGATTTGATTATAAAAATGAAAAAGACAAAGTTTCAGATCTTAAATTAGCTGCTGCTACACAAGATATTGATTTAATTATCGGTGGACATACACACACTTTTTTAGATAAACCCGTTGTAAAAACCAATAAAATTGGCAAACAAGTTATCATAAACCAAGTGGGGGCTTATGGAATAAATTTAGGTAGAATAGATTTTTACTTAAGCGACGAAAGCAAATACATCAGTAAAGAAAAAAATATTGTGATAATTTAATTCTTAACCATTTATCATTTTTTGAAATTGGTATTCGTCTATAATTTCTATTTTTAGCTGGTTAGCTTTTTCTAATTTAGCAGGTCCCATATTTGCTCCTGCGATAACATAATTGGTTTTTGCAGAAATGGAACTTCCAACTTTTCCACCATAATCTTCGATGGCTTTTTTCAAATCGTCTCGAGAAAAAACTTCAAAAACACCAGAAACAACAAATGTTTTACCTTCTAAAATATTGGAAACAGAAGTAGAAATTTCATTCAGTTCAAATTGAATTCCTACTGCTTTTAGTTTGTTTATGATATCTATATTTTCTGTATTCTGGAAAAAATCCATCACACTTTGCGCAATTCGTTCGCCAATTTCATCCACAGTTACCAAATCTAGTAAATCTGCTTTTGCCAAGTTGTCAATGTTTTTATAATGTTTCGCTAATTTTTTAGCAACGGTTTCACCAACATATCTTATGCCTAAAGCATATAAAACTCGATCAAATGTAATTGCTTTTGAATTTTCAATACCAGTGATTAAATTTTCTGCTGATTTATCGGCCATTCTTTCTAAAATCACAATTTGCTCTTTTTTCAAATCATATAAATCGGCATAATTTTTCACCAACCCTGCATGATATAATAAAGCCACCGTTTCGCCACCTAAACCATCAATATCCATGGCTTTTCTGGTAATATAATGCTGAATTCTACCAATAATTTGTGGTGGACAGCCATAGAAATTTGGACAATAATGATTGGCTTCTCCTTCACTTCTTGTTAATTTCGTATCACATTCTGGACAATTTGTAATATAAACTGTTGGCTGTTCTTGATTGCCTCTATTCGCAACACCAATAATTTTTGGAATAATTTCGCCGCCTTTTTCTACAAAAACTTCATCGTTTACACGAATATCTAGTTTAGCAATTTGATCTGCATTATGCAAAGAGGCTCGTTTTACAACAGTTCCGGCTAGTTGAACAGGATCTAAATTTGCCACAGGAGTAATTGCTCCCGTTCTCCCAACTTGATAAGAAATAGATTGCAAAGTAGTACTCACCTGCTCAGCTTTAAACTTGTATGCCATAGCCCAACGTGGAGATTTTGCGGTATAACCTAACTCTTCTTGAAACTGGATGCTATTGATTTTTACTACAACTCCATCCGTTTCATAAGGTAAATTGTGTCTGTTTTTGTCCCATAAATCAATAAACTCAAAAACTTCATTTATATTTTTGGCCAATTTGCTTTGGTTTGGCACTTTAAAACCTAATTTTCTAGACAACTCTAAGCCTTCGTAATGCGTTTGAATTGCTAAATTATTACCAATCATTCCGTACAATAAGCATTCTAATGGGCGTTTGGCCACCGCTGTGCTATCTTGTAGTTTTAAACTTCCAGAAGCAGTATTTCTTGGATTTGAATAAGGAGTTTCTCCAATTTCAATTAGTTCTTGGTTCATTTTTTCAAACCCTGCGAAAGGTAAAATAATTTCACCTCGAATATCAAATTTAGCAGGAAAACCAGCATTTAATTGTAACGGAACAGACTTTATTGTTTTAATATTATTAGTCACGTCATCACCTCTAAAACCATCGCCACGGGTTACTGCACGAACTAATTTTCCGTTTTCATACGTTATACTTATAGAAGCGCCATCGTATTTTAATTCGCAAGTAAACGCTAAATCAACATCACCTAAAATTTTCTGACATCTTGTTTGCCAATCTAGTAAATCTTCTTTAGAATAGGAATTATCTAGAGAATACATTCTGTATTCATGAGCTATCGTATTGAAGTTTTTAGTAATGGTACCTCCGACACGTTGTGTGGGCGAATTTTCATCGAAAAAAGAAAGATTGGCTACTTCTAAATCTTGTAATTGTTTTAATTTTAAATCAAAATCAAAATCAGAAATCGTAGGATTATCCAACACATAATAATTATGATTGTGTAAATTTAATTCTGCTCTTAAAGATTGAATAGTTTCTAAAACAGTCATTTTATGATACCTTAATTAATGTAGTTAGTTTAATATACAAGTCGCCTTTACTAATAATTCCTCCGTTTTCAATAATTTTAAAAACTTCTTCATTTCGGTTTTCTTTAACTTCTTTTTTTCCTGTTTGAATAGTGACTGCATCAGAAAAAAGATTGTTTCCTAGCCACTCTAACCCTTCTGTTGTAAAGAAATCTATTGTGTCTTCTGAAGTATGAACAATTATTGATTCTAAAAAAGTATCGTGACATTTAAACAGAAAAATGTGATTTTTTGAAAAATGATCAACAAAACGAACATTAGTAATAGCTTTGTCCCAAATTAAATCAGAAAACACATCAATTTCTTGTAAAGCAATTTCTGGATTATTCGTTTTTAAATCGTCCCATTCTTTT
>Ga0209443_1001608_pt1 | contig 13983 bp, 15 predicted proteins | sample LauGreBMM110DCMD_2_FD_187571 | JGI IMG/M metagenome (GOLD analysis project Ga0209443, IMG submission 187571) | Freshwater lake microbial communities from Lake Michigan, USA - Su13.BD.MM110.DCMD (SPAdes) (version 2) | ecosystem: Environmental > Aquatic > Freshwater > Lake | place: Lake Michigan... | reverse complement strand
CATTATTAATTGAATTTTCCATTAGGAAAAATTGGGTATCCTATTTTTTTGGAAGAAAGTTATTGCATGTAATTGCGATTGGAACCACAGCGAGTATCATAGATATAGGTATTGAATCCTATAATCTTGGCATGACCCTTGTTGCAATAGGAATACTCTTGATAGGCATTCTCGTAAAATTCAAATGGTTGTTACAGCAAGAATCTTCATATGGTATTGCATTGTTTCCCATTTCACTTGGTGGATTATTGATGACTGGTGTTCCTAGCGTACTTGTTGGAACAGCAGCTTGGGTATTAGCAATCAGTGATGCAAGTGCCGGATTGGTTGGTAGAAAATGGGGGTCACCCAAGTACAATTTTTTATCGGAATCTAAATCATACCAAGGTGCGTTGGCATTTTTTATTACTGCACTAGTTTGTATGTGTATCCGTTTTCCTGATTTGCATTTAGGATGGTGGATCTTACTTTCATTATTACCTACATTAACTGAACTATTTTCATGGAAGGGGAGTGATAATCTTTTTCTGCCCATTTTTACTGTAGCATGGATTCAATTGGTGTTGACCACACCTCATTTAGGGTCTTGGATTTGGGTATGGATTACTGCAATTTTTATCCTCTTTCTAGCATGGTGGGTTATTTATAAAAACTGGTTGGATCAAACTGGTTGGTGGGCGGCAGTATGGGTAGCAGCTGTATTGTGGATGAGTGGAGGATGGAAAGCATTATCCGCCCCAGTTTTTCTTTTGGTGGCAGGGTCTGTTTCAGGAAGATTATTTCGCGTAACACATTCTTTTAAAAAGAGAACAGCACAACAAGTATTTTCTAATGGATGGATTGGGGTGGTATTATATATGTTGTATGGATTAACCGATCAGTTTCATTGGCAACTACTTGCTTGGTGTTCTTTTGCAGTCAGTATTTGCGATACGGTAAGCAGTGAGGTGGGAACTGCTGTTGGCGGAAAGACATTTAATATCGCTAATTTTCGTATGATGCAACCAGGCTTATCGGGAGGTATTTCTGTTGCAGGAACAGTAGGTGGATTTATTGCATTATTATTATTAGTAGCTTGTTTGCATTTTATTATACCGGTAACGACAATTCAATTGTTATGGGTGATTACAACAGGAATGGTAGGAATGTTATTAGATAGTTTCATGGGCAGTCGTTGGCAAGCTTTGTGGAGTCAGGGAGATAGGTGGGTTGAATTTTACGATGTTGATACGCAGTCAAAATTAGTAAAGGGCATAGACTGGCTTGATAACCATTGGGTAAATTTCTTGAGTAATGGATTTACAATGATTTTCTCCTATTTATTATATGCACTTTTCTTCCTGTGATGTTACTTTGAAAACTACATGAAAATCAAGGACTTACGTTAAATCGTGGGTCCTTTGTTGTTTCTGCGTGAGGTTTGCGTGAGGTTTTGCGTGAGGTTTTTGTCATTTCTTACCGAAAACACGAACCTTTAATGCTGATATTTCTACAGCAGTTAAAACCTTTGGGTCGAGGTAATATTTTCTTCACAAAAGATTTACCTTTATAGTTGTTAGTTCTTACAAAGTATTTCAAAATAAAATTATTACTTATATGAAATCCGCAATCTTTTTTCTTTTATTAATTTTTATCAATACTTCTGCTTATTCCCAAAATAGTTCTGAAGTATGTTATAATCCTAATCTAGTTAAGGATACTACAAAAAAAAGTATCAATTCAATGGTTTTTCATTTAGTCGATAGTGATAGTATCAAAATTAGTTACCATTCTCCTGGTGTTAGAAAACGTATTGTATGGGGAGGATTAGTTCCTTTCGATGAGGTTTGGGTGACTGGCGCTCATGATGCAACATATATATTGATGCCAAAGTCTTTTGAAGTTGGTGGCAAAACAATTCCCTCAGGGAAGTATGCGTTTTTTACAATTCCTGGAGAAAATGAATGGACATTAATCATAAATAAAAACTGGAAACAACATCTAGCATCAGAATATGATGAAAAAGAAGACATCTTAAGAGTTAAAGTGAAACCGAAAAAAGTTGAACATACCGAGAGACTTCAATACTTTATTGAAATGGTCAATAAAAACGATGGTAAAATTTCAATGGTATGGGAAAAAGTCAAAATTGAACTCCCTTTTAGATTTCTATAATTATAAAATGTATAAAGAGTTGTACCATTTACACATTAAATTTTGAGATATAAATTCAATCAAGAACTTACGTTAAATCGTGGTTCCTTTTTATATTCTTATAAATTGATTAACTTTAAAAGAGTATTTATTTTAATTTGATTAAATCTTTACATGTATGAACAAAATTAAATATTACATATTTTATTTTAGGTGTATAATGGGATTGTTTTTCTTTTTTCTTGTTATAATACAATTAGAAGCACAAATAAATCCTATTAACAATACTGATTCTAGTTCATTTAAATATTTTAAAGGAACTATTTTGGATAGTAAAACAAAGAATGAATTAACTTTTGCAAGCATTACAGTTTCTGGATCAAACATTTCTACTATCAGTAATAGTGAAGGAGATTTTTTAATCAAAATTCCTATAGATAGGCAAGACGCAAGTCTTATTATTTCATTTTTAGGGTATAAAGATAAAGTTATTTCAATCAAAGAATTGAAGCAAGAAAAAAATTTATTGTATCTAGAACCTATCAATATTCTTCTCAAAGAAGTAGTTGTAAATGTGATAGATGCCAATAAATTATTTTCAAATGTACTCAATAATCGTTCAAAAAATTATGGAGATAGCGCTATTCAAATGATTGGTTTTTACAGAGAAGCAATAAAAAAAAGACGTACTTACGTCTCAGTTTTAGAATCTATTGTTGATATTGAAAAAATACCATTTTCATCAAGTCTACAAGACCAAGTCAATATTTTAAAGGGTAGAAAAAATGTTGATTATACTAAATTAGATACTATAAACTTTAAATTAGAAGGAGGTCTTTTTACAGCCTTATTTATTGATTTAATAAAAGACCCAAGTAATATATTCTCAGAAAATGTATTTGATTTGTATAATTTTCGCTTTGAGGATATTACCCAAATTAATGATAAGCAGGTCTTGATTATCTCTTTTAAACAAAAATTATCCCTTGAAGACCCTGCTCCCCTCTATAGCGGAAAATTATTTATCGATTCAAAAAGTCTTGCTATCATAAGTGCAACCTTTCAACTTAATGTTGAAAATAGAATCAAAGCAGGACTAATTTTTACACGTAAAAAACCAAAAGGACTTGATATTTACCCAACAGAAGTTAACTATCAGGTTGATTACAGACAACAAAATAATAAATGGATTTTTTCTTATTCTCGTGGAGATATTACATTTAAATTAAATTGGGATAAATGGATATTTAATACAAGCTATAATACTACTTTTGAATTGGTTAATACTAATTGGAAAAATCAAGACAGTCAGGCTCAAATAAACACTCAAAAATTGAGCCCCTACGTAATTATGTCTGATAGAATTACCAACTCTGCAGACATTAATTTTTGGGGTGAATATAATATCATAGAACCTGAAAAATCTATTGAGTCAGCTATCAAAAAAATTAAAAGCAAAAACTTGAAAGAGATATTAATTAAATAAAATATTTTACGATAAGTGGAAGAATAAAACAATAAATGTAAAAAACCCAAGTAAAATTTTAACCATAGCTCTGTGTGAGGCCCCCCCTGAATTCGACCCAAATCGGTCATTTTCGGTTTTCCAAAAACATAACTAACTACAAATAAATGCCATCCCGCTAGATCGTGGGTCCTTTTTTGTTTTTGCAAGCATATTCCAATTATGATCTCCTGGGTTTAAAGTATACCCATCTACAACAACAATTTTCATTATCAATCTTTATAATTCTGCTAATCGAATATTTCGATATTTAATTGACATTTCATTTCCAGGATGTAACTGAAGACCAATAGGGCCAGACGCAGGAATATCTTTTGAAGTATATGTCATTACTTCTTTGCCATTTAACCAAACAGTGTAGGTTTTATCTACCATTTTTATTTTCATTGTATTCCAATCTGTTGGTTTTAAAATATCTTTTACATTGGCTTCTACCGGATATTTTAATTTAGGTAAATATGGAGAAGCCGTTAAGTCTCGTTTTAAAGATCCTGAAATGCCAATTTGAATTTGATCGTTTTCTGAACGCAGAAATATGCCTGAATCTACAGTGCCATCACCCATTAAAAAATCGGCACTTATTATAAAATTTTGATAGTTTTTTTCTGTCCATAAATTACTTCCTTTTTTCTCGGCATTATTTTTTACCAATAACACACCACTGCTTGCTGTCCAACAAGTTAGATCTGGCGGCAATTTCCATCCATTTAGATTTTTGCCATTGAAAATCTTTTTGAGTTTGGGTTCTTGGGCAAACAATATTGTTGAAGCCCCAAGAAAAACAAGCATTATAAGGAGTATTTTTTTCATGATTTAAATTTAATTAATTATATTCAATTATGGAAAATAAAAATAATTCAAGAAGATCTTTTTTAAGATCGGCCGCTAAAGGAGCCGTTGTAGCCGTTGTTACGCCTACCGCTTTTGCCATGGGCGAACCTGCTAATACTATTCATTCAAGTATAATTGGCGCAAACGACCGAATTCGCGTAGCAATACTAGGCTTAAATGGAAGGGGCAAATCACATGTAGAAGAAATCATGAATTTGTCGGCAAAATCAAATGTAGAAGTAGTAGCACTATGCGATCCAGACATGGTTGTACTGAATGAAGCGGCTGCCAATTTTCAAAAAAAATATGGCAAAAAAGTAGCCATTGAACAAGACTACAGAAAGATTCTCGACAATAAAAATATAGATGCTATTACACTTGCCACACCCAATCATTGGCATGCGCTCTTAACAATTTATGCATGTCAGGCTGGCAAGGATGTGTATGTTGAAAAGCCTGCTACTCATAATATTCATGAGGGTAAAAAAATGATTGAAGCTGCATACAAATACAATCGTATTGTACAACACGGCGTTCAACTACGTAGTTCTGTTGCTATTCGCGAAGCCGTAAAACATTTAGAAGAAGGTTTGATAGGACGGGTTTATATGTCTCGCGGACTAGTATATCGTAGGCGTCCAGATATTGGTAACAAAGGGATTTCGGCAATACCTGCAGGATTAAATTACGACCTATGGTGTGGACCTGCTCCGATGCGTCCGTTCTCGAAAAACTTAGTACATTATAATTGGCATTGGCATTGGAATTATGGCAATGGTGACGTAGGCAACCAAGGTATTCACGAAACAGATTTGTGTATGTGGGGTTTAGGTGTAGACCAATTGCCTGAAAAAATCACTTCTATGGGCGGTAAGTTTTTATGGGATGATTGCAAAGAAGTTCCTGAAATACAAACCTCTATTTATCATTATCCCAAACAAAAAAAGATGATTCAGTTTGAAGTTAGAAACTGGAATACTAATTCAGAAGATGGCGCAAGTGTGGGTAACATTTTTTATGGAGAAAAAGGCTATATGGTGGTAAAAGGATATGGCACTTATGAAACTTTTTTGGGTGAGAAAAAAGAGAAAGGCCCTAGCCGTAGCGAAACTGGCGAATTAGGATTGCATTTTCAAAACTGGTTTGACGCGATTAGAGCAAGAGATATGAGTATTCAAAACGGACCTGTTCAAACAGGCCATTTGTCTTCATCATTAGCTCACTTAGGAAATATTGCCTACCGCTTAGAGCGCCAATTACAATTTGATCCAGTAGCAGAGAGATTTATAGGCGAAGGTGAAAACGAAGCGAATGCTATGCTAAGCAGGGATTATCGTGCGCCTTATTTATTACCGGACGTGATTTAGTTTTTGCTAATGATAATAGGTTCTCAACAAATTTTTTACAGTATCTGTTACACTCGTCAATATGTTCCTCAGAAAGGTTCTTTGTTCTTTTTGCGTGAGGTTTCGAAAAAAAAGAGACCCCTATTGCTAGAGGTATCAGTTGTATTTTTCCAACTTAAAGACTATTTTTTTGGCGCTGTACCAACTAGAACCGCTCCAGTAATATCAAAATACTCATCTATATCTATAATTTTATGGTCCTTATTAAAAGTGTAAACTTGGTACATCTTATGACTCATTTTTGTACCATTAGAGATACTTTCGGCCGACATTGTAATGTAGGCTCTTACTGATCCATTAGGCTTATAAGTTACAACATCTAAATCTGGAACAAATTGTTCAAATTTTGCATTTAAATTTTTGACTAATTTATGAAAGCCCGCTAATCTTAAACGAGTAGCTGATAAATTTAGTGCACTATCTGGTGCATCTTTCCCATAGTCAGCCGAGTGAAATTTAAGAGAATCAGCAAAATAAGTATCCCATGTTGTAAGATTATTTTTAGTAAATGCATTCATTGACGCCTCTACTAATTTAGAATTTTCTTTAAAAGTAGCAATGTTTGCATCATCGCCATTTGTTGTTGTCTCTTGGTTTGTACAAGCAATTAATGATGCTGATACAAGAAAACATAATATTATTTTTTTCATTTTATTTTTTTAAGTAGTATTTATTTACTGGTTAATCTTTTATTTAAGGTCATCATAAATCGATCGGTTCTAGTCCACGCATTAGCAAAAATTAAAACGTCTTTATCCCAAGAACCTTTACCATATACTTCATCCCAAGCAGTAGCAATATCTGAATCTTTTGCGTCATCTAAATCTTTCCATCCATTAGGCAAATATCTAACCAAATAATATCTAGTTTCCCCCGTAAATGTAGACCAAACTGCCATTTTTCTTCCTAATTTATTCCAAACTTTTGGCATTTTTTGAAAAACATCAGTAAACGCTTTAGAACCATTTTTAACCGTATATTCTGTATTTATAAATTTTTCTGACTTTTCGTCTAACCCGACGTTGGACAATTCAGATCTATAGACTAAAACATCAGCTGTTATACTTTCTACATGGGGAGCAATATTTGCGTTCCAATTATCACTCCATCTTATATTATTTATAGTGGGGGCTGTTACAACATCTCTATCAGTAAAACTTTTCTCCAAATTATTTAGAAAACAATATTCTCCGTGGTGTTTCCCTCCAGTAATATTGTATCCAATAGTTATTGGTTTACCATCTATTGCTGGAAAAAATTTAGTTAAGAATATTTCGGAAGCATCAACAAAAGAGGGAGCGTGCCCCATTTTAACTTTCCAAAAATTAGCATTCATTGTTTTTTGTTGTGCAAACGTGTTTAATCCTACAATTAATAATAATAGCGTTAAAATCTTTTTCATACGTGTTGGTTTAGAAATAGGATATAGCCTATTTCAATGATTAAATAAGAGTCTAATGGAAATGATAGTGATTACAAGAATTGTAAATAGAGCTGTTGCGTTAGAATTGCAATAGGGTGTGTGATTTACTTATAAAAGGTAAGTAAAATATTCAATATATTAAACAATAAACCTCTGTGTCATGAAAACACCCCCTGAATTCGACTGAAATCGGTTGATTTCGGTTTTGTGAAAACATAACGCATTACAAATCAATGCCTTCATTTTCTCAAAAAATCTTCATAACCCTGAGGTCCCGGGTTCAAATCTCGTTCTCGCTACATGAAAATCAAGGACTTACGTTAAATCGTGGGTCCTTTTCTGTTTCTGCGTGAGGTTTTGTTTTTTCTTCATTGCAAATAATTAATAAAATTTACTTTTGAATAGTGAAAATATATAAAATGAAAAACTTCAAAAGAACGGAACTTCTTATTTTAGGTATGTCGATACTATTGATATTTGTATCAGAATATTATTATTTAGTAGAAGGTAATGTAAATAAAGCAATCTTTATTGGTTTATGGCCACCAACAATAATAGTCCTAATGATTTACATCACTATTAAAACAAAAAAATAGAATGAAAAATTTAGACATATACATCTTAACTTCTGTAATGGTTATTTTATTCCTTGTGTTTATTATAGGAATATATAGAGCGGTAAAAGATGCGGATATGTTAAAACTTGTAGGTAAAATGTTCGATAATGAAAACATTCCAAATAATGAAAAGAAGGTGATTTATAAAGCCATTCATAGAACTATGGCCGATATGGAAAGTGATGGTGTATATTTTCCAAAAGAAGTGAAAGAAGAGATGCAAAAACAAAAAGATGCATTGAATTGTGAGTACAGTGGGTTACCATCTGTAAATTCATACGAAATAAATAATATTAAATAAATATAAATGAAAGGATTTATAATAACAAAGTATGTTAGTAAGGAAATTATGCTGACGTTAGATAATTTTTATTAATTTTAAATTATAAAAAAGTTATTACTTATACCGCTATTGTTTATTAATTGTCTTATCATGGCACAAACATCAACTGAGATAATAGGCAACCCAATTAGAATTGGGAAATTAGAGGTTGCTCAATTTGATTTCCCTCAAAAGATGAATTGGCATAATGCAAAAAAGGCTTGTGCTGAATTGGGTAAAGGCTGGATTCTGCCAACAAAAATGGAGCTTAGCCTATTGTATCAAAATCAAGTTAAGATAGGTGGTTTTTCAACCAGCTATTATTGGAGTTCGACTGAAACGGATATTGAGAATGCATGGAGACATAACTTTAGTTTTGGGATGAGTGGATTCATTGCGGACAAGGATAATGAATATTTTGTTCGGGCTGTAAAGGTCTTCTAAGCCTACATCAAGGACTTACGTTAAATTGTAGAAATTTTTTTGTTTTCATTCCATTTTAAAAATTACTATAACTTTACACAAATAATCAAACTTTCTATTTAAATATAGACCCGATAAATTATAAAAACTACAATTTTGAATAACTTAATAATAATAGCACACCCAGATAAATCAAGTTTTTGTTATAATGGTATTTTTAATACCATCAAAACAACCTTAAACTCAAAAAATGAAACAGTTCATATTATAGACCTTTACCAAGAAAATGTTAATTTCAATTTTGGAGTAGATAAAATTAAAGAATACAAAGATCTTATAACTTGGACTGATAGGATTTATATTATATCACCAGTTTGGTGGTTCAGAACAACACCTGCTTTGGAATCATTCTTTGATCAAATTTTCACTCCTGGTTTTGCTTATAATTTTATACCTATCTCAAAACTTTATGGTTATCCAAAGCCATTGCTTAGTCATAAAAAAGTCAGAACATATCTCACACATGGAGCCCCTGGATTACCCGTATTATTTTTATACCTTAATTCAGTTAAGTTAAGGCTAATTATGGGTGTGTATTCATTTGTATTCGGTTGGTTTAAAACGAAAACTCGTCAATTTTGGAGTGTACCATTTGTATCTCAGGAAAAAAGAGCTACTTATTTAAAAAGAGTAGAAGTAGATACATTAAATGATATTTTAAGGTCTTCATAAAGTCTTTTAATATTTCTGCTAGAGGAAAATAATCCCCTTAAATCTGGTTTTCCCTAAATGAATTTCAATGACTCAAATTCATAACTAATATGCAAGTAGCCATTTTGCCTTAAAGAGGTGGTTTCTTTAATATTTGCGCATTGGAGCATTAAAGATTTTATATCTGTTGCAAAAAAATCGTGAAATTTTGAACCCGGGGTTTGTAAGTTTTCGTCAATTAATGCTTTGCTATATCCGCGGTCAATTAAGCATTGTATAGCATTTTCATTAACCATCGAAAAATGCCGCAACAGGTGAAAAAGTATTCTGTCATTATATGACATGAGCAAATGATTTTGGATAATTTCAAAAATTATATTGAACAATAATTTAAGAAAATACCCACTTATATGGAGTTAAGTCGGTTGCTTTCGGTTTTCTAAAAAATAACAAACTCCTATTTGATCTTATTCGGACTGACTATAGCTACAATATCGCTTTTAATTTAAAGCTGGAAAAAGTTGTCAATTTTTGAATGAAGTTAGTCTGATTTTTTTGAGTACTAGAAAAATAAATCCTATAATCGAAATTGTTCAATAAATAAGTGTCCAGCTTCCTTCTTCCACCTCTGTTTCCAATTCTCCCACATCCCATCCGCAATAACCTATAAAAAGTTGAATCTCTTGTGGATTGGCGTCTTTGGTATTAATGGCTTCAATCACTTGCTCCATATTACCACCCAAATAAAGCCCATTGGGTATTTGTTTGCCCCCATGAATGAGATCGGGTCGCTTGTGTAATACAAAAAGGTGTTCTCTATCAACAGGGCCGCCATCCATCAGTGGAAATGGTTTACTGTGATTGAATTCAATTAGCTCATGCAGCGACTTTTCAAAGGATTTATTGGTTACAAACCCTATACTTCCCTCTTCATTGTGTTGAACGATCAGAATATTTGTATTCTCGAATAAACTGCCAATCAACGCGGCAGTGCTATTGATATATAATCCGGCTTTTAAATCTCTCATAAGTTGGTATGTCGTTAAAGAATGTGAACGGCTATGATGCAAACTGAAAGACTTGTTTTCATATTCTTAGTTATTTGTACTTTTACAGAACGGTATTTTACTAAAATAGTACTTTATATATAATTAAATGGTAAATAAATTATTGAAAACGGCATTGGGGAGACTACGAATTGTAGCATTTATGGAAGGTTGTTCGTATTTACTTTTAGGTTTTACGATGATTTTAAAATACAAATTTTCTATGCCACAGCCCAATTACATTGTTGGTTTGGCTCATGGGATTCTTTTTGTTTTATATATCGTCTTACTACTTCAAGTTTCATTTTTACATCGCTGGAACATACTCAAAATCTTTATGGCTTTTTTAGCTTCACTTATTCCGTTTGGAACTTTTTATGCAGATAAAGCACTTTTTAGGCAATTTAATTAATAAAGTACTCAAATTAAATCAGAGGGTTTCTCTAATGTAATCAAAAAAACAAAGGTGCAAGGTTGCTCGTTAAGGATAGATTTAAAGTCACTTATTTTGTTTTAATCAAAAAGTTATTTTTATAGACGTCCATCTATTTCTCACCTGCGCAAAACACCTCCTGAAATCGATTCAGATCCGTCAATTTCGGTTTTATTTGCCTTTTAAATATTTATCCAACCAACGACCTTGTTCATACAATAAATGCAATACATTTTCTTTTCCCCTGTATCCATGCGCTTCATAAGGTAAGTATACAAAACGAACTGTACCACCGTGACCTTTAATGGCTGCATATAAACGCTCACTATTGATTGGGAATGTACCGGTGTTGTCATCCATCTCACCGTGCGTTAATAAAATAGGCGTCTTGATTTTATTAGCATGTGCAAAAGGACTCATATCTAAATACAATTGAGGGGCTTGCCAGAATGTTCTATCTTCATTTTGAAATCCAAATGGCGTCAAAGTTCTGTTATAAGCACCGCTACGCGCAATCCCTGCTTTGAATAAATTACTATGTGCTAATACGTTTGCCGTCATGAATGCACCATAGCTATGTCCACCAATTGCAAATTTATTACGATCGCTTACACCCATGCTCACTAATTTATCAATCGCAGCGGTTGCATTTAGAATTAATTGATTGACAAAATCATCGTTTGGTTTTTTGTCAGGAGCACTAGCCACAATAGGCATTTCTGCATTATCTAAGATTGCATAACCTTGTGTAACATAAAATACAGGAGAACCCCAACTTAACAAAGTAAACTTATGTTGGTTACCTCTGATCTGACTTGCATCGGCAGCACTTGTAAATTCTCTAGGATAAGCCCAAAGTAATGTAGGCAAAGGACCATCTTTTTCTTTATTGTATCCCTTAGGTAAATACAAGTCGCCTGTTAAAGCTACACCGTCAGCTCTTTTATATTTAATTTTTTCTTTGGTCACCCCCTCCATACTTGCAAAAGGATTACTGAAACTAGTTATTGCAACAGAAGTGTTTGCTTGCAGTGCTTTTAAATAATAATTAGGCACTTCTTTTTCAGTTTCTCTACGCGTGATGATTTTTAAAGTAGCAGGATCTAATACATCCACTACATATTCAAAACAATCTTCATTACTGCGCCAAATGATCTCGTTTGTCTTTGTATCTAAATTGTAGATAGATAAATAAGGAAGATCCCCTTTATCAGAAGCGCCAATGGTATTGTTCATTAACACACCACGACCATTATTCACTGTGGCAATAACGTCTTTACCGAATTTGTTTTTATGTGTTACAGGATTCCCCAAATTGCTATAGGCATCTGTTAAGCTTCTTTCATATAAAGTTGTTAAGCTATGCGCAGCATGATTGTACACACTTACTTTATAGCGTTGTTTGGTTCTTAAAACTTCAGTAACTAAAGCTAATGTTTCATCTCCCCAGCTGATATTAGAAAAACGCGCAGCAGTTTTAAATAATTCTTTAGGTGTTTCGTTAAAAGGAGCAGCAATGGCCATCACAGCATCATGAAAAGGCACTGCTTTTTTAATCAAGCCACTATCAAGAGGCATCGCATAGACAATGGTAGCAGCTTCGTCATCCTTCCACTCAAAACCACGAGGCGCATTTTGTACGTTGTCATAACCACTCGCAGTGCCCTCTGAAGAAGGCAATTGCGCAATTATTTTTACCAATGCACCAGACTTATCCAATACCTGTATAGAAGATGCAAAACCATAAGCAGTTACTAAATAAGAAAAAGGCTTATTTAAAGCACGTGTAAGGATATAATTTTTATCAGGAGAGATACCAAAGCTGTTGGTCAATGCAGGTAAGCCGATTTTTATTTCTACTCCATTTTTATTTTTAACCAATTGACTCTTCGCTAAAAATTCAAACACATATTCGTCATAAGGAGATTTGATCAAGTCTTGATACGTAACACTAGGTGCCGCTTTACCTAAGTTCTCTTGAATGGTTGGTCCTTTAGGTGTTATAGGTCTTTTTGCTAAAGCACTTGCAACATTCACATTGACTTTATACATCACGGTTTCATCATCTAACCAAACTAAGCTTGCGCCTAAAATTAAATTAGCAGCAGTCTTATTTATTTTTTGACAAGTCAAACTTATTAAATCAATCACATATACGTCTACGGCATTTGCAGAGACATTATAAAATGCAATTTTATTTTCAGCAGGATTCCATGTTGGACTCAATGCGGCAATTGTAGCAGGCATTCCTTTAATTGCTATAGCTTTATTAGTAGCAATGACTTTAATGGTCATCCCTTTGATATAATTCTGACGGGTAGGCGAAAAATTATTTGGATTTAAACGAAGACCAGCAATTTTAAATTCAGCTTGTCCAAGCTCTTCTAATAAAGGGTAAGAAGGACGCTCCATCACAAGCATGTGCTTTGCTTTTCCATCTACACTAATAGAAGGGGTAGGAGCTGCTAATAATAAGTCAGCAATTTCTTTAGGTGGAACTTGATACGCATCTTGAGCAAAACTATTTAAGCTCAATAAGGCTATCATAAAAAAGCCTGTCACAGAACCTATGATTTTTTTCATACAATTGATTTTACCTAAATTATGAAAAAAACTACATCCAAGCATACCTTTTATCAAATTACCCGGGGATTTATTGTAAAAAACGGGTCCTATATTAGGATCCGTCTCAATTTCACCTTTTGTAGTAATGGCGAATGTCATTTTCTTAATTCAAGCATTAGATGTAAAATAATACAAGCAATTATTTATACCTTTAATTATGACAGAAAAGCAAATAATATTTCTCATTTTAATCATTTGGAGTATTCCTAGCACTTATTTTCGGAGTAAGTTTAGGAAAATTGTTTACCAAACTGATGATTGGAAAATAAATATAAAACCCCTTTTCAAAAAAGAGATTATAGGTTTATTCAGTAATATGTATCCGGATAATAAAACTTATCTCAATACAAGAAATCACTATAGAATCTATTTATTAGTATATCTATTTTTATTTATTATTTATAAATTTATTTATTAAAATATTTTATAGCCCTTTAAAAATGCTATTTAGAAATACTTAAAAATTATGAAGCAAGCATTACTTAATT
>Ga0209443_1001607_pt1 | contig 13987 bp, 23 predicted proteins | sample LauGreBMM110DCMD_2_FD_187571 | JGI IMG/M metagenome (GOLD analysis project Ga0209443, IMG submission 187571) | Freshwater lake microbial communities from Lake Michigan, USA - Su13.BD.MM110.DCMD (SPAdes) (version 2) | ecosystem: Environmental > Aquatic > Freshwater > Lake | place: Lake Michigan... | reverse complement strand
CAATATTACCATAAATATTCAGAGGCTCAAATCGAAGCACTTAGAGAACTTATTCTATTCATTAAAGAACGAGATGGTATTAATATCAAAAAAGGACTTATTGAATGGTTAACCACTAAAACACCAGCCGAAGCATTTGAATTTAGTAAAGATGCATGGGCCGGAAAGGTAAAAGGTATGCTAAGTCACACTTCAACCAGAAAGGATAAAAGTGATATGTCACCTCAACCAGACCTAATTAAAATGTTAAAATCACTATAGGATGAAACTATCCTAAAATATATTATATAATAATTTTAAATCAAAAACAAATTAAAATGGCAAAAACAAGCGTATTAGATCAGAATCCAGAATCTGAAAGAGTTTTCACTGAAGAGTCAGTTCTTGGAAATGAAGGACCTCAAGCTACAACTCCAACAAATGAATCCGGTGCTGAAGAAATCACACCGATCTTCGATCAAATTGAAGATATGAATCAAGGTGGTGCAGTAAATGTATTAATCCAAGCTGCTCAAATGGCACAATCTACTGGAGCTCTTACTGTAAGAGACTCAGTTATGGTTGCTAAAGCAATTTCAGTACTACAACCTGGTTCTATATAAGAATCAGACCGGATTAGATTTTTAAAAGACCTTAAGCAATTAAGGTCTTTTTTGTTCTAAATTGTTAATAAATATAATGAAACAAATAGGACCAAACCTATATAAATTATAAATCTAACGAATGGACAGCATCAAAACTACCGTCAAAGAATTCTTAAATTGCTTTAAACAATTTACATTTAATGTAATTAATAAAGAAAAAAATACTGAGAATATTAAAGTCCTTAGGGACATAGACACAGAATCTTATAAGCAATCTGATTCCCACTTGTATAGAATGTTGCAATCTGCAAAAAAAGAATTAGCCGCTGCAAGAAAACTATGTAAACATGGTAAGATTACTACGGATGAACTTTTTGATTATGAATGGAGAGTAACTGAGTTACAACAAGAAATTAAAGACCTAAAAGATTTCACAGATAACGAGAACGTTTAATTTAAAACTTTATATAATGATTAACAAAATCAAGGCATGTTTTGCCGCAATCGGATCTATTGGAGTACTGATGCTAACAGTTAGCGCAATGTTATGGGTTTTTACAAATTACCCAGGAGGTGTATTAGAGATTCTTATAATCTCATGGTTCTCATTTATTGGGTACAAATCATACACATTCTTTCTAAAGAGATTTGACAAAGAATCTAAAGATGAGCAAATCAATAGCTAATATAAATACAAAAACTATGAAAAAATTATTATTAGTAGCCGCCCTATTCATCACAATGATGGTGAGTTCTCAAACATTTGTAAGATATTATGATCGCGTTGCCAAAAAAGACAGAATTACCCATACGATAGGTGAATCCGAACTAACCGATTTAACAGTGGTATTTAGTGGAAATGACAAAGGCGACATTATTGTTTTCTTTAATTCAGGAATGTCAACTCATGTAGACAGGTATTACAAAACTGGAAAGATATACAATGGAACATCTAAAGATGGTTTTAAATACAGATACATTGAAACCCGAAATGAACAAAAAGAAAAAATAATCATGCAACTTTTTGATGATATTGGTATATTCAGGGTGCATACTCAAGATGCTACATTTGAATATAAAGAAACCACTGACTAAAATGGGACTTTATGTACTAGGTGCATTTATTGTAGCATCATGGATTTTTGTAATATACTCAGTAGTAACTTGTCCAATAGTAAAAGATAGAAGCAATTAAAGATGAATTTAAAAAAGAAGTTACAAGTGATAGTGCTAGTTTGGGAACTATTGATAGAGAGATTTAAACGTAAAAGAAAAAGTATATGGGACTTATAAACCAATTAAGTAAAAATATTGTAAGAATCCTACAGGATGAAATTACTAGACAAGACAATGAGCATAATTTTATTGCATCAGAAAACTTTACATCAGATGCTGTAAAGTTTTTTTGTGGTTCTGATTTTACCAACAAATATGCCGAAGGCTACCCAGGTAAGAGATATTATAATGGTTGTAAACATTATGACGAATTAGAAAATTATGGAATTGAATTACTAACCAAACTTTATGGTTGTGAGTTTGCCAATATTCAGCCACATAGTGGAGCCAATGCAAATCTTGCAATATTCAAGGCGTTTCTTAGCCCAGGAGATACAATTTTAGGTATGGACCTTTCAGCAGGAGGACACCTCTCGCACGGTTCTCCAGCAAATATCAGTGGAAAATGGTTTGACAATCATTTTTATGGAGTAGATACTGAAGGTTGGTTAGAATATGATAAAATACAGGCACAAGTCCTAGAGTTAAAACCAAAATTGATTATTGCCGGAGCATCAGCATACCCTCGACAAATAGATTTTAAAAGATTCCGTGAGATTGCAGATTCAGTAGGAGCCTACCTATTAGTTGATATGGCTCATTATAGTGGACTAATTGCTGGAGGTGTTTATGACTCTCCAATAGAATGGGCTGATTTTGTAACCTCAACAACACATAAAACCCTACGAGGAGCCAGAGGTGGTATGATTCTATGGAACAATCCAGAATATACCAAAAAGATAAATAGCGCAGTTTTTCCAGGAACACAAGGAGGACCCTTAATGAATCAGGTTGCGGGTAAGGTACAAGCATATTCAGAAGCACTCCATCCGCTGTTTGCCAGTTATGCCCAAAAGGTTCTTGACATGGCGCAATACATGTGTACTATATTTACAGAAAACGGTGTTAAACTGACAACTTCTGGAACAGATTGCCATATTATTCTTATTCATACTGGAGATAAATCTGGAAGAGAGGTAGCAGATACTTTAGAATCGGATTATAATATTGTAGTTAATAAGAATAGTGTGCCGAACGATACCAGAAACTTTATTGATACTTCTGGTATAAGAATCGGTACAGCAGCAATGGTTACAAAAAGAGGTGCTGATAGAGAATACTTTAAAGAGATTGCCTTAAATATTATTAAAGTAATTAAATCATAGTGAATCAGTTAGATAAACAATACACTGACCTACTTCAAGATATATTAAACAATGGAGTCGTTAAAGGTGACCGAACAGGTACAGGTACAATCTCAGTATTCGGAAGACAAATACGTCACAATATGAAAGATGGGTTTCCCTTACTTACTACAAAGAAGATGCCATTCAAAACAATTGTAACAGAACTTCTTTGGTTTCTTCGAGGTGATACCAACATTAAGTATCTTGTCGATAATAATTGCCATATTTGGGACGGGGACGCTTATAAGAATTATGAAAATAATTGGTTAAAAGAGAATCCACCATTTGCGGGTCCTTATACTGATCCTTGTTTAACACAAGAAGAATTCATCAATAAAATCAAAACAGATGATGAATTTGCAGCAGAATGGGGTGAGTTAGGTCCAATCTACGGTAAGCAATGGAGAAGTTGGAGTGGTGTTAATTACTTAAATGGGGTCTCTAATAATATGAGCACACCTAAAATAGACCAAATTCAAAATCTAATCAACGACCTTAAAGAGAATCCAGACAGTAGACGATTAATGGTTAATGCTTGGAATGTTGGAGAGCTGGACCAAATGGTTCTTCCACCTTGCCATTATGGATTTCAAGTTTATACAAGAGAATTAAGAGAAGATGAGAGAATAGACATTCTCCATGCCAGACATGGAAATAAAGGACATCATATAGAGGCAGGATTTAATATGTTAGAAGAATATGATATTCCAACCAGAGCAATCTCCCTAATGTGGAATCAAAGAAGTGTAGATACGTTTTTAGGCCTTCCCTTTAACATTGCCAGTTATGGACTCCTACTAGAAATTTTGGCAAAAGAGGTTAATATGGTTCCAGATGAATTAATTGGTAACTTAGGCGATACTCATTTATATTCAAATCATATTGAAAACAGGCCAAAGAACAAATTCAGAGAGAAGGATTTGAATTACCGGTTGTTAAAATGAGTTCTGGACATAATCTTAGAGCCGCTCTTAAAGGTAATTTTAATGAAATTGACACTAATGACATTATGTTGATAGGTTACCAATCGCATCCAACTATTAAAGCACCCTTAAGCAACTAATTATGTGGGACATTGTAGTAATAAAACAGGACGGAGATAATTATATTGTAATGACTCCTAACGGAGATGTTCATTGTATATCAGAACAAACCTTTCAAACCTTTGAAAGAAATGGTAGGGTAAGTTACGACCCTGAACATAAAAAAATGTAGTCATGCACAATCCAATACCAAATTTAAGTAAGAAGCACAAAATAAAGGTGAGGAAAATTGTAAGAGATTACAATTCAGCATCTAAAAAAGAAATTTGGGAAGGGGTCCGAGATAACTTTATATTTGCTTTTATTGGAGCTACTCTAGTTGTATTTATATCAACAAAAACTGACATCGCGGTCTTAATAGGTTATTTGACATATTACTTCTATATGGGTAGAATTTTAAATAGACCAAAGTATGTTACCGATCTGGGAAAACTAATAGTATTTCCAGTCCCATCTACAATTGGAGCCTACATAGGTTACAAATTAAGTTATTTCATATTAAATTACCTGTAGGGTTGAAACATTTCGATAATATATAATAAAATATTAGTAATGAAATTATCAAATAAAAAGGTTGTAATAACTGGACATACTGGATTTATTGGCAAGAATCTTATAGAAAGATTTGAAAATTCTGAGTTTTTACTTATTGGTAGAGACCTTTCTCTTATAGAGAAAATTAAAGAATTTAATCCAGACTACATATTTCACTTTGGAGCAGAAATCTACGATGACTCTAAAATGTTTGAATCTAATCTAGAGCTTACCTACAAATTACTAGAAGTGACAAAAAACTTAGAATTCGAAGCTTTTATATATTGCGGATCATCATCGGAGTACGGCAGAAAACCAGAAAAAATGAAAGAAACCGACATATTAGAACCTCGAAACATGTACGAGGCTACCAAAGGAGCTTGTACTTTACTATGTCAATCATATGCAAAAACTTACAATAAACCAATTGCTATAATCAGACCATTTTCAGTCTATGGCAGATATGAAAAAGAGCATAGGTTTATACCTACACTATTCCGAAAATTTAGTGCAAAAGAGAGAATTAAAATCTCTCCGGGAGTTCATGACTTTATACATATTGATGACTTTATTGATGGTGTACTTCTTATAGCCACTTTAGATTCTGAAAAAATTAAAGCACAAATAATAAATTTAGGAACTGGAGTTCAATACACAAATCAAGAAGTATACAACACTTTTAAATTAATTTATGGATATGATATTGAAGTTGAAAAATCTGAAGATTTAATGAGAACTTTTGATAGCGATAATTGGGTTGCGGATATTACAAAAGCACAAACAGAATATGGATTTAATCCTAAATATAATTTACTAACAGGTCTAAAACAAATCTACAATGAACAAAACATTAGAGAAGTTAAATAATAGAGTACTTGAACTAAGTATAAAACACAATCTATCACATTTAGGAAGTTGTTTTACTACTCTACCAATTATCCTTGAAATTTTTGAAAAGAAAAGAAAAGAGGATAGGTTTGTTCTATCTAATGGACATGCAGGATTAGCATACTATGTTATACTAGAACATTTTACCGGAGTCGATGCTGAAATGCTTTTAGTTAAGCATGGAATCCATCCCGAAAGAGACATTGAGAATGGAATTGAAGTTTCTACTGGAAGTCTTGGGTTAGGATTAACTATAGCAACCGGTATGGCAGTTGCAAATCCAAACACAACAGTGTATTGTATAATCTCTGATGGAGAATCTGCAGAGGGTTCAATATGGGAATCTCTTAGATTTATAGAAGAGAATGACATGTCAAATATAGAGGTTTATGTTAATATCAATGGATGGGCTGCATATAAACCAGTAGATTCGGATAAATTATCAAATAGACTAAAGGCATTTTTGCCCACTATTAATTTAAGATATATGGATGTTAATGGAACTATTGAATTTGAAACTCCATTAGCTGCTCACTATACAATGGCAAATAATAATATGAAAATAAAAACAAAATCAATATGAATGCAAATCCTTTATGTGCTTACTTGTACGAAAAAATTAATGAAGAAGTTGGTAATTTTGAAGGTAATTACCTAGAAATTGGAGCTTTTAATGGTGCTGGCGCGGCATCTGTTGCAAGAAATTTACCTAATAAAACAATTTATATAATAGATCCATTTATTGAAGATGGAAATACTAGTTGGATTTCAGGTATTAATCCATACGAAAAAATGGAAAATATTAAAGCAGAATACCTCTATAATACTGATGGATTAAATAATATTCAACTTTTTGAAAATACTACCAAGGAGGTCGTAGATAAATTAACTGATAAAGAAATATCTGACATGGATGTTAGTATGGTTTTAATTGACGGCGACCACCATACTCCATTTGTAAAAATTGATTATGAATTTGCTATGAAACTTATTGGTGATAAGCCTGGTTTTATAATATTTGATGATATGCATAACCAAGAAGTTGTAGTAGCATATACAAATTTTCTTAATAAATATAAAGATAGAGTTGTAAAAACCAAACTTCTTGCAAATGACGGCGCTGGTATGTACGTAGAAATATCAAAAAAAGTAATAAAGCCTGTATTTTTTACAATTATCGGTGATAGTCATTATCATGGATGTAGAACTGACGATTTTATTAAAAGTTTCAAGAAATTCCATCCAGATATTGACTTAATTGTTTTTGGTCAATCTGAAATTGATGAAATGTTTGCATCTCGTCCGGAATTAAATTTCTATAATTCCAAAGCATCTTTTGCTAAAAAATTATACAATGACTATGATTTAGTTGTTAATATTGATGCTGATCATTTGATTTTTGGAAGACTTGATGAAATATTAGAAGGTGACTACGACGTAGCTGCACCATCTAACTTTAATGTATATGCGAATTCTTCACTTGAATCATTAACAAAGTGTTGTGGATATCCCGTGCCTCCTTCTATTTTAGTACCATCTAATACTGATACATTATTAATACCCGAGCATAAGTATTTACAAGGAGGATTAATTGCTAGTACTTCAAAGCTTTTTTGGGATCAATATGAAAATGCATGCATTAAGTACTCTCATTTCTTTGGACATTATGAAAATGATATACTCAATATAGTCTGTCACATGCTTCCGTATAAATTAAAAGTACTTGAAGGTGATTTTGTATTTACCAGTCCTAATTTCACATGTTATTATGGATGTGCATCACTAGGAAGAGAAAATCAAGTTGTGGTAAATAATAATAGATTAGAGTTAGATGGTAGGCCTTTTAAAGCATATCACTTTGCTAGAGGTGGAAGTAATAAACCTCTAGTTTCTGAACTATTTACACAAGAAGTCGATGAATTTGTAAAAAGAAATGTATTAGACATAAATTAAATAACAACCTTATGAGAAGAACATTTGCCGCATATCTAGAAAAAAAGATAGAACAGGATCCCTCGATTATATTAATAACAGCAGATCTGGGTTATGGAATGTTTGACCGCATTCGAGATAGATTCCCAAATAATTTTATTAATTGCGGAGCATCCGAACAGTTGATGATTGGTTTATGTATTGGTGCGGCGTATGAAGGTAAAAAACCTATAGCATACTCAATTACACCTTTTTTAATATATCGACCTTTTGAATTACTAAGAAATTATGTAAACAAAGAACAATTAAATATTAAACTAATCGGATCTGGTAGAGGCCGAGATTATGCGCATGATGGATTCAGCCATTGGGCTGAAGAAGACGAACAAGTCATGTCAACATTTACTAACATAGAATCTAGATGGCCTACATTAGAAAATATAAAAAATGAACTGGATGAATGTTTTAATACAAACAAACCTTATTATATAAATTTAAAACGATAAATAATATGAATTTTGTAATTTGGGCACCTCCGTATAATGAGGATTCTGGAGGAGTTATAGCGATACATGTATTAGCTGATTTAATAGCTAAACAAGGCGAGAATTGTTACATATATTGTACTAACACATTTGAAGGATCCTCTGCAAAATTAATACAGAACAAAAAAGAATTCATGAATGATAACAATACAATGTACATCTACCCTGAGGTTGTTTCCGGCAATCCATCCGGCGGTAAATTTGTAACTAGATGGCTACTTAATACTCCAGGTTTATTAGGAGGAGATGGAATTTATGAACCTACTGATTTGATTTATAAATATTATGATTATTTTAAGGCTCCCGATGAATCTAAAGTTTTAGGTGAATTAAGAACTTTTAAACTTAAATTAGATAAATTTGTTAATAAAGGTCTAGAAAGAAAAGGCGAATGCTACGTTGTTAGAAAAGGTAGAAATAAAGTATTGGACAAACATAGACCAGGTTCATTAAATATTGATAAGTATATAAGTGATGATTATTTAATAGATACGTTTAATAACAAAGAATTTTTTATCTCTTATGATTCTATGTGCTTTCATCTGCAACAAGCTGCCTTATGTGGGTGCATTCCAATAGTTATTCCAGATGAAGGGGTTTCAAAAGAAGTTTTTCTAGAAAAGGCTCCCATTAATAAATATGGAGTTGCTTATGGATTTGATGACATTCAACATGCAAGAGAAACCATGCATTTGTTAAGACATCACCTAGAAGGTATGGAATCTGAATCAATTGAATTAGTTAAAAAATACATTACAGATTGCTATGATAAAATGGGATTATTAATGAATAGTTAACTAAATAATGATATATAGTTAATGAAGACATTTAATGAATTTATGGTTGATGAGGCCAAAACAATCGGCCTAGAAGAGATCCAACCTAACCGAGAAATTAATCCAGTTCAATCTGGAGATGGAGAGGACCCGAGACTTGTAAAAATACGCCAATTCAAAGGAACTGTCCAAGATTACGCAACATACTGGGAAGACCGAATTAAAGAGAATATATAAATTAGTACTAATACTAAAAATATTTTAATACAATGGAGTTTATCGAAGAAGAAGCCACTTTGATAGACATTCCAAGAGTTAAAGAAAAGATTAACAAGCGTCAAATTAATGAAGTAGTCCAAAGTGACTATGATTTCTTTGAACTTGATTACTACGAATCAGAAGACTTGGTAATGTTTGGAGTTGGCGGTCCGGGTTAAAAGAATTAGAGCGTACTTTATGGTACGCTTTTTTATTGAAAATAATTTGATAAAAGTTTTACCGTGTCAGGTTTTTTGTTTATATTTACATATTAATATTAAACCCTAAACTATGATTTACACGTATTGTAGCGATTCTTTAGCATTTAAAAGAATTAAAGCGTCTATTTATTTAAAGATCGGAACCGTCTTTTTAATTATGTTTGCCAGTGCAAGTTTTATTGCATATGAAATTGGACTCCGGAATTCTATTCAAAATTTAACAAGTGAGGAGAGAATTACCCTCATTAATGAGAAAGATGCTTTTAGTAAGGAGAAAATGGCAACCATGCTCTCTGACTTAAACGTAAAGTACCCATGGATTCCTATGGCACAATCGATGATAGAGACTGGCCAATGGAAGAGTGAAGTCTTCTTTGAAAACAATAATCTCTTTGGTATGAGAGAGGCTAAGTCCAGGATAACGACTTCAACAGGGACCAATCTTAACCATGCCCAATATAATTCATGGAGGGAGAGTGTGTACGATTATGCATTCTACCAGAGTCGATACCTTGGAAGTATTAAAAGTGAATCGGAATATTATCAATATTTGGCCGCAAGTTATGCAGAAGACCCAGGATACGTTAAAAAAGTCCAACAGATTGTACAGGGTAGGGACCTAAAGAAACTTTTTAATTAATAGATATATAAACTGTAAAAATATTAACAAATTTATGGTAATTCCAAACACTTTAAACAAAGAGGTTGTCGATGTGATAAATAAGGCAATTGCCTTTGAATATCAATCTCACCTATTTTGGAACTCAGCATCTAACTGGTGTGCAAACGCAGGATATAACAAAGCCGCTGCGTATTATTTAAAAGAATCCCTGTCAGAATTAGAGCACACTAGAAGCCTACAAGATTTCCTATTAGGCTGGAACATTATACCTCAAATTCCACAAGTGCCAATGGCATATGAATTTACCAGCTTAGAGGACACTATAGATAAATCTTACAACCTAATGCTTGATGTTTTTAATCATTACGTTGAAAGCTCTCAACAACTTTTTGGAGTTGACCTTTCTACATTTGATTTCTTACAACAATTTAGAATACTTCAAATTGCTGCATTGGCAGAATACTCTAACCTACTAAGTGGATTAGAATTGATAAATAAAAATAATAAGCTTGATGTCTTATTCTTTGAAACTAAATATTTTAAAAATAAATAATATTTAGTAGTTAACCAAATTAATAATTATGGACCCTGATAGTGAAACTTACACAAAAAATAAACCAAATAAAGATAACCAAATCGAATCTGGCAACATGGTGCATGATGTTAGCCCTGTTTTTCAACCCTTTGGGGTTCGACGCCGTCCAATACTGGCTGATAGGGATGACTGGAAGTTTATTATGGGCGAATTTCGCTTTGTATTGTATTGCGGGATCATTCTTTGGGCTCTCTATGGTTTTTCGAAATTTGTATAGAAGAGAAGAGAGAAGACGTAACGATAAATACTGAAACTTTAACAAAACATTAACACTCCAGACTTTCGGGTCTGGAGTTTTTTGATTATATTTACACTATAATTAAACACTATGAAAAAAATATTATATATTGACCTTGATGGCGTAATGGTAGACTTAGAGAGTCATGCAATCAGGAGACATGGACCAAAGGCAATCGAAAACTTGGGTAAATTAACATCAATTGACAAAGAACTTTTTGAAGAACCGGAGCCGATGCAAGGTGCTATCGAAGCAGTTAAATACTTATGGGATAAATTCGACATTTATTTTCTTACAACTGCCCCTTGGAGCAATGCAACAAGTTTCTCTTCAAAGAGGAGATGGGTACAAAAGAACCTTGGCAAATATGCCCACAAGAGGTTAATTATTTCACATCGCAAAGACCTTTGTATTGGAGACTTCTTAATCGATGACCGTCCAAACAATGGAGCATCTGAATTCCGTGGAGAATGGATTCAATTTGGACAACCAGGATTTGAAAATTGGGCCCAAGTTATAAACTATCTTGAAAATCTGGATATATAAACAAAATATAATATATTAATACTATGAAACATTTACAACTTTTTGAAGAATTCATTAATGAAGGAAAATCATTTGAATTCACTTTTAATTACAATACTGATGAGGATGATGTAGAATACATCCAAAATATTCTAATGAATGCTGGAGTTGATGCAATTGCAGAGCCAGGAATAGATTCTGAAGAGATGGTTGTTAAAGCCAAAAATGCAATTGAATTACGTAAGGCTAAAAAAGCCATTCAGGCAGATGGATTTGAGATTAGCGAATCAGTTGTTAATGAAGGTGATATGACTAAATTCTATGATGGATTTAAAGTTCTTAACGACAAAACAGGAGAGATGACCAAATTTAAGTATGTTAAAGGAACTAGTAATGTCAATGTAGAAAATGAAGCTATTGCAAAACTAATGAAGGCGACTGGATTAACAAGACCAAATTTTGGAGTTCATGGATTTGTTAAAAAAGGAGAATGGAACAATTCTAAAGAAAAAACCATCGATGAATCAGTTGTTAGTGAAGCTATCAACGTTAAAGACATTAAAGTTGGTACTATCCTAAACTTTAAAGACGGTGAAACATGGAAAGTTACCAAAACTCCAGGAATAGCTTCTGGAAAGATTTTTGCTGCCCCTTACGGAGATACTAGAAATTCTTACATATCAATTGCTATTGAATATCAAATTGACAAATTAAAACAAGATGTAGAATCATTATCGTAATCATGAAACACACACAATTATTTAACGAATTTTTAAATGAATCAGTAGTCAATGAAGCAATAGTTACTGAAGCTGTTAAAGAGGTAGTTCTTAGTAATGAGATATTAGATTTCTTAGAAGAACGCGGTATATTAAAGAGATCAGATGCTCAAAAAGTTCATAAAGACTTAACAGCATTTTTAAAAGAAAAAGGTATTAATGAAGCTGTAGTCAATGAAGCCGATGAAGTTTCAGTTGATAAAATTTTAACACCTGCTGACAAGAAAAAACTAAAAACTGCATTTGAAAATGTTGTAACGGGTGTTGTAACGGGAATAGACAAGTTAACATTTAAAAAGGATGGAACTATTGAAGGTCGTCGCGGATATTTTTATAGACATGGTCAATCACCAGAAGGTGTTGCTAATCAATTAAAAGCTGCTTTAAGCGGACAAGGAATTGAAATAACAATTGTTGATTCATACGATGATTTTAAATCATGGCCTAAAGATAGCAACTTTGTAGTTGTATTTAAACTTATATAATTAATCATGAAAAAAGTAAAACTATTTGAAGAGTTCTTAGTAGAGTCTGTATCACTTATATATGAATCTAGTATTGGAGACATTCATATCATGGCCCAAGAGGCAGATTCTTTCACTGCATTCCGAAAAGAATTCATGGACGAATATGGCAAACCAAAATCGGTTAAAGAACTTAAACAATTAGAGGCTTGGTTACAAACCATTTGGAATGAAAACCAAACTAATGAAGCGCTATCCATGGATGCTGTTTATATTCATCAAATCACCGGTTCAGGTCAGGACTCTGCGCAGAATTTTATTGATGACAATAATATAGATTCGGCAAAATTAGTAGCCTTTCTTAAACAACATAAAGACTCAAAAGAGAAATATGATGTTAGAGATATGATTAATGGTACTAACAAGAATAAAAGATTTATGAAGCAATTCTTAAATGAAGCTTCTGATGCAAAACCAGCAATTTTAGTTAAATTATACAATGAATTGGCTAAAGCTAAAAACAAAAAATCATTAACTTGGGATTTTGATGGAATGGAAGAATTTCCACATGTTGTCCAATTTGATAATGGATTAGAATCAGAGGCACCTAGACATGAAGGAGATTTGGAAGAATACTCATTCTATTTGAATGATGATGGTAAAACTATCCTTGGAGTCTATGATTTAAACGGATATGTTCAACAGTTAAAAACGGTTAAAGATGCCATTGAATGGTGCAGAGCAAACGAATAGTAATATGAAAAAAGTAAAATTATTTGAAGAGTACATCCAAGAGGCTACTACTTCTTGGGGTAAAATGATGAAAGGCGTTAGAGCCGGAGACGGTGGACCATGGTCTATTGTAGCAATTCAAGACCGAAAGGTTGTTGGACAATCGAACGATATTAAAATTCAGGACTTGATTCCTGCAAAATATGAAGCCCTAAAAGCAGAGTTTCCTAAAGCTAAACTTCACATTGAAGATGCTGGAGGTGGAGTAGTTTGGAATGAATCTCTTAACGAAGAATTTGATATATCTACAATAAAAGCAAAAGATACTATAGAACTAACAAATACCAGAACTGGTGATGTAGGAAAGTACACAGTAAAAAGAATATTCGGTGGTTCAAGTGATATTAAAGAAATTGAAGTACTAACACGTAATAAACAACTATTAACTTTATACTATAGTAAAGAACGAGGACTTCAAAACTTTAAAGGTGATGTTTATGAATCATTTATTAACGAGGCATTGGCAGCTGCTGATAAATCAAAACTAACTAATAAGGTAGAGATAACAGTTGCAATTGCCCGTACTCTAATGAATAACGCAAGGACAGGTAAACTAAAACATATGTCGGCTCCGGGAGGAGTTACTCATTATTGGAATCCGACAACTAAAGAATACGTAGGAAGAACAGAACAAGAAGGTAGACTTAATCAAGGAACATTTTTCTTTTCTAATGTACTGAACAAAGAAGGTAATCTTACCGAATCATTTATGAATGAGGGTATAGATTC
>Ga0209443_1001605_pt1 | contig 14000 bp, 9 predicted proteins | sample LauGreBMM110DCMD_2_FD_187571 | JGI IMG/M metagenome (GOLD analysis project Ga0209443, IMG submission 187571) | Freshwater lake microbial communities from Lake Michigan, USA - Su13.BD.MM110.DCMD (SPAdes) (version 2) | ecosystem: Environmental > Aquatic > Freshwater > Lake | place: Lake Michigan... | reverse complement strand
TGCTTGAGGATAATCAATTAAAAATGTGATGATACAAGATGATAATCCAATTATGAAAGACACTAAAATTATTTTAAGAGTATCATTTCTAAGTCCGAAGTTGAATTTTTTATTAACTATTCGGAAAACATAAAATCCATAAAAAGTATAATTGATTAACGTTGCTATTCCAATTCCAATTAAACCTAAAAAATGATATAAAATAATTGTCAAAGTTATATTTAGGAAATCACCTATAAATTCTTGTTTGAAATACAATTTATTTTCTCCTTTTGCTAAGATTATAAATCCCAAGGGCCATATTATTGTTTTGATAATTACTGCAAATAATGCCCCTTTAAAAATCAATAAAACCCCTAAAAATTCTTTTGTATAAAGCGCTTGAATTAATAAAGGCGCACAAAAATATAAAAATGTAATCGCGGGAGTTATTAATAACAAACCAATTTCTATTTGATCGTTTACCAATTCTTTTACCTTGGAATTGTCACTTTGAATTGCAGTAATTCTTGGATAAAAATCCGTTCCCATAGCATTGAAAATCATTCCAACATAAGAAATTAATAGCACAGAACTCACTTCAAAAAACCCTAAAATTTCTGCTGTAGTTCCATTTCCATTTAAATATATTTTTATTAAATAGTTGCAAATTTGACCAAAAATGACATTTATAGATAAAAGAAAACCCATTTTCATTAAAGGAATCCCTCTTTGAAATGTATCCGAAATTGAAATCTTAATATTATTGATTTTTATGTTTCGTGTAAAATAGTAATTTATCAAAAAACTGAGGAAACTTGACAATAAAATAACGGCAACTATTCCATCAAATTTAAAAAAATAATAAATTGGAATCGTCACAATAGTTATTAAAATTGAAGTTACGACATTGGAAATAGCAATCGGTTTTATCATTCGTAAACCCTGCAAAAGAGCAATTTTAGAAGTGGTTAAACTTGAGAAAACAAAATTCACGGAGAGGATTACAAACCAAAAATAATATTCGGAGGTTCCAAAAGTCCATTTGCTCAATAGTTTTGAGAAAACAATAGTTACTAATGCGCCAAATAATCCAATTAAAAAAGAGAACCGTTGGAGAACAATAAACCGTTCAGAGAATTTGATTTCGTCATTTTCGGAATTTGCCAAACTCACTTCTCGAACACTCGTGATATTGAGTCCAAAACTCGTTAATGAGCTAATAATTGCAATAGTATTGTTCAATAAACCGACAGTTCCTATTCCAATTGGACCTAAAAAAATAGCTACACATTTTGAACCAATAACTCCAATAATCATTTTCATTGCTTGAGCAAATCCAAAGATACCAGTGGCTATGATGATTGTTTTGTGTGAATTTTCTTTGTCTATTATTTCCATTTTAATCAATTTTGCAGCCGAAAGATATATATTGATTTTTAAATGCTTGAACCCATTTTTTCCATTCTGAAACTTGCGCTAACGAATTATTTGAATTAATGAGTAATTCTTCAATTTTTTCAGCATTTAAATCATTTGGATAGTTTTCCATCGCATCAAAATGATTGTTAAACCAAGCTTCGTTTATGATTTTATTGAAAGCAAAAACATCAATAGAAATATTTTTAAACTCTTTATTTTGATTGCTAGCTGACGAAAGAAATCCAGTTTTCATTAATTCACTATTTGAAAATCCAAAATTTAAACTTTTTTTCTTTTTATTAATAAATTTAACAGCATTCAATAATTGAAGTCTCTCATCAACAGAATTCTTATGATTTTTCCACAAATTAAGAAAATATTTCTTTTTAAAAATAGCACCTGAAGTTGCGTAAATGGTATAATAATTTAAAAATCGTTCTTCACTATAAAATTTAAAATAAGTTAAAATTTTCCGTATTTTAAATCGATCAATTCTAAATATTAAATTAAATAAATAAGGGTTTTCAGTGTATAAATTTGGGCTATAAATGGAATATAGTTTATTATTAGAATTGTTGTTTTCAGAAATTAATTTTGAATTTCCAAGCCAACATAATTTCAACATTTTAATTTTATCGGTTTCTAAATTTAATCTGAATTTCTTCAAATTAAATGCTGTTGTAAACCAAAAATCATCTTCAATTAATAGAAAATAATTCGATGCGTTTTTGGCTGATTTTATCCATAAATCTATTGGTATTTTTAAATTTATATTTTGGATATCATTTGCAACAGCATTTGACTTTTCGTCATAAAATTCAGATTTTAAAATATTAATTTCAGGATATTTATCTAGTAATTTGTCTAAGTATTTTTGTGGTGTTCCATCATCTAAAACAACAATTTTATATTCTGAATTTCGACTGTTTAAAACTATACTTTGAATGCATCTGTCCAAATAATAAGGTCGATTAAATGATTTTATTAAGATGTCCATAAATTCAATTTTTGGATAACAAAATCGACTTCATCGACTGTCATTATTGGACTTATTGGTATACTTAATACCTCATTATGGATTTTTTCGGTAATCGGAAATGACAAATCATTCCAATTTTCAAATGCTTTTTGCTGGTGTGGTGGAACAGGATAGTGTATCATCGTTTCTATTCCGTTTTCTTTCAAATATTCTTGTAATTCCATCCTTTTTTCAGTCCGAATTACAAATAAATGAAAAACATGATTATCCGAGAAATCCCAAAATGGCAATATTATTTTATAATTTTTAATTTCTGATAAATAGCGTTTTGCAATAGCTCTACGATGTTCATTATCGGAATCCAAATTGGGTAATTTAACATTCAAAAATGCCGCTTGCAATTCATCCAAACGAGAATTTATTCCGATATAATTATTATGATATTTTACTTCAGAACCATAATTTCTTAATGAAAATAGTACTTTTGATAATTCCTCATCATTTGTAACTATTGCTCCTCCATCGCCCAAAGCTCCCAAATTTTTACCTGGATAAAAACTAAAAGACTGAGTGTTTGTTGATTTTCTATTTTTATCTAAAAAAGCTCCGTGAGATTGTGCTGCGTCTTCAACAACAATCAAATTATTTTGATTTGCAATAGCATTTATTTTATCTATTTCGGCCAATTGACCATAAAGATGAACTGCTAAAATTGCTTTCGTTTTTGATGTAATTTTATCCTGAATTAAATTGGGATTGATAGTGTAGGTTTCTAATTTTGGCTCAACCAAAACGGGAACTAAATCGGCTTGTAAAACAGACAAAATTGTTGCGATATAGGTATTTGCAGGGACAATTACCTCGTCGCCTTTTTGTAATTTTCCAAGAGCAATGTAACCTTTAAAAATAAGAGTCAATGCATCTAAACCGTTGCCAACTCCTATACAATATTTAGAACTGCAATAATTAGCAAAATTTTTCTCAAATGAATTTACTTCATCACCTAAAATATACCAACCTTTATCTAAAATCAATTTCATTTTTTCTTGAAATTGCTCTTGATATGTAGCATTTATCTTCTGTAAATCAAAAAATTTAATCATTACAATGTCCATTTATAGTAATCTTGATTATAGATTTCACAACCTAACTCTTCTTTCTGATTTAATAAACCCAAATTAAACTCTTTACCTTCATTTTCATTAACAATTCCCATATCAAAATATAATTTTCCTTCCGTTTTATATTGATGAATTAAAGTAATAAATAAAAAATCTAAGGCTCTGAGTTGTTCACCTTCCAAAGTTGTGGCTCCATATTGAGATTTAATCACATTGCCAAAATCAAAAATTGTAATTCCTGCTACAATTTGTCCTTCAAAATATGCGGAAAATTGCTTTATATTATTTGGAAAATAAGATTTTAAAAGACTAATTTCCTCTAATTTATGAACTGGTTTTATATTGTATTTATTATTTAATCGAGGTTGCAAAACGTGATTCCAAAAGTGAGAAAAATCTGTTTCCTCTACCATTTGCAATTTAGCATCTGATTTATTAAAATGTTTCAACTTACTTTTTGAAATTGTTAGATTCTTTGAAAGATTAATTGCTAAATTCATATCTTTTCTAACAAGATGTGCTCCTTTTTGCCATAAAAAATAATCAATTTCACTACTTATTTTTGAAAAATAAAAAATAGGTAATTGCTTATATAAAAATTCTTTTACTAAGTTTTCTTTTAAAAAAAAGACAACCGCATCAATAATTTCATTTGTTTTATTTGCTTTGTTTTTAAAAGAAAACACCAATCCGCCATAAGTCAACCCTTGATGCGAGTATATTATATCGCCTATTCTATTCGCTGGCAAAACAGAAACCAACTTATCTTCCTCATAAATCATCAATGAAAAATCATCAAATCGATCGCTGTGGTACTCCATAAAGTCCCTATTGAATAGGAATGTAGCGTTTTTAGCAGTGCTAATAAAAGCATTCCAATCGCTGTAATTTTTAGTTTCGTATCTTTTTACAATGTAGTTTTTCAATATTGTGTTTTAAACATTGGAAAATTAATCATTTATTTATTAAGAGAACATTATTTTTTTATAAAATTAGATTTATAAAATTAATTGACTAATTTTAAATCGTTTATAAAACTATGTATGAAACTGCACATTCAAAATATACTTATTGGAAATGTATTACTTTTTTCAAGCATCATTTTTGGGCAGGATATTTCGTTGTTTCAACAATTTAATGGTAGATACGACTTTGTTTTTGTTGGAAATACTTTAAATCCAATTGAAAATTCATTTCAAAGTACGGTGGAAGTTTTTACAACTTCTTCTGCAGATTTGACCCTAAATCCAAACGATGTTATTGAAAAAGCCTATTTGTACTGGGCTGGTTGCGGAACGGGCGATTTCGACGTAAAATTAAATGGACAAACTTTAACTCCAGATAGAACTTTTAGTCTTCAGAGAGTAGCTTCCAATCTTGTTTTTGATTACTTCAGTGCTTTCAAAGAGGTTACTGCTCAAGTTCAAGCCACTGGAAATGGAACTTATACAATTTCAGACGTCGATGTTTCTAGTTTTATTGACTTTCACGCCCAAAGAAGCACTAATTTTGCTGGTTGGGCACTAATTGTTGTTTATAAAAATCCAAATTTGCCCTTGAATCAATTGAATGTTTATGACGGAATGCAAGCTGTTCCTGATGAAATAAATATTACCCTTAATAGTTTAAATGTTATTGATAATGTAGATGCGAAAATTGGTTTTTTGGCCTGGGAAGGTGATTCTGGAATTGCGGTAAATGAAACTTTAAGGATTAATGGTAATCCTATTGGTAATCCTCCGTTAAACCCTGTTAATAATGCATTTAATGGTACAAATAGCTTTACTAATTCCACTTCTTTATACAATATGGATTTGGATGTGTATCCAATTCAAAACAACATAACCGTTGGAGATACTTCTGCACAAATTCAACTTACTTCAGGGCAAGATTTTGTGATGATAAATGCCATAGTAACCAAGTTAAATAGTCAATTACCCGATGCAACTGTGGGAATTAACAATGTTGAAACGACTTGCGATTCGAGAACAATTATTGCTGATTATCAAGTTTCAAATTATTATTCTACAGCAATTTTACCTTCAAATACTCCTGTTTCGATTTATGCAAATAATATTTATATTCGAACTATTTTCACTCAAACAATCCTACCAATTGATGGAAATGAAACTGGGCAAGTAACCCTTTTAATTCCAAATACAATAGCTGACAGTTTTGATTTGAAATTTGTTGTTGATGATAATGGTTCAGGTATTGGAATTGTTACAGAAATTAGCGAAATCAATAATAAATTTACTATTCCAGTAGTTCTAAGTCTTTCACCATTATTCAATTTATTACCTAATAAAGAAACCTGCAATGAAGGTTCTAGCAAAGGGACTTTCAATTTTTCGGATTATGAAGCCGTAGTAAAAGCAAATCCTTCAGATACTATTCTTTTTTATGATTCTTTATTAAATGCTCAAAACAGTACAAATCCAATTTTTAATACTTCCAATTTTGTAGCATTATCAACTCCAAAAACAATATACGTCCGATTAGAAAACGCAAATTGCTCAAGTATTACCTCTTTTATATTGGAAACAAAAAACTGTCCGCCAGTAGTTTATAATTTTGTTTCAGCCAACAACGATGGCACTAATGACACATTCCACATTGATGGTTTAAAAGACATTTTTTTGAAATATAAAATCTCAATCTATAACCGGTGGGGCACTTTAATTTGGACTGGAATCAATTCTTCTCAAGAGTGGGATGGTTTTGCGACCAACGGAATTTTGCTTGACAATAAAGAAATTCCTGCGGGAACTTATTTTTACATAATTGATTTAAATGACCCTGATTATAGCGAACCGCTTACAGGATATTTGTATTTAACGCGATAGTTTTTCATTAAAAATAACCCACATCAATTTCTCTCATTATATTTGTAGCATAATTTTTCAACACCAACTATTTTGAAACAAATCACATCCGTTCAAAATCCATATATAAAGTCATTGGTACTTTTACAGGAAAAAGCAAAAACCAGAAAACAATCGGGTACTTTTTTAATTGAAGGACGGCGCGAAATTTCTTTGGCAATAAAAGGCGGATATGAAATTGATACGATTTTGTTTTACCCTGAATTGATTTCTGAAATTGAAATAAATCAACTGTCAAAGAAGCCATTCAACTTGATTGAAATCAATAAAGAAGTGTTTGAGAAATTGGCGTATCGAGATACAACCGGAGGAATTATTGGAATTGCAAAAAGTAAAAATTTGAATTTATCAGATTTAAAACTTAAAGAAAATCCATTAATTTTGATAGCTGAAGCACCAGAAAAACCAGGAAATATTGGCGCATTATTACGAACGGCAGACGCTGCTAATCTTGACGCTGTGATTATTGCCAATCCAAAAGGCGATTTGTTCAATCCAAATGTGGTGCGTTCTAGTGTTGGATGTTTATTTACCAATCAAATTGCAACAGGCACAACTTCTGAAATTATCGCTTTTTTAAAAGAAAGAAAAATCAATTTTTATTGCGCAACTTTACAAAATTCAACGTCCTATCATACGCAAGATTATACCACGCCAACGGCCTTGGTTGTTGGAACTGAAGCAACTGGTTTAACTCAAGAATGGCGAAATGCAGCGACACAAAATATCATTATTCCAATGCAAGGCGAAATCGATTCTATGAATGTTTCGGTGGCCGCTGCCATATTAATATTTGAAGCAAAAAGGCAAAGAGGATTTTAATTTTTCAAGATTGGAATGGCATTTATAACACATTTATAATTCATCATTTGCACATCTCATTACTTATTCATAATTTTAGAAATTGAATGAAAAATAGCTATGACAGAAATTGAAATAGAACAAGAAAACAAGGCTATTGCCCGAGAATATAAAGAACTTCTCCGAATAAGTTATCAAAAATTAACACCCGAAGATAAAAAATTAATCCGAAAAGCTTTTGATGTGGCAGTTGATGCGCATCAGGTACAACGAAGAAAATCAGGTGAAGCTTATATTTTTCACCCCATTGCTGTCGCAAAAATTGTAGCTTCAGAAATTGGTTTGGGAGCTACTTCAATCGCAGCAGCATTATTGCACGATGTTGTTGAAGATACAGATATTACCGTTTTAGACATTGAAAAAATGTTCAATCCAAAAGTAGCGCAACTTGTGGAAGGATTGACCAAAATTTCCAAAATCCAAAAGGATTTAAACTCCTCGACGCAAGCAGAAAATTTTAGAAAAATGATTCTTACATTGAATGATGATGTACGGGTAATTTTGATAAAATTGGCTGACCGTCTCCATAATATGCAAACTATGGATTCGATGGAAGAATATAAACAGACCAAAATTGCATCGGAAACCTTATACATTTATGCTCCTCTTGCCCATCGTTTGGGATTGTATAATATAAAAACACAGTTGGAAGATTTAGGATTAAAATATACAGAGCCTAATGTCTATAAAGATATTGTAAATAAAATCAAAGAAACAAAAGAGGAACAAGACGAATACATAAAAAATATTTCTGAAGTTTTAAAGAAATCTTTGGATGTTGAAGGCATTGAATATGTTATAAAAGGGAGACCAAAATCAATTTATTCTATTCGAAGAAAAATGAAAGCTCAAAATGTGAGTTACGATGAAGTTTATGATAAATTCGCACTTAGAATTGTCTATACATCAAATCCACACGATGAAAAATTTATCGCTTGGAAGATTTATTCGATTGTAACAGATCATTACAGACCAAGTCCAAGTCGGTTGCGAGATTGGATTTCCTCCCCAAAATCAACAGGTTACGAAGCACTTCACATTACTGTTATGGGGCCCTTGGGACGTTGGGTTGAAGTCCAAGTTCGAAGTGAACGGATGGATGAAATTGCCGAAAAAGGATATGCAGCCCATTATAAATACAAACAAGGGGCAACAGAAGAAAGTGGATTGGATGTTTGGTTAAATCTATTAAAAGAAGCTATAGAAAATCAGGAAAAAAATGCGGTTGATTTTGTTGAAGATTTTAAGATGAATCTTTATTCCAAGGAAATATTCGTTTTTACTCCCACCGGAGAAATAAAATCATTGCCCAAAGGCGCTACATCGCTTGATTTTGCTTTTAGTATTCACTCTGCAATTGGCGTACATACAAGAGGAACACGTGTTAATGGAAAATTGGTACCGCTAAATTTTGAATTAAAAAGTGGTGATCAAATTGAGGTGATTACTTCTGTCAATCAAAAACCAACACCACATTGGCTGAATTATGTGACAACTTCTCGTGCAAAGACAAAAATTAAAAATGTTTTAAACGAAAATACGAAAAAAGTTGCCGAAGATGGAAAGGAGCTTTTAACTCGAAAACTTCGTCATTTAAAAGTCACTTTAAATGAAAAAACCATCAATGAATTGGTTAATTATTTCAAACTTAAAACAAGTTTAGATTTATTTTACAGAGTTGGAATAGGCTCTATAGAAAACCAACAACTTAAAGATTTTGCTGCGTTAAAAAGCAATTCAATTATCAATTTCTTTAAGAATAAAATCAAAAGATCACCATCTGCAAATACCGAACAAATTTCAAAAGAGGAAATTCATACCAATTATGACTTACTCGTTTTTGGTGCAGAACAAGATAAATTAGACTATAAATTATCCGCTTGTTGTAATCCGATAGTTGGAGACGAAGTTTTTGGATTTATAACTATAAACGAAGGAATAAAGGTGCATAAAAAAGACTGTCCAAACGCTTTGAGTATGCAATCTAATTATGCTTATCGAGTTATAAAAGCAAAATGGATTGATTCGTCTCAACAAGAATTTAAAGCCGTTTTGATAATAACTGGCATGGACTTTTTGGGGCTTACAAATGAACTTACAAAAGTTATTTCGAGTAATATGAACATCAATATTCAAAGTATTTCGTTAACAACAGAAGCTGGTTTATTCAACGGAAAAGTTGCTGTAATTGTAAAAAACAATAGTATTCTTAAGAAAATGATGGATAAAATTAGAAAAATTGACGGTATAGATAAGGTTACACGTGTTTATAAAAATTAAATTTTGAACATTCAAGTTGAAATATTATAAAATTAAAATAATAATTTATCTTTGCAAGATATGACACTAATTTCAGTTGATAACAGTACGAATCAAGAAATTGTAAAAAATGTTTTTACATTATATCTCGAAAATAAAGGGCATAGGAAAACCCCTGAGCGCTATGCAATACTAAAAGAAATATACGAAAGTGAAGAACATTTTGATGTAGAACATCTATATGTCAAAATGAAAAATAAAAACTATCGGGTAAGCAGAGCAACACTTTACAATACAATAGAACTTTTATTAGATTGCGGATTGGTTCGTAAACATCAATTTGGTCAAAACCAAGCGCACTATGAAAAGTCCTATTTTGATAAGCAACACGACCATTTAATAATGACAGATACGGGTGAAGTAATTGAGTTTTGCGATCCAAGAATACAAATGATAAAAAAAACAATTGAAGAAATATTTGATATAGATGTGCACAATCACTCTTTATATTTATATGGTTCAAAAAAGAAGTAGGGAGAATTCTCATATTTAAATAAAAACAACACACAAACAACAAATATAATGACCGTAGATTTATTATTAGGATTACAATGGGGAGATGAAGGAAAGGGAAAAATTGTAGATGTACTTACATCGAAATATGACATAATTGCCCGTTTTCAAGGTGGTCCAAATGCAGGTCATACATTAGAATTTGATGGAATAAAACACGTTTTAAGAACTATTCCTTCTGGAATTTTTCATAAAAATTCAATAAATATTATTGGAAATGGAGTTGTAATTGACCCTGTAGTCTTTCAAAAAGAAATTGAAGGCTTGGCTCGCTTTAATTTGGACATTAAAAACAAATTAATCGTTTCCCGCAAAGCACATTTAATTTTACCAACCCACCGTTTATTGGATGCTGCTTCTGAAGCTTCAAAAGGAAAAGCTAAAATTGGTTCTACCTTGAAAGGAATTGGACCAACTTATATGGATAAAACGGGTAGAAATGGAATTCGTGTTGGCGATATTGAATTAGAAGATTTCAAAGAACGCTACAGAGCCTTGGCTGACAAGCACGAAGCCATGATAAAATTCTATGATGTTGCCATTCAATATAATTTAGCCGAATTAGAAGTTGAGTTTTTTGAAGCCATTGAAGACTTGAAAAAACTGACCTTTATAGATAGCGAAGAATATTTGCATCAAGCTCAAAAAGCAGGAAAATCTATTTTATGTGAAGGCGCACAAGGTTCGTTATTGGATGTTGATTTCGGAACATATCCTTTTGTAACTTCATCAAACACAACAGCGGCAGGAGCTTGCACGGGTTTAGGAATTGCACCAAATAAAATAAAAGAGGTTTACGGAATTTTCAAAGCGTATACCACCCGTGTTGGAAGCGGTCCTTTTCCTACGGAAGATTTCGAAGAAGATGGCGCTACTATGGCAAGAGTTGGAAACGAATTTGGTTCGGTTACAGGAAGACAAAGACGTTGCGGATGGTTGGATTTAGTAGCTTTAAAATATGCAATTCAAGTGAATGGCGTAACACAATTGATGATGATGAAAGGCGATGTTTTATCTGGTTTTTCAACCTTAAAAGTATGTACAGAATACAAATATAAAGGTCAAAAAATTGGACATTTACCTTATAATATTGAACCTGAAAATGTAACGCCAATTTACAAAGAATTCAAAGGTTGGAAAGCTGATTTAACAGGAATGACAACCTATGAAGAGTTGCCAATTGAGTTAAAAGAATATATCGACTATATTGAAAAAGAAGTTGAAGTACCAATAAAAATTATTTCTGTTGGTCCTGATCGAAAACAAACAATTACAAAATAATTAAGGAAACGCTTTGAGAAATCAAAGCGTTTTATCTTTGAAATGGTATAAATATGAAAGAAACCAATTTATTTAAATCCTTTTTTGAAAGTGAAAAAGCTGGTGGAATAATCTTGATTTTCGCCACTTTATTTTCATTGCTTTTAGCAAATTCAATTTTTCAAACAGAATACCTTCAAATTTGGAATGTAAAAATTGGAAATGACAGCTTTGTTCATTGGATTAATGACGGATTAATGACTATTTTCTTTCTTTTAATTGGTTTAGAATTAGAGCGAGAAGTCTATATCGGAGAACTTTCAACGCTAAAAAAAGCGGCTTTACCATTATTTGGAGCTTTAGGTGGAATGGTCGTTCCTGCACTTATTTATTTGTATTTTAATTTTGGAACTTCAATGCAATCTGGAGCTGGAATCCCAATGGCAACCGACATTGCATTTGCAATTGGAATCTTGTCACTATTGGGAAATCGAGTGCCAACTTCTCTAAAAATATTCCTTACCGCCTTAGCCGTAATTGACGATTTGGGCGCAATTATAATTATTGCGGTTTTTTATACTTCTACAATTTCATTCTTGAATTTAGGAATTGCTTTGGGAATAATGGGATTTCTATTTGTGTTAAACCGATTGAAAGTCAACACTCTTTTTCCATATATAATTGGGGGTATTTTGATGTGGTATTTTATGCTAAATTCTGGAGTTCACGCAACAATTACAGGAGTTTTATTGGCATTTGTAATTCCATTTGGCGATGGAAAAAAAGATACTATTTCCTATAAATTACAACATTTCTTGCATGAACCAGTTGCTTTTATAATCTTACCTTTATTTGCTTTAGCCAATACTTGTATTGTTATAAATACCAATTGGTATGAAGGTTTATCACATAGCAATAGCATCGGAATTATCCTTGGATTAATACTTGGAAAACCATTAGGAATATGGATTATTTCGTATTTGGGAGTAACTTTAGGACTTTGTGTTTTACCGAAAGGATTGCAATGGAAAAACATTTTCGGAGCAGGAATATTAGGAGGAATTGGTTTCACAATGTCCATTTTTATTACACTTTTGGCATTTGATAATGAGTCAGATATTGTAAATTCGAAAATCGCCATTTTAATCGCCTCATTCATTGCAGCAATATCGGGTTTTGTCATTTTAAAATTAACATTGAAACCAAATAAATAAAGGCAATTACTTCAATTAATAAATAAATCATAATTTGCAGTAGCATTGCATCCTTTTTCTTAAATTTGGCAAAAAATTAAACCTTGAAGAAGCACCTATTTCTTATCAAAATTTGTATCATTCTATTCAGTTTCAATACGGTATTGGCACAAACACCAAAGAAAATCATCATTGAACATTCCGATTTTGCAGACATCAACCAACTTCAAATTCCCGATGCCGCATTACTTACAGGAAATGTTCGTGTAAGCCACGATGGCGCCATTTTGACGTGCAACAAAGCCTATTGGTTTCAAAAAGAAAACTACATAAAAGCCTTTGGAAATGTGCAAATAATTCAAGGCGATACGCTAACAATGACGAGCAAATATGCAGAATACAATGGGAATATCAAACAAGCGTATGCAACAGGCGATGTAATTTTGAAATCCCCAGATATGTCATTGGTTACAGATACTTTGAATTTCAATAGAAACAGTCAAGAAGCTTTTTATTCTACAGGCGGACTGATTACCAACAAAGGAAACACGCTAAAAAGCAAATCAGGAAAGTATTATGTTGCCGAAAAAAAATATCAATTTCTAACTGCCGTAACAGTAAAAACACCTGAAAACACAATCAAGTCGAATCACTTGGATTATTACACAAATTCAGGGCATTCGTATCTTTTGGGACCTTCAACAATCAACGGAAAAGACAATAAAATATATACTGAAAACGGTTTTTACGACACCAAAAAAGACATTGCTCGGTTGCAACGAAATTCCAAAATTGAATACAACAATCGTTTGATAGAAGGCGATAGCATATTTTATAATAAAAAAACAGGTTTTGCTTCGGCTACAAATAATGTGAAAATCACTGATACCATCAACAAAATTATTGTGAAAGGGCATTATGCTGAAATTTACAAGTTTCAAGATTCAGTTTATGTGACGAAAAGAGCTTTGGCAATAAGTCTTGTAGAAAAAGATTCTGTGTATATTCACGCTCAGAAATTGATGATTACCGGGAAAGAAAATAATAGAATTATTAGAGGTTTCAAAGACGCAAAATTCTACAAATTGAATTTAAGTGGCAAGTGCGATTCTATTCATTCCGATCAAAAAATAGCATTGACAAAACTCATTGGAAGACCAATTCTATGGAATTTTGAAAACCAAATGACAGGCGATTTGATGCATCTTATTGGAAATAATAAAACCCAGCAATTGGATTCTTTGAAGGTGTTAAACAATGCTTTTATCGTTTCAAAAGACACCATTGGAACGGGATATAATCAGGTAAAAGGTCAAAATCTTTATGGAAAATTCAAAGATAAAAACCTTGATAACGTTGATGTAATTAAAAATACCGAAGTAATTTATTATATGCGAAATGACAATCAAGAGCTCATCGGAATCAATAAAAGTGTTTGCAGCAAAATCAATTTGACATTAGATAAAAA
>Ga0209443_1001603_pt1 | contig 14015 bp, 15 predicted proteins | sample LauGreBMM110DCMD_2_FD_187571 | JGI IMG/M metagenome (GOLD analysis project Ga0209443, IMG submission 187571) | Freshwater lake microbial communities from Lake Michigan, USA - Su13.BD.MM110.DCMD (SPAdes) (version 2) | ecosystem: Environmental > Aquatic > Freshwater > Lake | place: Lake Michigan... | reverse complement strand
TAAAAGAAATTATAAATTTAAATGTTTTAAAAAACAAACTAACAAAATTCATAAAAATAAAAATAACAAAACTAAAACTAACAAAACTAACAAATATAATAAATAGAACAAATAGAACAAATAGAATAAATAGAACAAATAGAATAAATAGAACAAATAGAATAAATAGAACAAATAGAACAAATAGAACAAATAGAACAAATAGAATAAATAGAACAAATAGAACAAATAGAACAAATAGAACAAATAGAACAAATAGAACAAATAGAACAAAATTTTACCAAAGGTATATAATTTAAATAAAAATAATATGTAATTATAATGACAAAAAAATACAAAAATGGATTATTTATTTTTAGAAGAGATTTTAGAGTAATAGATAATGTAGCTCTTAATTTATCTAATAGTATTTGTAAAAATATATATCCTATATTTATATTTACACCGGAACAAGTTACTGAAGAGAATAAATTTAAATCTGATAACGCTATTCAATTTATGATTGAATCATTACAAGACTTATCAACTCAAATACATAAAATGGATGGGCATTTAATGTGTTTTTATGGAAATAATAATACTATTGTATCTAATTTAATTAAAGAATTAGACATAAATGTTGTATGCTTTAATGCTGATTATTCTCCATATGCCATCAAACGAGAATTAGGAATTATACAAATATGTAATAAAATGCAAATTGATATTGAATATGGGCATGACTATTATTTACATCCTCCTGGAACAATTTTAAATAGTTCGGGAGAACCATATCAAAAATTTACACCATTTTATCAAACATCCATTAAAAAAAAAGTCGATGCTCCAACCAGTTTTAAAAAAATACATTTTGCAACATCAAATAAACATTTACAACATAATATTACATTAGATAACGCATTACATCATTTTCTTAGCAAAGACATAAATCCAAATATTAACTCACGCGGCGGAAGACATAATGCCATCATTCAAATGCGAACGGCGGAGACCTCTATACAACATTATTCTAAAACTCATAATGAACTAAGTATTTCAACATCTGAATTAAGTCCCTATATTAAATTTGGATGTATATCAATAAGAGAAGTCTATAAAGCATTTAAAACAAAACCCGATTTTATTAGACAATTATTTTGGAGAGATTTTTATGCTAATATTTTATATTCATTTCCTCATGTTTTAGGTTCTGCTATGAAACCAAATTATAATAAAGTTCATTGGCATAATAATTCAAACTTGTTTAAAAAATGGTGTGATGGAGAAACCGGTTATCCTGTCGTTGATGCAGGAATGAGACAACTTTTACAAACAGGTTATATGCATAATAGAGCACGGTTAATAGTATCTAGTTTTTTAGTTAAAACATTGTTAATTTCTTGGGAAAAAGGAGAAAAATATTTTGCTCAATATTTAGTTGATTATGACCCATCTAGTAACAATGGAAATTGGCAATGGATTGCTGGTTCCGGAGCAGATTCACAACCATATTTTCGAATTTTTAATCCTTGGGAACAAGGTAAAAATTATGATTCTAATTGCGAATATATAAAACAATGGATACCAGAATTAAAAGATGTTTCAAATAAAGATATTTTAAATTGGGAAAATACATATTCTCAATATAAAAACATAAATTATCCTAAACCAATTGTTAATTATAAAACACAAAAAGAATTAGCATTAAAAATGTATTCATCTGTATTTCATTAAATAAGAATATTTTTGATTATTCTTTAAAATCATTTATAAACAATTCTCTTTGTTTCGGGTTAAGAAGTCCCCAAATAATACGATTGTTTAAAATTAAGGTTTTAGTATTAATCGCAGAATTATTTAATTGTATTAATCGTTTGGTTAAATATGAATGAAATAATACATTTTATGCATTTAAAAAATTATAAAGTCTTGAATATATTTGATAAATTCTAAGACGCTTTTTACATTCTAATAATAATATTATATGGTCTTTTCTGGTTAATCCTTCCCGTAAATACCACCAAAGGTAATTATTAAACCAAAAATTATGTGAACGAGAAGATGAAGATGGAAACCATCTACTATAATAATCATGTACACTATTTAGAGTATTTACATACGAACTTATATCGTTTAATAAATTTTTTGACTGATACGAATACGTATATGGAATAATAAGATGCGTAATATCGGCATTTAATTTACAAAAAATTTGAATTTTTTTTAAATTTGTATCTAGGGTATCTAATGTATTTAATATTGTCATTTTTATAATTACTATACAATAATATTTATATTATCTATTTTTAATATTATCTATTTTAATATAATCTATTTTTAATATATGATGGAAGTAAAAAATACTATTATTCACGAAGGGGGAGATTCATATAGACCTGTTATAATAATTCCAATTAATAATACTGATTTGTGGCCTAATAAAAATATAGCTTACTTTAGATCTTCTGGAAGAACTAACAAAACCCCACAATACTCAAATACATGGTTCCCTTTTGGAGGAATTATTGAACAAAATAATACTAAAATTTTAAGTGAACCTGTTAATAAAGGGCATATTATAAAAATGAGCGATTTATTAAAAAAAAGAGATTCTAATTGGAAAAGTAATTTATGTATGGAATATTTTCGCCGTTTAGAAAATAAAACTTTTCAGAATCAAACTTTCGAGAAAATTGTAAATACACTAACTCCTCAATCAACTAATATAGATGCTGTAGAATTATTATTCATTGAAGCATATTTAATTAAAAAATTTTTAGATGATTATTTTTTTTTCGATTGGCAATTAAGGATAAGTGCTCAAATTGGTGGTGGGTTTTGGGATAGAAACCCAATATTTTGTACATTTGTTTTGGGATTGAATAGTATACCTGTTATAAATATTCCTCTTATACCTGATTATTTTGCGAAAGTAGAAGGGGAACTTGCAGAGTACGTTCAAGGTGATGTGGAAGGAAATAATACTGATTATGTTATTAATTTTGTAAAACAAAATGAATCGCAACTCGAATTACCAGATGGGCTAACAGCTTTACAAACGTTAGAGAATAATAATATTCCGGAAATTGATCCTGCGACAAAAAAAGATTATGAAAATGCAATATTACGGGCACCAGCGCGTATACAAGAAATGAAAAGAACTCTAGCATTGTTAGCCCGAATGAAATTAGGCTCAAAAAAAACTGAACTTAAACCCGTAAAACTTGAACCCGTTCATCAAAATAATATAGAACAACTTAATACAATTAAAACAGATGATGCTATTGTTCCTCAAAATAAAAAGGCAAAAATAGAATCAATTGAAAGCAAATTAAGAACCACAATTAATACAAATGAACCAACAACAAGACCAACAAGGTCAACAAAAATACCTCAACAACCAGATACAAACAAACGTAAACGTGGAGGTAAAACCATAAAACGGAAAGGTAAAACCATAAAACGGAAAGGTAAAGGTACAAAAAAAAGAAGAAACCCCAACAAACGTAAGTAAAAAAATTGAAATAATTTATTGTTAGATATTAAATATTACATATTAAACTAATAAAACATGAACGTTTCAAACCCAAATCCTACTTTTATATTTATTGATGGAAGTTACTTTTGCTATTATCGGTATCATTCTTTATTAAATTGGTGGAAAAACGCATATCCCGAAGAGCACAATGTTTTACAAAATCCTTATCAAAATGAAAAATTTGTTGATAAATTTAAAAAAATATTTATTGATAGCATTCAAAAAATATCCACAAATCTTAAATTAGATAAATCCACAAATCCAATTATTATTGTTGGCAAAGATTGTAAAAGAGACCATATTTGGAGAAATCTACTTTTCCCTAATTACAAAGCCAACAGATTTCATGACAATGGTTTTATGGGCGGACCATTCTTTAAAATGGTTTATGAAGATAATTTATTTATTGAAGGCGGAGCACAATCTATTTTAAAACATCCTAAATTAGAAGCCGACGATTGTATTGCTATTTCTGTAAAATATTTATTAAATACTTATTCTACATCTAATATTTATATTATTACTTCTGATAAAGATTATTTACAATTAGCAGAAGAACGCGTTCAAATATATAATCTTGCGTTTAAAAAATTAACAGAACAAAAATCTTCTACTGGTAATTCTAATTGTGATTTATTTTGTAAAATAGTAACAGGAGACCGTAGCGATAATATTTCATCTGTTTTCCCTAAATGTGGACCCAAAACTGCTATGAAATATTATCAAAACCAAGAATTATTTAAACAAAAATTACAAGAGTCAACAATATATCAAACCGCGTATGAATTAAACTCCAAAATTATTGATTTTAATAATATACCAGACGAACTAGTACAAGAATTTCTACAAGAATTAGTACAAGAATTTTATACTATTTAGAATTATAATTTATATAAATATTTTTTTATTACTTATATTAATGAATTCAAATAATTCAATACCCGACGATGATAATAGTAACCTTCATTTATCTATATTAGAACCACTTTCAGTTATAATAAAACTTGCAATTATTAGAAATAAACCTATTGGAACAAAATTAAGAATGTATAATAACATTATTTATTTTCAGGAACCTGGACCATTTCAAGCTTTATGTCGTTACTTTTTAAAAAGTAATAAAACCGACATACAATATTTATACAATCCTATTGAAATTGCTTGTAAAAATTATTTACTTAAAACAGACGCAAAGACAGACACAAAGACAGATACAAACATAAATACAGAGACAAACATAAATACAGAGACAAACATAAATACAGAGACAAAAATAAACACAAAGACAAAGACAGACAAAGAAACAAAGTTAAATCATAAATTTACTAATTTATTTAAATGTGCTCAACAAGGATTGTTAAAATTAATGGAAACATATAAAAATTGTTCTGTAATGAGAATATGTTTAAATTATTATTTAAGTTTAATTTCTAATTATTTAGAAGAAAAAAACAATGAAACATTATTTAGAAAAGATGATATGAGCAAATTTTATACAATAGATATCATAGATAAATTATCACAAATATGGACTTCAGATAAAATTTCAATTGTGTTAAATTTAACTTCATTTTTATCAAATGATACTTTTGCTGAAATGAATGTTAAATCTTTAGAAACAATTATTGATGGCATTGATAAACAAGTTTCTCAAATATTATTATAAGTTTTTATATTTTTTTTATTTATATTTTTAAAAATCGATTTAATTTATTATTATTTAATTTATTATTATTTAATTTATTATTATTTAATTATAAATTAATACATAGTTTTAAAACTTTCATTAAGATAATTTCCATAAAGAGTAAACATTTGCATTTGATTTATTCGTTTTTTATTTTGTTTAGCTTTTTCTAAAACATAAATAGCGTCATTTATTTCTTGTTCACTAATAACTTCATCATTATTGTTATCAACTATTTTAGATAATATTCTATATTTATGTGGAACACAACAATAAATACTTTCTTCATTAAATAAATGATCAGAAAGAATAGTAAAAACTGCTGTTAAAACTAATGCAGTATAAATATCTCGAGTTCCCATCCATGCCATTGAAAAAACTAACAGTTGTTTAGAAACATTCAGTTTAAGATATTCTTCGGTTGATTTACTAAATTGAATTGAAAGAAATTTAGAACCTATATTAAGTAAAATCATAACAACTCCGGCAAAAAATTTACTATTATTAAGAAACATGATATGATTATGAGCAAATGCTATTGAATCGTTAAAAATATTATACATTGTTATATTAATTCAATATAAAAATATTTTTACTTTTACAAAGTTATAAAATTTTATACTTTTTTAATTTAGTCATAATAATATGTGAACCATAATTATTAGAAAAATGTTCATAAACTTGATTCATATTTCTAATATATGGTCTATAAATTGAAGCACCCATAGGTATAAATCCTTCATTTTTATAAAATGTAACATTTTGTATAAAATAAATTATCCATAAAACGCAAATAATTCCAATTAATATTTTTAAATATATTTGTCTCATATATTTGTTTCATATATATTTTTTTTACATTTAATAATTTGAACCAAGCAAAGTAAAATTTTCTTTTAAATTTGAATTTAACATATTTGAGGTAGATGGATCAACTTCTTCAGACCTATTCATATTTTTATCTACTTGAATTGTATTGGAATCTTTGGACATAGTTGTATTTCTTAAATCTTGTAAATTAATAGAACTTATACCATCTGCTTTATCTTCTTTTAAATTGCTTATTATGTTTGGGTTATTATTTACTGCTCTTTTTCCATTTGGTTCAAACCCCTCTGTAAATGAACCAAATTGATTTAAAGCTATAATAATAACTAATACTACTAATAATCCTAAAGTTACATTATTCATTGAAACAAATATTATTACACATATTAAGAAAAGTCGACCCAATAGATTATCATAAATATTATTTATTATTTTAGGTTTTAAAGTTAAAATTACTACTAAGGCTAAAAAAAGAGCTCCAATAATTTGAGATTTAATTTTCATTATATAAATTAATAATATATTTTTATATAAAATATATTATTTTAACTATAATATTTACATAATATCTACAAAATAGCCCCCTTTCCCCACAAAGTGGAGAAAAACTTGTAAATTTTGTAAAAACTTTGTAAAAACTTTGTAAAATCTTTGTAAAATTTGTATGTATTTTTAGATTGTTTGATAAATAATTATCTTATTTTTTATTAAGAGAATGTCCTATTTAGCAATGTCTGCTTCCCCAATAGATGATAATGATAATAATCAATCAAATCAATACGATAATCCTATTAATAAAAAGAGACAACATCATAACAAAACTCAAAAATTTCGACAATCATCTAGCGATTTTAATCCACAAAAAGTTAACTCTGTTTTACAATCAATTCATAATAATACTCCTGATGATGATGATGATTTAGGGAATTATAGTTCTAATGGAATTGCGGTTAGTGCAAAACATTCTGATAATTTTAAACCTTTAAATTCTTTTAATTTTCCTGATAAACCTGTATCTATGGGGGGTGAACGAAAAAAACAAGAAGGCTTTACTGTTCCTCAACCTATTAATGATGATGATCTTAAATTACAAGAATTACAAAGTGCTTTTATGAATGATTCTGAAGTTAAAGATTATTACAAAAAACTTGTTCCGTCTCATGTTCATTCTCCTAAAAACTATTCTTCTTCTAAATCATCTGATTTTTCTACAAATTCTTATGTACAAAATGATAGTAATCAAGTTTTAATTGAAAAACTTAATTATATGATTAATTTATTAGAAGAACAACAAGACCAAAAAACGGGAAGTGTCGCTGAAGAAGTTGTGTTATATTCTTTTTTAGGCGTTTTTATTATTTTTGTTATTGATAGTTTTACTAAAGTTGGTAAATATGTACGATAAAATAATACTATTATATAACATAATGTATAAAGGATACAGAAATATGCTATTAGAAAAAGATGAAACTAACAAAAGTCTCAATGCTTTAAATAATATTATTAAATGTAAAAAATGTAAAAAATTAAATTATTATTTATACTCTAAATTAACACAATATTGTTTGTTTTGTGGAAATCCATTAAAAATATTAAATAAAATAACTTAAAGACCCTTTAAATGCCTTTTTAATTTATTATTAAACATTTTTCCGATTTAAAGGAATTATACGCAAAATTATAGAAAAAATATGCCATTGGGCTTATTGCTATTGGATACATTTTTATACATATATTATTTATTATACACCCATTATCACTTATATCTTCTATTGTTACATATTTAAAATTTTTATTATCTTTTATTATTGACCATAAAGACATTTTAAAACCTTTTATAAATTCTTCATTTGTTAGTATATTACCATTTATTGAACCTATACATGATAATATTTCTTTTTCATTCTCTATATATGTACACGTCTTTCTAAAAATATATACTGCCTCTATATTTCCATCTATAACTAACATTTTTATAAATAAATTTTTACTTTCTATTAATTCTACAATATTACTTATCTCAGGATATATTATTATATCCATTTTTTTTTTCATTTCATTTCTTGTCATTTCATTTCTTGTCATTTCATTTCTTGTCATTTCATTTCTTGTCATTTCATTTCTTGTCATTTCATTTATAAAATTATATAAATAATAAATATTTAATTTATCACCTGTTAATATTTTTATTCTTACATCTAATTCTTCATTTCTTATCAAATTATTTTTTAAAGAAAAACAATACGTTTTATATATTGTTAATGGAATTATTCCCGTTAACTCCTCTTCTCTTTTAAATAAACTAACACATATATTTTTATTATTATAAGATTGATTAAATTCATGCGTTTGAATTAATTGTGGGGCTATATTTTTTTTTCTCCAATCTTTATTTACACATAAATAATCAACATAATATACATCAAATGAAGAACATTTATTAATTTTTACATGTAATGGTCGACTTGTCATTACACCTATTATTTTATTTTCTTCTATTATTTTACCTGTCTTATTGTCTATTAATATTTCTTTCTCACTAAAATACGACCAAAATGTTTTTGCATTATGACCTATAAAATAACTATCAATATTTTCTTTTTTTGGATTAAATACATTTTCACCATTTCTTAAATAATTTAACCTTATAAGACTTACTATTTGTTTCTTTGTTAGTTCATCTATGTCTTCAAACACCTTTGTTGTTATGTTTTTTAAATTTACATATTTATTCTTTTCTGGTAACTCTTTACGAATTACACCTACATTTATAAACCAATAATATACATCATAAAAATGAAAAACCGGTTGTAATGCCCAAAATTTATATTTTAAACGTATATATAAAAAAAATATTACTATTATCATAATTATAAATCCTAATAAATATAAAATCATTAAAACATACTAAGATTTTAAAAATATACTTTAAACATATTTTTAAAATTGGAATATTTTATATTTATTAGGATTTCTCAATTATTACTTCTTTTGCTACATTTTTTATTATTTTATTAATATTATTTTTTTGTTCTTCCTCTGTTGACCCTGACATTGAATTTAACACTATTTTCATATATTTATCATTTTGTTTTGAATCTGGGTTATTATATTCTGGATATTTTTCTTGCCAGTTTTTAATTTGTTTTATATTTTTATTTGCTACTTGTTTTATCGCATTTTTTATTGTTTGTTTATCTTCAGTTTCCTTTATCCATTTATTTTCATTTTTTATATATAATACTTCTCTTTTATAATCAGAACAATGCATTGGTCTTTCATGATTATTTAATTTACTTAAATTATTTATAAATATTTGAGATATTCCTTCAACATATCCAACTTGTCCTGTGTTTTCTAAATCAGTTAATTGTATCTGTATTGACTCAACAAAATCTCTTATATTTAAAGCATTTTTACATTCTTCATTAAGAAAGACATTTAAATTAAATGTTTTATTATTATTATTATTACTAACATTTATATTTGGTTTTGAAGATAATTCACAAATTTGTTTTGTTAGTTCACTATTCTTATTAACAATATCTAAAACAACATCAGTTAATTTATCGATCTTTTGTTGGTATTGTAACATCATATTTGATTCTAATAAAGTTTCAGTTACAATGCATTTTTTTTTATGTCTATAATACCCGCTATTATATTTATAACTTTTACCACAATAACAAACATTGTTTGGGGGAAATTCATTATTATTTTCTATCATTTTACTATCATTTGTCCTTTTTTTATGTTTTATCGTCTCAGTATGTTTTTTAAAATCTTTTGAATTAGATGTTAAATAGTCACACAAATTACATATGAATTTTGGGGGATTTTTGGGGATAAATTTACTACCATTTTCTACCATATAATGGTAGTAGAAAAATCCTTAAATTATTTTATTTAAAATATATAAATTTTTTATCATCACAAAATATTTTATGTTTTTTTTTAAATCAAAGCATTATCACGACAACCTATATTTTTTTTGTTTTTTTCAAAACTTTATTTGACTTTTCTATTTTGGACATTTTAAAAATGTCCAATTTTCAAAACCCCTCAGACTTTTTAAATTTATTGAATTATTGTTTCCCTTTTTACTATCATTTTACTATCATTTTACTATCATTTATCCTTTTTTTGAGGTTATCGTCTCATTATTATTTTAATATACTTTAATTTACATTTAAAATAGTAACAAAAATATTATATGATTTTTGGGGAATTTTGGGGATAAATTTAGTATCATTTAGGATAGTATAAAAATCCCTTTGTTATTTTAATATAAAAATTTTAAAAAATTGTCGTAACAAAATATTTTAACATTTTTTACAAACAAGACCATTCTCGTCACATCATCGTTTTTTTTTGTTTTTTTCAAAACTTTGTTTGACTTTTCTATTTTGGACATTTTTAAAATGTCCAATTTTCAAAACCCAATCGACTTTTTATTTTTTTGAATTTCTTGAATAGTCCTTGGTTCCTTTCTAGACATTTACTATCATTTACTATCTGTTATTTTTATAGTGTCATTATATTTTTTTAACTATATTAAAACTACTCTTAATATAGTAACAACTTTGTTTATACATTTTTAACTAGGTTTAACAAATACATATAAATATTGATATTCATATTGGCATTGTAATAAATCCGCTTTTGATTCAAGAATAAACCCGCAAGATTGTGCATCATCAACAATTTGTTGTACATCAGGCATATATAATGTATGTTCATTTTTACGCACTTTACCATCACTATCATTTTTAAATTTTTCAACAAATAAAGCTTTATCATTTGCATGATCAAATTTAAAATCAGCACTATACGAAAAATCAGTAAATTTTACTTTTGTAGAAGTAATGCGTTCTTTAGCATAACGTTGAGGAGAAATATATAATAAAGGATTTCCTGGTGGTAGTATAGGGTCAAACCGGTCTCGTTCAACTAAATGAACTATCAAATAACCTCCAGGCATTAACCATTTAAAACAATTATTAAAAAATAATGTTTTATCTTTGAAATAATAAATAGTAAAATACATACACAAAATATGTGTAAAAGAATTAGATTCAAACAAATGATTATTTAAAGCATCGCCAACATTAAATTTATAATCAGGAAAATTAGATTTGGCCTTGTCTATCATTGATGGCGATATATCAATTCCTAAAACGTCTAATCCTTTAGCTCCCAAGTAAGAAACATGATGACCCGTTCCACAACCAATATCTAAAATTTTGCTTTGAGATGATGGAGATGTGCTATTAATAATATAACCAACTTCATAATCATCTTTTAAATTATTAAAAACTAAATAATCATATATATCAGAATAAAACTTATCATAAATATCAGTCCCATTTTTAATTAAAAATGCGTCTCTTTGTTCAAATCCTTCTTTTTTGTTGTCAAATCCTTTAAATACTAAAACTAACAAAAGCAATAATGAAATAAACATTAAAATTTTACACCAGATTGAACATTTATTATAAGCAGATCCTAAAGATTTAATAATTTGTAAAACCTTATTCATTTATATATTATTTTATAAAAAACTAATAATTTATTAATAATTAGTTAGTTAAAATACTTTATTAACTTTAGTTGTTTTAAATGAATGACATAGAAATAAATGATATAAGAGAACAAAAAGATTTTAAAGGTATCACTTTTTCTGAATTTAAAAAAACAGATGTAAAAAAAGAATTAATAAAAAATTTATATAACTCTAAAATAGAACCCGCGTGCTATTGGAGTGCAGAAATGATATGTTCAGGTCATTATGCTGATTTATGGGACGTAATAATAGGATTTTACACTAAACATATACATATAGGAAATCCAAAATTAATAACTTATTTAGAATTGAGAATAAATAATTTTAAAGAAATTGTGTCAAATGGTTATGTAAATCAAGAATTAAGATTAAGAAATAATGAAAAAATGAGAAAATTATTTTGTGAAGTAATGTGTGTGTTATGTGAAGCTAGAAAAAAACATTGTTATGCTGAGATAAAAGTAAAAAAAGATGATTTTGATTTAACTCAAATGACAGAACGTTTTAAAGCACCACATGTGAAATATGCTGAAGATATATTTATGAAAGAAGACCCAAAAGAGTTATTTATAGCTGCTAATGAATTAGCATATAATTTAACTAGTGAAGGTAAAAATAGTGTTAGTGCTTGTTATTGGATGGAATGGTTAATAGAATTTGAATCAATATGTAAACAAAAAAAAGAAAAATGTAAATGTGAACGAAGAATGTTTGCTAAAGTAGAAAGTAAATGTCAAATGGATATAGTCTGGATTATTTGGGATATTTTTTTAAATGAAGCAAAAAAAAGAAGTACATTAGTTCAACGTATAATAAATAGTACATTAAATATTTTTTGTTTAAAATATACAACAGGATGTCATAAAAAACGTCGACAATTAATATATTTTGTAATTGAAATATTTACAGAACCATATACATTAGAAGAAATCGTTCGAGATAAAAATAAAATAATTACAATTACTCAACATATTAACAAAATATACAAACAAATTAAAACAAATGAACATTCTCCGGGAACTGATTATTTGTATCAAAATATGAAATCTTCAAATTTAGAAAAAACAATAGCCAAATTAGAAACAATGAATAATCTAGGTGCGGAATATATTCCTCGTATTGAATAATGATTGAATAATATTATTATATTATATTATAGTATAATAATGAAGACACAACGTATGTCCAAAAAAGTTGGAAACAAAACTCGCAGTGTTAAAGGTAAAATCTATAAATATAATATAGAAAATATTGTTATAATGTTTTTACAAATGCTAAATACAGTTAAATTATATCATTGGAAAACATATAGCCATTCACAACACAAAGCTACAGATGAATTGTATACGAATTTAAATTCAAATATAGACACATTTGTCGAAACGATGCTCGGCAAAACAGGCGGGCGAGTAAATCTTGTAAAACAGAAAACATTGCCCTTATTAGCCATTGAAAATATAAACGATTTTAAAAAAGAAATTACTCAATATAAAAATTTCTTAATTAATATGAGCAAAGATTCTGAATTAAATACAAGTAGCAATAGTGACCTAATGAACATTCGTGACGAAATACTGGGAAATCTTAATCAATTTACATATTTATTAACGTTTAAATAATGTATCTATCTGCTAGGAAAAGTGTTATTAAAAATGCCCATATTTTCCATATTTTTACTATAATAATCAATAAATTCATTTTTTTCATTTTCATCTAATCGCTCGAGGACTAAAATTAAAAGTCAAAATGCCTTTTTAAACTCATTTTTATGTATATAATTATTTATATTTTTTATTGATTTTAAAAAATATATTTCATCATTGTTATTTTATAAAAAGCATTTCTAATAAATTAAATATAGCAAAAATTAATATGTATTTTAATTATAATGAGTTCAAAAGAGTATATCAAATCAATTATTCCTGACAACGATTTACCAACATTGTCGCCTATATCAGAAAATCAAAATATAGATATATCTAGCAATAGTTCTTCATTTATGGGATATTTTTATAATATTTCTTGGCAAACTTGGATTATCATTATTTTAATTTTAGCATTATTGGGTATAAATATTTTTGCATATTTGGCACGGGGTACTGAGGAAACTGCTTTATTATTTAATCAAATATTTGGTCCAATTTTAAAATTTTTTGGTTATAGTGCACTAGAAACAACAAAAGAAATAATAAATACAAGCGCTACAGGAACTAAAGCAGGGGTTGATATTGTGGATAATACTGTAACAAATACAATTGATACAATTCAACAAACACCAGTAGGAACTTCAACGGGAGTATCTATTCCTCGAGGACAAACGGCATCATCTTCTTTTTCACAAAATGTAAATGTAAATCAAAATCAAAATTTAAACCAAAATATGAATCAAGGGTTAGAACGCGATTCATTGTCACGAGCAT
>Ga0209443_1001601_pt1 | contig 14029 bp, 8 predicted proteins | sample LauGreBMM110DCMD_2_FD_187571 | JGI IMG/M metagenome (GOLD analysis project Ga0209443, IMG submission 187571) | Freshwater lake microbial communities from Lake Michigan, USA - Su13.BD.MM110.DCMD (SPAdes) (version 2) | ecosystem: Environmental > Aquatic > Freshwater > Lake | place: Lake Michigan... | reverse complement strand
CCGAGGCAGATCAATCAATTTTTTAGAATTTTATTGTCATTTTTAATAAGTGAAAATAATTCTCTTGTTCTTGGATATATGTTTGCCTCAATAATCTATATTGCAGTTGATTTACATGATTCAGAAATTGCTAAAAAAATCGCTGAAGGAGAGTTTGGGTATAAAGATTTTTTAGATTATTTGCAGAAAAAAAATATTGACTCAAGGAATTATGATATGGCTTTGAATTTATTATTTTTATTTTCGATTAACAGAGAAGATTTATTCGATAATAAAAGTCTTTATGAAAGTAAATTTGGAACAATCGAACAATCTACTTTCGATAGGAGAGGTGGCTTATTTAGTCCATTCTCAAACAATGAAAATGATTTTGCGATAATGCAAAAAATCGGCAAAAAAATATCGCAATCTAAAATTTTTTTCAATCAATTTTAATTTCATCGCTTAAAAAATATTTCTTGCGAACTCTAAAAGTTAAATTTTTTTAATTATTTAAAAACTTAAATCAAAAAATTATAAAAATCTTTAAAACTTAAAATGATTTCAATCATTAAAATATAAAAATATCGAATAATTTTTTAAAAAATCACAACAATTTTTTTCTTTAAAGTAAAAGAGAAAATTCATTCTAATTCCCTCTCCCTGCGAAGCGGGGAGAGGGTTAGGGTGAGGGGTAAAATATTTAATTAGGAGAAAATCGTAAATCTCGCGACTCACTCGCTTTCGATGAGATTCAGCTAAAAGATTCGAGATTATTTTCGTAAAATTAAAGGCTTGCAAACTACCTGGGGTATCGCTTCGATTGAGAAGCAATTGTGATGCCTTTAATCTATTGAGAATTAACGGTTTTAATGATTTTAAAAATCGCATTAAACTGATGAATTATCCTCTTACTCTCTGTAATCAGATTAAGCTGTTGATAAAGTAAAGATGGCTCAAAAATAGAGCGCGGATTTTCAAAAAAAATTAACGCAGAATTGTCATAAAAACTAGCGCTAATTTTATCATTTTTAGTCTTACCGAGGGTTCTTTTTTTTATTTCAAAAGTCTCAAGCAAAGATAAAAAATCCGCAATGAATTCATTTCTAAAAAGGTCATTAAATTCAATGCCACTATTTGAAAAAATTATAAAATTTTTATCAAATTCTGAGTTTTTGCTAGAAATTTTTTCAAGATTTTGTGGATCAGGATTGTTGCTAGACTTAACTTGTTTTATAATAGTTTTAGCTGAAAACTTTTTGGGGAAATCTATCAAAAAAACTAAGCCCTCAGAAACTTTTATATTTTTTTCTTTTTCAATAAATTCGGGAACTTCTTTTTTGTGCATTTCTTCTTTTTTTGCTCGATTAAATTTAGGATTCTTTTTTAAAACAATATTTTTATCATTTAAAAAAACTCTTTGCGCTGAAAAATTGCAATCATGAATTTTCGCCGTGATTAACTCGTTTGATTTAGAATTTAAAGCATTAAAATTTGATAAAATCAGAAATTCTTTGTAGCGATTAAATAAATTAGTTCCGTCAGCGTTATAAATAAAATTATCTCCAAAATATTTGAATAAATTTTCTAGAAAAAATTTTTTATAAAATTGCTTAAAGCTTTGATTTAAATGGTTCGCAAGGAAAGTTAGTAAAGTAAAAATTATTAAAACAAAAACCCAAAAATTGCTATTTATTTTTTGAGAATAATATAAAAAGGAAAAAAGAATTATCATCAAAATTGTAAAAAATTTGATAATTTTTAAATTGTAAAGTCGTAATTTTTCAAGCTGAGAAATTGAGCTTTTTAAATATAAATTGTAGTAATCGCGAAAGGAAATTTCATTAAATTCTTTGGCGATAAAATCATCGATAGAAAATTTTGAACGAATTGAAGCGAATATGCCAAAGATCACTGTTTTTATTGATTCCGTGAGGTTTAATTTGAAGCGCATTTTAAAAAAATTTATATTAAAAATTGATTAATTTCAAAAATATTTATTACTTAAATTTATTCTGCGATTAAAAATATAAAAGACAAAAAAATTTAGCAAAATTTGATTATTTTTTAATCAATTTCAATCCGCGCCAAACAAATTCACTTGTAAATGGAAGTAATGGTGACGAGGCTTCGCACATGGTTAGTAAAATCGTGTAAAGCACATCATAAGCGTCTTGTTTATCTTCATCGATTTCACTTTTCCAAAATCTTTGACGATTTCTACGGATATACCAATTATTTAAAACTTCAAAAAATTTGTTAAATTCGTCGCAGGCAAGCACCGTATCATATTGCTGTAAAGCCAAGTCAATCGCGGTTACCGACGATTTTAACTTTGATAAAATATAGCGATCGAGAATATTTTTAAAATCCCTTTTTTCCTCAATGCGATTGGCAAAAATGCCGTCAGCATTGGCGTAAAGACAAAAGAAATTAAAAGCGTTAATGAGGGGTTTTATGGATAAGCGCAAAGTGTCGCGAAATGCTTTGCCATCTTTGTCGATGCGCAATTCTTGACCGCGCATTACGGGTTGCGAAATCATGTAAAAACGCATGGTGTCGGAACCTATCGTTGAAAATATTTCCAAAGGGTCGGCGTAATTGCGTAATCTTTTCGAAAGTTTTTGTGAATTTTCATCTAAAATTGTGCCGTGGCAAATCACATTTTTGAAGGGTGCACGATCAAAAAGAGCCGTTGATAAAACCATCAAAGTATAAAACCAACCGCGAGTTTGGGCGACATATTCGGTGATAAAATCTGCCGGAAAATTATCTTCAAACCATTCTTTATTTTCAAAGGGATAATGAACTTGGGCGTAAGGCATTGATCCGCTTTCAAACCAGCAATCAAGGACATCGGAGACCCGACGAAATTCTTCGCCATCTTCAAAAAAAACAATTTCATCGATGAAAGGGCGATGTAAATTATCGATTTTTTTGCCGGAAATTTTTTCAAGTTCAGCGATTGATCCAAATACTTTTAATTTGCCTGATTTGCTTTTCCAAACAGGCACGGGACAGCCCCAAAAGCGGTTGCGCGTGATTGACCAATCGCGAGCGCCTTCGAGCCATTTGCCGAATTGTCCATCTTTAATATTGTTTGGAATCCAATTTATTTGTTGATTTAATTCAACCATGCGATCTTTGAAAGCGGTAACTTTAACATACCACGAGCTCACGGCTTTGTAGATTAGTGGAGTGTCGGTGCGCCAGCAATGCGGATAATTATGAAGGATTTGTTCGGGATTGCCGAAGAGAATTTTATTTTCTTTAAGATATTTAATGATGTCGTCATTAGTATCAAAAACTTGGCGCCCATCAAGCTTTAAAGCATTGTCATCTTTGATTTTATAAACTTGATTATTTTTACCAACGAAGCCGATTAAAGAATTAAATTTGCCACCTTCATCAACGGGGCAAATAGTTGGAATGCCATTGGCTTTACATAGTAATTGGTCATCTTCACCAAATCCGGGAGCGATGTGAACGATTCCCGTTCCTTCCTCAGTCGAAACAAAATCGCCAGCAAGAACTGTGAAAACTTTTGCGGATTCATTTTTTAACGAAACTCCATTCGCATCATTTTGAAAATTATTATTATGTGGAAATAATTGATTATAACTAAGCCCAACTAGCTCTTTTCCTATAACGCTTCCAAGCACTTCATGTTCACCAAAATCTTTGGCGAATTTTTCAACTAAATTTTTGGCCAAAATTAAAATTTCATCATCTTTTTTTATTAAAGCATATTCAATTTTTTCACCAATTGCCAAAGCTAAATTTGAGGGTAGGGTCCATGGCGTTGTAGTCCAGGCGATTAATGCAATTTTGGTTTCAAAAGTTATAAATTTTTGTAAAAAACTTGGAGTTTCTTGAAGATAAAACTTTACTTTCGCCGTCTTGCTTGCCTTCTGCCTGTAAGCGTTATCCATTCGCGTTTCAAAATTTGAAAGCGGAGTTTGGCACGCCCAAGAATAAGGAACGACACGAAAATCTTCATAAAGTAAGCCTTTATTATGAAGCTCTTTAAAAGCCCATAAAACCGATTCCATGTAGTTCAAATCCATGGTTTTGTAGCTGTTTTTAAAATCAACAAAACGCCCTTGACGAGTGACATAATTTTCCCAATCATCGGCATATTTCATCACTGATTTTTGACAGGCATCGTTAAATTTTTCAATGCCAAATTCTTGAATAGCAATTTGCCCCGAAATCGCTCTGCCTTCTTGTTTGGTAAGTTCTTTTTCAGTTTCCATTTCGACCGGCAAGCCGTGAGTATCCCAGCCAAAACGACGCTCAACTTTTTTGCCTTTCATGGTTTGATAGCGCGCGACTAAATCTTTGATAAAGCCTGTAAGAAGATGCCCGTAATGCGGAAGGCCGTTAGCGAAAGGTGGACCGTCGTAAAAAACAAATTCATTTTTTTCATTTTTCTCGTGACGACAATTTTTATGATCCTTAAGAGAGCATGGATTTACAACGGGCGAAGTGTTATCTTCGTCAAGTTCGGTTGGAAAATCGCGCATCGCGACTGATTTTTCAAAAATTTTTTCGTCGTGCCAAAATTTTAAAATATCCTCTTCCATCTTAGCGAAATCAAGGTTCTGATTAGCGTCTGGGTAAAATTTTTTCTTTGTCATTGTCAGTTTTTGAAAAAAGATTTTATTTTTTATGAAATTTTTCTATAAATTTTAGAATTCCTTAATTATAATAATGATTTTAAATTAAATCTATTTTAAAAATTAGTTTTAATTTTGCTAAAAAAATTTTTATAAATCATGAAAAAAATTAGAGTTGGAATTGCCGGCCTTGGAACTGTTGGTCGCGGAGTTTATGAAATTTTACAAAGTCAAAAAGATTTGCTCAAATTGCGCACTAATTGCGAGTTTGAAATTGTGGCCGTTGCCTCGCGTTCTCATAAAGATTTTGTTGATCCGAAAATAAAATTTTATAACAATGTTTTGGATCTGGCGCAAGATGATAGCGTTGATGTAGTGGTTGAACTGATGGGTGGCTATGATTTGGCAAAAGAATTAATTCAAAATAGTTTAAGCAATAATAAAAAAGTTGTTACCGCCAACAAGGCATTGCTTGCAGAGCATGGAAAAGAAATTTTAAACTGGGTTGAAAAATATCGCGGAAGTATTGGATTTGAAGCCTCAATTGCTGGCGCCAACCCAATAGTTAAAGCTTTCAAAGAGGGTTTTGTTGCCAATGAAATTACCGAAATTTATGGAATTTTAAATGGCACTTGTAATTTCATTTTGACTAAAATGAAAAACGAAAAACAAGATTATAAAGTCGCTCTTAAGGAAGCTCAAGAGCTTGGTTACGCTGAGGCTGACCCAAAATTTGATGTTGAGGGCAATGACACCGCGCATAAAATTGTGTTGTTGTCTGCTATCGCGCGCTCTTCGCTACCTAATTATGTTGATACATATATTGAGGGTATTAATAAAATTTCAATTGATGATATCAATCTTGCCGACGAATTGGGCTACAAAATCAAACTCCTAGCGGTTTATAAAAATTTAGGTGAAGAGGTGCAACAATCGGTTTATCCAGCTTTAATTAAAAATTCTGAAAAAATCTCTCAAATCGACGGCTCTTACAATGCCGTGCTTTCCAAGGGTTCGAATTTTGAATATAATTTGATGGTGGGGCGTGGAGCTGGTGGCAGGCCAACTGGTTCTGCGGTTGTTGCTGATATTGTTGATATCGCTTGCAACAGAAATAATAATTTTTTATTTAACGCCGAAAGTTTTAATCTTCAAGAAACCAACATAATCAATATTAAAAAGCGTATCGGACAATATTTTATTGTTTTTACTTTTGATAAAAATAACTTAGCAAAAGGCAATGTCGTCGAGCAAATTTTTTCTAATCGAATTAATCCTAAGCAAGTTATTTTTAAACAACAAAATGAATCAAATAAAGATATTTTTTTGGGAGCGATTTTAACTGAAAATCATATTGAAAAAGATGTATTCGATGCCATTGATTTGGTTGATAAAAGCCTAATAAACAACATTAAATTTATTCGTGTTGAACAAACCAATTTTTAATCATGACAGATTTTGTTTTAGAAATTTTTAGCGAAGAAATTCCGGCAAGAATGCAAAAAAATTCTGCGGAAAATTTTTTGAAAATAGCCCAAGAAGTTTTTGCTAAAAATAATTTAAATTTCGATGAAGATTCGATAAAAGTTTTTATTTCACCGCGACGATTAGCGTTAATTTTAAAAAATTTAAATGTTGAGCAAATTCAAGGTGCGCAAAAAAAGATTGGTCCAAAATTAGGCTCTGACCCTAGAGCGATCGAGGGTTTTTTAAAAGCAAATGGGCAAAATAAAATAGAAGATTTGCAAGTCGTTGATGGTTTTTATGTTTTTAATAAGCTGGAATCGGCTATAAAAACCGTTGATATTATTGCCTCTTCGCTTCCAATGATTACGCAAAAAATGCAAAATTCTTGGCAAAAATTAATGCGTTACGATGTTGATAATGGTAATAGCCAAGCTAAATGGGTGAGGCCGATTCGAGGAATTGTTGCAATATTTAACGAGCAAATTGTTGATTTTAATTTTGCTTTTATTCGGGCTAAAAATATAACTTTTGATAAAAATAATAATCAGATTTTAATCAATTGCGCCAAAGATTACGAACATATTTTGCAAAAAAATAATATAGTTATTAATCAACACAAAAGAAAACAAATAATTCTACAAAAAATTCATAAAATTACTCATGAAAATTATTTAAAATTGCCCGAAAATTTTGAAAAATCATCATTTTTAGAAGAGTTGGTTGGATTGTGCGAAAGCCCAGAAGTATTGGTTGGAGAGATTGATAATAAATTTTTAGAATTGCCCGATGAGGCTTTAACTTTAACCTTGCAATCCAATCAAAAATATATTTGTTGCAAAGATTTTGATGGCAAATTTTCATCAAAATTTTTATTCGTTTGTGATTGTGAAATAAACGAAAATAATATCCAAAAAATTGTTGCTGACAATGAAAAAATAATGCGCGCACGCCTTGCGGATTTGGAGTTCTTTGTTAATGAAGATTTAAAAAATCATTTGATGGATTATGTCGTAAAATTACAAAAAATTATTTATCACCAAAAAATCGGCACGATGTTTGAAAAAGTCGAGCGCTTAAAAGAAATGGCAAAATTTTTATCAATTTTTGTTCCCCATTGTGAAATTGGCTTGATTGAACGAGCTGTTGATTTATCGAAGGCTGATTTAGCAACTAAAGCGGTGGCGGAATTGCCGGAAATGCAAGGTCGCTTTGGTAGTTTTTATGCCTCTAAACAACTTGAAAATTATAAAATTTCTCAAGCAATTTATGAGCATTATTTGCCAGATAGCGCTTCTTCGCCAACGGCGCAATCGCCACTTGGAATTGCCTTGGCAATTGCCGATAAAATAGACACGCTCGTCGGATTTTTTTTAGTCGATGAAAGGCCAACAAGCTCAAAAGACCCTTTTGCACTTCGTCGTTGCGCGCTTGGAATTATTCGCACCTCGCATCAACATAATATAGCTTTTCCGATTCGAATTTTAGTTGAGCGTTCGTTAAAATCTTATCCCCTAAAACTTCTTAAACAAAATATTTCAACCAACAAAAAAGATTTTTTTAATTTGAAGAGGAAGTTAATTGAAGATATCGTGCGTTTTATTGTCGAGCGCTTAAAAGTTTATTTAAAAGATCAAGAGCAAGTGCGTCAAGATGTGTTAAATGTGGTGATGAACTCTTATCTCGAAAGCCTAGAGTCACATAAGTCAGTTGATATTCTATATTTAATTAAAAAAATAAAATTTTTGGATAATTTTCTAGAAAATGAGAATCATAAAAAACTCATCGAGCTTTACAAAAGATCGACCAATATTTTAGCGATTGAAGAGAAAAAAGATAACAAAAAATATCAAGGGCGCCCATCTGTTCTTGGCTTTAAAAGTAAATATGAAAAATTACTTCATCGTCGCATTAGACAAATTTCTAAAGATTTTTATAAATTTATTACCAAGGCAGAATTTGAAAAAGCTTTTGGGCTTTTGGCGGTTATCGAAGCGCCACTTGATCATTTTTTTGAGCATGTCGTGGTTAATGATGTTGACGGTCACGCGCGCGAAAATCGCTTGATACTTTTGTCGATGATTAGAGATTTGTTTAATGAGGTGGGTGATCTATCGCAAATTATGTAGCAATCAAAATTCTTAAATTTTCAAATTAATTTGACATCAATATTAAATCAAATTTCATCAAAGTTTTATGCGTTTATCAAAATATTTTTTACCAACTTTAAAAGAAAATCCAATCGATGCCACGGTAGTTTCTCATCAATTGATGGTTCGAGCCGGCATGATTCGCCAAACTGCATCGGGAATTTATTCTTGGTTGCCACTCGGTTTAAAAGTTTTGCGTAAAGTTGAAAAAATTATCAAGGAAGAAATGGATAAGTCTGGGGCTTTGGAGGTTCTGATGCCAACGATCCAGCCCGCAGAATTGTGGATTGAATCGGGTCGTTATGAAGCTTATGGCAAAGAAATGTTGCGCATAAAAGATCGTCACGATCGCGATATTCTTTACGGCCCAACGCATGAAGAAGTTGTCACCGATTTATTTCGCAAAAATATTACTTCTTACAAGGATTTGCCAAAAAATTTATATCAAATTCATTGGAAATTTCGTGACGAAATTCGTCCTAGATTTGGCTTGATGCGCGGTCGAGAATTTTTGATGAAAGATTCTTATTCGTTTGATTTAACCGAAGAAGATGCGCGCAAAACTTATGATTTAATGTATGAAACTTATTTCAAAATTTTTCGCAAAATGGGTTTGAAGCCAATTGCGCTAAGAGCAGATACGGGAGCTATCGGAGGCGATTTGTCGCATGAATTTCATATTTTGGCGGATGTTGGTGAAAGCGCCATTTTTTATGATAAAAAATTTGATGAATTGAGTGCTAATCAAGAAATTGATATCGCGCAAACCCAGAAAATATATGCCATGGCCGATGATTTGCATATTCCAGAAAAATGTCCAATTCCCGCGGATCAGCTTGTTTCAAGGCGTGGAATTGAAGTCGGACAAGTTTTTAATTTTGGTTTAAAATATTCTAAAGCCATGGAGGCTTCAGTGATGGGGGCAGGTGGCGAAAAAATTTATCCGAATATGGGTTCTTACGGCATTGGCGTTTCTCGCGTTGTGGCGGCCGCGATTGAAGCTAATCATGATGAAAATGGCATTATTTGGCCCGCTCAAATTTCTCCTTTCGATGTAATTTTAATTAATATTCGAGTTGGCGACGAAGCTTGTGATAAGGCTTGCGAAGAGCTTTATTCAAGGCTTCAAAACAAAGGCATCGAAGTGCTTTATGATGATACCAAAAATAGTTTGGGACAAAAATTTTCAGTGGCGGATTTAATTGGCGTGCCAACGCAAATTATCGTCGGGCCAAAATCTTTGGCTTCAGGAAAAGTCGAAATTAAAAATCGTAAAACTGGCGAGAAAAGTGAGGTTATTTTTGATGAGGTGATTCAGAGATTTTTAAATTAATTTTAAAAATCAAAACTCCATATTCAAACTAGCTTTGAAGGCGCGCACGGAGCCGAATTGCAAATTATTATTATTGTGCGCGGTGAGAAAATATTTTTTGTTAAAAATATTTTCGACATTAATTTGTGCCCGAGTTTTTTCGTTAATTTTATAAAATAACGCGCCGTCAAAACGATTAAATCCTTTTAATTTTACTTTATTGTCAACCGCCGAATATTGGCTTGATTGCTTGATAAATCCAAGTCCAAAACTTAATTCTTGAGAAAATTTATATTTATTCCACAGGGCAATTTTATTACTTGGAGTCAAAGCTAATTTATTGCCTTTTTTAGCTTTGTCGGTGGCGCTAGAAATGCGAGCATCAAGATGGGAGTAAGACGCGATCACTTCAATATTTTTATTAATTTTGCCCGTCGAAGAAGCTTCAAATCCACGAATTTTTGAGCTTCCAGTTAAAACAAAATAGCCCGAACCGCTTGGGTCATTGGCGCGAGTGTTGGTGCGATCTAATTGAAAAATTGCGGTGTTAAAATTAAGTTTTTCGGTGATATCCCATTTGGTGCCGATTTCATAATTTTGTAATTTTTCTGGTTTTAAAAATTTTGATTTGGCGTCAAGTGAAGAAAATTGGTCGCCAGCACTTGGTAAATAACTGGTGCTGTAGCTCGAATAGATTGAAAGATTTTTTTTAGGCTTGAAAACCAAGCCGACTTTTGGCGAAATAAAATTATCGCGTCTTTTGAAATTTTGCCCGGTGTTTTTATTTTCAAGTTTAATATCAAAGCTATCGAAGCGAAGCCCCGCTGTAAGTTCAAAATGCTCATTCAAAGTGATTTGATCTTGCAAATAAGTTCCCAAAACTGCAACGGTTGATTTATTGTTAATATCGCTCGATGCTCTTTTGTAAGTGATTGGAGTTAAATTTATATCATCGAAAATTGAAATTGGCAATGAGGCGTCTTTGTTTTTGAAATACCCACTTAAGAGACTCGCCGATGAATTCTGGTGAGTAATTTCGGTGCCAAATAGCGCCAAATGTTTTAACGAAAAAGCCTCAAATTTTTTAGTAATATCGGTTTGGTTAGTAAAATTTTTACGCTCTTGAGCATTGTTATAAGCCGAGAGATTAAACTGGTTGTTGGCGCCAACCTCGGAACTTGCATAAACATTTTTATAAAATTTTGAATATTGCGTAAAACGCGTGTAATTTTTTAATTGAAATTGGTTTTGAAATTCATGATTGATGGTGGCGAAGGCGGAATCTAATTTATTTTCAGAATCATTTTCATTTGGATTACCAAAGAATTTTGAAGCGGAAGTTTTAAGCGGTTCGCCATTTTTGGAAGGGACGCCACGATCAATAAAACGATTATCGTAAAAATGTTCATAGCCAAATTTAATGTCGGTATTTTTGCCGAGAATTATTGTGCCCGTTGGGTTAAAACCGAAGCGTTCTAAATTGCCGTAATCGCGGAAAGTTTGTGATTTTTCATAAAAACCATTGAAGCGAAGCGATAATTTATCGTTAATTTTTTCGCTTAAATCGGTTTGTAAACGACGATTTTCAAAGGATCCGCCCGATAAAATAATTTGTCGTTTTTTTACGCCATCGGCAAATTTAGAAACTCGATTAACCAGGCCACCAGCGCCACCGCGACCAAATGCCAAAGCATTGGGACCGTTCAAAAATTCAACTTTTTCAATGTTGTAAAAATCGCGAAAATATTGCATATCGTCGCGAGCGCCATCGATAAAAAAATCGGCGGTTGATGTGTTGCCACGAATTGAAATTTGATCGCGATTACCTTCGCCTTGTTGAATGTTGACGCTTGGAATATAGAGAGTGGCTTGCTCCATATTCACAATATTTTGATCGCGAATTTGTTGCTCTGAAACCGCGTTGATTGCTTGCGGAATATCGCGTAAAATTTTGTTGGTGCGAGTTGAGCTGATTAGGCTTTGGGCTTTATAGCCATCTTGATTTTCATTGGTGGCGGTGATGGTGATTTTGGGTAAAATATTTTTTGTGGAATTATTTTTTAAAGATTCGGGCGAGGGCGATTGTTTTGCCAAAATTTCGCTACCAAAAAAACTAAAAATAATTTGTAAAATCAAAAAATTTCTAGTAAAAAAATTAGTAAAAAACATGAGAAATTATAATAAAAATTTGAAATAAAAATTGCTAATTTTGTAGATTTAAATTTTTGGTTTAAAAATTGTAAAGCGTTCGTAATGTAAGCTTTATGAGGCAAAAAATTAATTTAAAATTAGCAATAACGATTATCATTATGTCAATATTTCTCTAAATAGCAAATATTTTTTTAAAACTATTCTTTTTTATTAATTTTATATTTTTTTAAAGTTTTTAAATCGATGTAATCTAAAGCTTTTGAGTTGGTTGATTCTAATTTTATTTTTGGAGCGACGCCTGCTTTGTGAGCTTCAAGCCATCTAAGAGCGCAAAGGCACCAAAAATCTCCGGCCTTCAATCCTTTAAAATTATAATTTGGCGCTGGAGTTATCAAATCATTGCCTCGCGATAATGTAAATTGCAAAAATTCTTCAGTAATTTTAGCGCAAACAACATGAGTGCCGACATCTTGAAAATTGGTGTGGCAAAAGCCGTCACGAAAGTATCCTGTTAAAGGGTCGAGACAGCATGATTCAAGTTTGGTGCCAAGTACATTTTTAGCATTTTCTTTAAAATTTTCATTCGGAATTTTTGTCATATTTTCGAGAGCGTAAGAATTTTTTGAGAATAATATTAACAGCAATAAATTGATTATTATGTTAAATTTTTTTTGATAAATTTTATTTAATGTCATTTATTTTTTTCTCCTTTTTTACATTTTTCTGAACAAAATTTAACATTGTCCCAATCCCTTTCCCACTTTTTTCGCCAAGCGAAAGGTCTTTTGCATTTTAGGCAAATTTTTTGTGGTAAATTGAGTTTTTTATGGGTCATTTTTAATTTAATTTATCGTCATCGCCAATTTTTGGAAGGGCTTTAAAAGCCTTGAGAGCTAAGTCTCGCGACTCGTCAATTTTTACAATCGGATGCGGATAATTTTCGCCCAATTTAATTCCCGATTTTTCTAAAATTTCCGTTGGCGCTTCCCAAGGTTTATATAAAAATTTAGCTGGTAAATTTTTTAATTCGGGGACGAATTTGCGAGTATATTCGCCTTCGGGATCAAATTTTTCGCCTTGTAAAATTGGGTTGAAAATTCGAAAATATGGCGCCGCGTCGGCTCCGCTTCCCGCGACCCATTGCCAACTTGCTGAGTTGCTCGCCAAATCGGCGTCGACTAAACAATCCCAAAACCATTTTTCGCCTTCGCGCCAATCGAGTAATAAATTTTTTACTAAAAATGAGCCGACAATCATGCGCACGCGATTATGCATTTGACCGGTTTGCCACAATTCGCGCATGCCGGCGTCAACAATTGGATAGCCGGTTTGACCTTTGCGCCAAGCGTGCAAATAATTGGCATTTTTTTGCCATAAAAAATTATCAAAACGCGGTTGAAAATTTTTGTCGGGCAAATGTGGAAAATGAAAAAGTAAATAATAAGAAAATTCGCGCCAACCAAGTTCGCTTAAAAAATGATCGAGATTTAATTCGCCATTTTTTTCTTGATAATTTTCTTGAGCAAAATGCCAAATTTGATATGGAGAAATTTCTCCGAAATGCAAGTGCGCAGAGAGTCTAGAAACATTATTTTGTGATGGAAAATTGCGTCCATCTTTATAATTTTGTAAATTATTTTTAACAAAATTTTGCATTTTTTTGTAAGCAAAATCCTCGCCAATTTGCCAATATTTTTGCATTTCTTTACCCCAATTTTTAGTTGGCAAAAGTTGCAAATTTTCTAATTTAATTTTGTTATTTGTGTCGTAAAAAATTTTAAAATTTTCAGGTTTTGCCAAAGGTTTTCGTGGCGCAGTTTTTTGCAAGCAACCTTTGCGGTAGTAAGGTGTAAAAACTTTATACGGAGTTTTGTCGCTTTTTAAAACCTCGTGCGGTTCCCACAATAAAGAGCTATTAAAACTTTGAACAATAATATTTTTTTCTTTAAAAAATGATTTTATTTCACGATCTTTTTGAATGCGGAGTGGTTCATAACAGCGATTCCAAAACAGTCCGGCAATTTCAAAATCTGCAACTAAATTTTCTAAAATTTCTTTAGCGTCACCACAATAAAAATTTAATTTATTATCGAGAGATTGATTCAAAGATTTTAAACTATGGTGAAGCCACCATTTACTTGCGGAGCCAATTTTTCTATTATCGCCAACTTGTTCTTCAAAAATATAAATCGGCATGACGACGCCATTTTCAATTGCTAAGAGCAAAGCGGGATTGTCGCTAATGCGCAAATCTTGACGAAACCACATGATAAATTTTTTATTCATAAACTACAAAACTAAATTGATTTTTTGATAAAAAGAACAAGAATTATAAAAAAATTTTATAAAAAATG